>OQVL01000566.1_pt1 | contig 20103 bp, 20 predicted proteins | sample 1691501 | NCBI WGS metagenome assembly OQVL01 (sample SAMN03418253, study PRJEB22391) | human gut metagenome | biome: human-gut; feature: organic feature; material: feces | host: Homo sapiens | place: Tanzania | collected 2013-01 | reverse complement strand
ATGTCAGCAATATGGGCAGAGTTATGTCTCTGTACGTAGTAGGCGGTAATTTTGGTGCAGCAGTAGCTCCTGCCACAGTAATGTTTCTGTTGGACAGATATGGATTGGATATTTTGCCCTTGGTAGCCATACCAGCAGTTGTGCTGGGCATATTATTTTATTTTTCTGGCCTTTATAAATTGCCATCGGCCAATGCCAAAAAGGTAAGTTCCAGTGAATCTATCAGCATTATCAAGATTTTTGCCAATCCTTCTGTGGCACTGCTGAATATAGCTATGGGGCTCCGTTGCTGTACCCATGTGTCTGTATCCACCTTTTTGCCCATGCTGATGTTGTCTCATGGCGCCTCCAATGTGGTATCTGGTTCCATGCTGACTGTATTTCTCATGGGTACGGCAGCTGGAGGCCTGATAGGCGGTGAGCTGGGAGATAAATTCGGCCACAAGCGGTTGATGGTGGTATCCTTGGCCTTGACGGCCTTGCCAACGGTATTGTTTTTCCTTTATCCAGATGCAGGCTTTATAAGTAGTTTGTTGTTGTTTATGGGAGGTTTCTTTGTGCAGGCTCCTCAGCCAAGCTCTATTGTGTGGACAGGCAGGCTGATGCCTCAATATATTGGCGTGGCCTCCGGCATGATGATGGGATTGTGCTTTGGCCTTGGCAGTATTGGTGCAGCAGTTACCGCGGCTTTAGGTGATTATATTGGCTTGGAAACAGCTATGTTTTTAAGCGTGGTACCAGTAGTTATTGCAACTATTTTGGTAATATTTACTCCCTATACCAAAGGTGTAGTAGTACCTAAACGCAAATAAGATGTTTTTAGGACTAGAGAATAGGATGATAAGCCAGGAGGTTTGGCGTGGTTATTTTAGAAAAGGCTGTATTGCATATATTGGATTTTGTTGGTGGAGAGCCGGTGCTTTCCGCCCAGGAGCTGGCTTTGGAGGATGGCATTCGGGAATTTCTCATTAAGCATATGGAAAAGACCATTCATAGCCAGGATGCCAAAAGTGGCAAATTTTATGAAAACAGTGAATTTAATGGCCTGTTGCAGGAATATCTTGGACAGAAATCCAGCTTTGTGGAATTTTCCTGTCAGGTAGCAGAAATTTTGTACAAGGCCTTGGCTTCCTGTCAGGATATTCAGAATACAGATTTGTTTGTCTGCCAGCTGAGAGTAGATGATGTGCCCCATATGGCCCTATTGAAGTGCGTTAATCATCAGGGATATGTCCATCAGGTCAATATGACCGAGGATGGGGCGGTGGCCACAGAGGTTATGAACAGCAGTGGACTTTTGCCGGGCAATAGCCAGCGCATGGATGAATTTGCCTACATTAATCTGGCATCAGGGGAGGTACTGATTAAGGCTAAGAAATACTCTCTGGATGGCAATAGCGTTTTTGTCTTGCCAGAGCTGCTTTTGGAGTGCAATCAGGCACCATCTCCACGGGAAACCATTAAGGAAATTAACAAAGTGGCCAAAAAGGTGGCAGAAGCCTATTGTCAGGATCAGGTGGAAACGGCAGCAGCTGTGAAAAACTATATTGCTGAAAATCTATCTGCTGATGGACAGTTAGATCCCCAGCAGGTAGGCGAAGCAGTATTTCAGGATAATCCGGCCATGCAGGCTGATTATCGACAGGAAATGGAAAATGCTGGCTTTCGGGAGCCTGTGGTAGTAGATAAGGAAGCAACCCTGAAAAAGATGCGCAAGCACAAGCTAAGTACAGATACTGGCATTGAGCTGGTGATTCCCACGGAGTTTTTTGAGAATACGGAATTTGTGGAGTTCTACAAGGATGAGGATGGGTTTATGTCCATTACCTTGAAGAATATTCAGAGTATCGTTAACAAATAAGGTATTGTCCTAAAGGTTAGATGGAAAGGATGGTGATACTATGGAGACAAAGAATAACACCTATACCACAGAGGCGCCTCCGGAAAAGGCCATATTGGCAGGGGTGGATACAGGTAAAAGCAATTGGCTGGCAGAGGATTCACTGACTGAGCTGGAAGGTCTGGCCAAAACTGCTGGGGCAGTAGTGGTGGGCCGGACAGTGCAGAAAAAGGAACGGCCTGATACGGCCCTGTTTTTAGGCAAGGGCAAGGTGGCAGAGGTTACTTTGATGGCTCAGGAGCTGGAAGCAGATTTGCTGATTTTGGATGATGAAATCACTCCCTCACAGCAGCGGAATCTGGAGTCGGTTACTGGATTGAGAGTGGTGGATAGAACTGCCCTGATTCTGGATATTTTTGCCCAGCGGGCTAGATCCAGTGCAGGCAAGTTGCAGGTAGAGCTGGCCCAGCTAAAGTATAATCTGCCTAGATTAGGGGGACAGGGCCTGGTTCTATCCCGTCTAGGAGGCGGTATTGGCACCAGGGGCCCCGGTGAAACCAAGCTGGAAATGGATAGACGGCGGATTCGTGGACGCATTCATGACTTGACGGAAAAAATTGACAAGCTAAAGGCGCAACGACAGCTCCATAGAATCCAGCGTAAAAACAGCCGGGTGCCGGTGGCGGCTCTGGTAGGCTATACCAATGCAGGCAAATCTACTATTCTTAATGCTTTGGCTGGCAGTAATGAGGTTATGGCAGAGGATTTGCTTTTTGCTACCTTGGACCCTACCACCAGATTGATTCAGCTGGATGACAAGCAGGAAATTCTGCTGACAGATACGGTAGGCTTTATTCAAAAATTGCCTCATACTCTGGTTAGTGCTTTTCAGGCTACATTGGAGGAAACTGCCGAGGCAGATTTGCTGATACATGTGGTGGATGCTTCTGATGTGAATTATGAATTGCAGATTCAGGCTGTGGTAGAGGTGCTGAAGGAAATTGGTGCTGAGAACAAGCCTGCTATATTTGTCTTTAACAAAGCAGATAAGCTGCCCGTATTGCAATTTCCAGATAATCATGTGGAAAAAAGAATGCTGCAGGGCAGAGAAGGTGTGGTAATTTCCGCTAAAAATCCAGCCGGGCTGGAAATACTGCGGGAAAAAATCAAAAGCTTTTTTGCCCAGAGCAATATTACCTTGAAGCTTTGCATTCCCTATGACCAGGGCCATCTGGTAACGCGGCTTCATGATGTGGCCAAAGTGGAGGCTATTGATTACAACGATAAGGGGACAGTTATGGAGCTTATCATGTCCGTATCCGATGCAGAACCTTATCTCAAATATGAAATAAAGGATAAATAAGGAGCTATCTAAGCTCATAAATAAAGGAGATTATAAAAAATGTCATTTTCTGAAAATTTGTTGCAGCTAAAAAAACAGGCTATGGCTCAGGCTGGGCCTATGTTTGCTCATATTGATAGTATAGCCGAGGCTAATACCCTGAAAGTATTGGATGCTATGCGGGAGTGTCAGGTATCTGAGGCTCATTTTAATACTACCTCTGGTTATGCTTATGATGATATTGGCCGCAGCAAAATTGAGGAGCTGTTTGCTAAGGTATTCGGAGCTGAAAGAGCCTTGGTTCGCACCAATTTTGTTTCTGGTACTCATGCTTTGGCTACAGTGCTCTTTGGTATTCTTAGACCGGGGGACAAGCTGGTTTCCATTACTGGTGCCCCTTATGATACCATGCAGACTGTTATTGGCTACGCCAACGAAAGCCCTGGCTCCTTAAAGGAATTTGGCGTGCTTTATGATGAGCTGGAGATGATTGATGGCAAGGTGGATATGGCAGGTATTGCTGGCAAAATCACTCCTGATACCAAGATGGTGTTGATTCAGCGCTCTCGTGGCTACTCCATGCGCAACCCTTTGACTATTGAGGAAATAGGGGCCATTTGTCAGGAGGTAAAAAAGGTTAAGCCTGACTGTATCTGCTTTGTGGATAACTGTTATGGTGAGTTTGTAGACACCCAGGAACCTGTACAGGCAGGGGCAGATATTATGGCTGGTTCCCTGATAAAAAATCCGGGGGGCGGTGTGGCTCTTACCGGTGGCTATATTGCTGGTAAAAGTGATTTGGTGGAGCTGTGCTCCTATCGACTTACTGCACCGGGGATGGGGGACGAGCTGGGAGCATCTTTGGCTAACAACCGCATGATTTTCCAAGGCTTCTTCCTGGCACCTCATGTGGTAGCTCAGGCCATTAAGGGGGCAGTTTTTGCCGCAGCTCTCTTTGCCCTGCTGGGATATAAGACTTTGCCATTGCCAACTGATGTTAGAGGGGATATTATTCAGGCTATTCAGCTGGATACTCCGGAGAAGCTGATTGCCTTCTGTCGTGGTATTCAGAAGTATTCTCCAGTAGATTCCTTTGCAGCTCCAGAGCCTTGGGATATGCCGGGCTATGCAGACAAGATTATTATGGCAGCAGGTACTTTTGTACAAGGTGCTTCTATTGAACTTAGTGCTGATGGCCCATTGCGGGCTCCATATAATGTATATCTGCAGGGTGGTCTTACCTTTGAGCACGCTGTAATTGGCATTATGGGGGCGGCTCAGGCTATTGAGGAACTGGCTGATAAATAAGCTGCTGGTAGATTGAGGAAATTATGGCTCATATTCAGGAAAAGCAAATTGTTTATCGTGGGGAGCAAATCAAGCTGGTAAGACGGCCACATATGAAAAATATCAGGGTGCGTATAAGCCGTCCGGAAGGAGAGATTGTAGTCAGCTGTCCCTATGGCGTGCCCAATAGTCAGTGGCAATGGGCGCTGGAGGGGGTGTGGCCGAAGATGCTGCAGGCTCGCCAACAATATCTGGCTGGACAGCAAAAACAGCCTAAGTACAATCTGGATTTGGTGGCAGAGGTGCAGAAAATCCTGCCTCGCTGTCAGGAAATTACGGGAGTTCAGGCTTCCAGTATCCATTTTCGCAGGATGTACAGTCGCTGGGGTTCCTGCAATACCAGGACAGGTAGAATCAATCTAAGCCTGAATCTGGCACATAGGCATCCTATGTGTCTGGAATATGTGTTGATACATGAATTGGTGCACCTGTTGGAGCGCAACCATACGCCTAGGTTTCATGCTCTGGTAGCCAAATTCTGTCCCTTTGCCCAAGAGGCGGAGAGACTTTTAATGTGTAAATAATCACACTTTTATTATATTTGCTACAAGATAAATATTAATACGTTGGAATGTCTTTTCGATATATAGTATACAGTGATAACTTAGTTCTGTAAGGAGATGAGACTATGAATATTTTGCAGAATATACCTTTAGGGGCGTACAAAATAAATAATTCTAAAATCCAACAATGCAATGCCAGTGGATATACAGAATCTGGGAAAAAGGTAGGGGTTGCAAATGCTACGGTAGTTCAGAATGCAGTTAATCAAGATGATAACATAGAGCTTTCAGATACGGCCAAAGCTTTCCTGAAGAAGAGTGAGGCAAAAGAAACAACCCAATGGCTTGATGTTACCAAGCGGGGCAATGGTAAGTATAAAATCAGCTTTGATAGCACAGCCATAATTTCCAGAGTTCTCCAGCAGGGATATATGATGATTGATGGTCATCAGGTTACTTTGGATGAAAAACAGTTGAAGCAGCTTCGCAATGTCGGGCTGGCTATGCAAAAGGATAGGGAAGCTGTGCATAATAGAATGACATTGGAACATGATCTGGCAGTTTCTCGACAACAGTCTGATGCATGGAAAAAACAGGCACAATCTCAAAATCGGGCAATGAATACAGCAACCCGCATGATGAAGGGACGGAAGGTTTCACAGGATGATGAGAAGGAATTGGCTCAGATGTTTCCGGAGCTTTATAGGCTGGCTAAGGTCGCTGCAGCTATGGAGAAGATAAAGGAAGATCAGGAGGATCACAAAATTTCTGAAGAAAATGCAAGACAGCGAGAAGAGGAAAATACGCCAAAGGATTATTCCGTGCCTCAGGCAGGGGATTATCCGACATACTCAACTGATGTAAATGTAGAAATGACCGGTGGGGAATTGCAGATAAGCTCTGTAAGAGAAGTAACTCATCCAGCAGTCAACTTATAGTTATTTTCTCGTTAGGAAGTTGAGTGATTATTAAAGGTCAAATCAACATCGCGATGTAGATTTGACCTTGCTTTTTGGATATGCGGAGGTCATAATATCAGCATTAATATTGGTAGGAGCATTTGGTAGTGCACATCAAATGAAAAGATGATGTAGGTTTAATTGAGAGAGTGTTCTAGTAGGGAGTTTGTACCCCAGGCAGGGAATTGTTCAACATATTCTATAGGTGTAACGCATTCTTTCGCCAAGGTACCATAATATTCCTGATAGAGAGGAATCAGGCGGATTTGAGTGCAGGTTTTGCCATATCTTTTGCTTAGACGGGTTTCGATATACCCAAACTCCACTAATTTTTTCAAATTGCGGGAAATAGTACTGTTAGAATGGTTGCCCATCTGGAGGGTAAGCATTCTGGAGCTGATGTATATCCATTCATCCCGCCAATGCAACCTGTTGAATTCGGAAAAAATAATCATATATAGCAGGCTGGCAGCAGGAGACAACTCATCATCAAATCGTTTATCCATGAAGGCGTTAAATTGAAGAATGTAGGAAATTTTTTTCATAGCAAATACCTCTCAAAAACTATATAGCAAAAAAATTCAGACTGCTTGACAAAGGTAAACAAAGAGTACGCTGCCAATTTATCTTGATAAAGTGATTATATAATAAAATGAAGTGAAAATCACCAGGGGTAAACTTAAAAAATGAAGAAGTTTAAGCCAGATAAGCGAAATAAAAAAACATATCCTATCTTAGCAAACTAATGTGGATAGAAATAATATCTTTATAACGAGGTGTCCGATGTCCCCCATCTCTATAGGTGGCGGGAGGCTGTGCTAATGACAGGGTGGAGCTAATATCTCCACCCTCGTCGAAACCCCATTGAAAGAAAATGCAATGGCATTTTCTTTGAATAATCTAGGGTTATAATGAAGACAAGAGGAGCCCTTGTCGAGATACTTGCTGCAGTTATCGGCCTGGCGGTCCCAGACCGTGATATCCACGAAGCAGACATCCTCCTTGGTTTCATTTCCCTGGCTGTATCTTCTGTTCACGGCAAGCGTGAATTCACAGACCGCCATTCCGGACGGCGTGTAGCGCAGTTCCGGTTTGCGGGTCAGATTGCCCATAAGAAGTACCTTGTTGAAAGATGCCATCTGCGATTCTCCTCTGAGTGAATTGTTTTATCAGTCGGCGAGCGTTGCGCCGGCGACGGTCGGGACGCCTTCCGGGCGGTCATAGTTGATGACCAGGAGACGGATGAGGCGCTCGTCGAGTCTGTACTGGTTGCGGACTTCGATGACCTTCAGCGGGTCCATTTCGAACACATAATCCCAGTAGATACCGGCTTTGCGTTTGTTGATTTCGCGCGCAAACTGTTTGCGTCCCATGGCGATCGCTTCGACCATGCTGCCACCCCAACTCTGAAGGTTCTTCGCGAACTCATCGGAGAAGGCCTTCCCTTCATCCTCAACTTTTCTCATGTCGAGAATGAACACTGCCTCGTACTTTTTCAAGGTCACACCTCCTGGTGTATTTATGTTGTTCAACGGTTCGTTTTTTCCGTATCATCTGTTCCCGCTGAAAAATCCAGCGGATTGTATTCGTTCATAGCCTGTCTGATTCCTCTGCGCAGCAGCAGTATCACTGCATCTGCGGCGGCATCCAGCACCTTGTCCAGGATTTCGCGCTCCGCCGGCTCAAACGGGGAAAGCACATAATCGGCTCCCGTTCCCGTGCGATGCCCGATCCCGATCCGGATCCGCGCAAATTTTTCGGTTCCCGCATGTTCAATGATGGAACGGATTCCATTATGTCCGCCGCAGGAGCCTTTCTCGCGAATCCGCAGTTTTCCGACTTCCAGATCCATGTCGTCGTAGACCACCAGCAGACCGTCCGTCCCGATGTTTTCCCGCTTCATGAGCGAGGACACCGCTTCTCCGCTCAGATTCATATAAGTCTCCGGCTTCTGCAGAAACAACGGCTTTCCAGCATACGTTCCTTTCAGATAGTGCGAAGAACACCCGTGAATCTCCTCGAAGTTTTTTTTCGGCAAACGGGCGGCAAGACGGTCAAGAACCATGAATCCGACATTATGGCGGGTGTCCCGGTATTCCGCTCCCGGATTACCCAGACCCGCGATGAGAACTCTTGTTCCAAAATCATCTGGCATTCCCATGACCGCATACCCCGCCGTTCGGAATCAGACCGGACCGGCTTATTATTTCTTTTTGCCTTCGTCAGCGGCTTTTTCAGCAGCTTTGGCAGCTCTTTCCTTTTCGCCGATGACTTCCGGTTCAGCAGCTTCACCTTCAGCAGGAGCAACCGGTTCCGGAATATCTTCCACGATCGTGGACGGATCGACCACGTGGAAAACGACCAGTTCGCCGTCGTTCAGAATCTTGACACCTTCCGGAGCCTTGATCTGAGACACATGGAGACCTTCACCCAGACCCAGCGCGCTCACATCGACTTCGATGTGTTCCGGCAGAGCATCCGGCAGACATTCCACTTCAAATTCGTGAATATCCTGTTCCAGCATACCGCCCAGGGCAGCACCGGCAGGTGCTTCGTGACCCGGATGCACGGCAACCGTGGCGCGGATCATCTGGTCGCGGCGGACTTCCAGGAAGTCGACGTGTTTCACTTTGCCGCGGATGAAGTCATTCTGAACTTCCTTGATCAGCGCGAGCATTTCCTGATCGCCTTCTTTCAGAGAGAGCAGATTCAATTCAAACTTCTGGAGGGTTTCCCACTCGGCAGCAGAGAAATACAGGGTTTTGGCAGGTTCGCCATGACCGTAGATCACAGCGGGAATATGCCCGGCGGCACGGAGACGTCTGACCGCAGCCGAACCCAGTTCGGTACGCGTCACCACATTCAATACATGTTTCTGTTTTGCCATTTTTTACCTTCCTTTTTAGGTTATACAGCAATGTTTTTATCTGCTCAGAGAAGCAGGTCTTCCGGCGGATTTGCCTCGAACAGGCAGGACACCGAATCACCTTCGTGAATACGTTTGATTGCTTCCGCCAGCAGCGGAGCCACACACAGCGTGTGAACATGGCAGCCGGCACGGTCTTCATGCGGAACCGTGTTGGTCGTAATCAGTTCTTCAATCGCACTGTTTTTCAGACGCTCGTAGCCGGCGTCCGTCAGCAGACAGTGGGAAACCACGGAATAAACTTTCTTGGCGCCTTCCCGTTTCAGCAGATCCGCAGCCGCGCAGAGCGTACCGGCAGTGGAAGTCAGGTCATCGCAGATCACGCAGTCGCGTCCTTTGATGTCGCCGACCAGATGGGAAGATTCGACGGTTGTCGCATTGACGCGGCGTTTGGCGACCACGGCAAAACCGCAGTTCAGACGGTCCGCGAAGGAATGCGCCAGTTTCACGCTGCCGGAGTCCGGCGCGACAATCACCGTTTCGGAATCAAGTTTCAGATGATCGCGCATGTACGCCAGCATCACAGGGAACGCATACAGATGATCCACCGGAATATCGAAGAATCCCTGAATCTGCTGAGCGTGCAGATCCATTGCCAGCACACGGTTGGCTCCGGCGGTCGTCAGCAGATTGGCAACCAGTTTCGCACTGATCGGCACACGGGGACGGTCCTTGCGGTCCTGCCGGGCATATCCGAAGAAAGGAATCACCACGGTGATCCGGGCAGCGGAGGCGCGGCGCGCGGCGTCGAGCATGATCAGCAGTTCCATAATGTTTTCATTGACCGGATTGCAGGTCGGCTGAATAATGAACACGTCCGACGTTCTCAACATATCCCGGTACTGCACAAAAATCTCGCCGTCAGGAAAACGCTCGATGTTCACATGTCCCAGTTCCAAATGCATGTGCCGTGCAATTGCCTCGGCAAGTTTTGGATTCGCGGTTCCACTGAACAGCTTGATGTCTCTGGCATACCCTTCCATATCGCAGATCACTCCCATTATAATGGTGTTTAGTAATTTACCGTACCGGACAGTCTTGACAGGAATGGGATTCGCCGGGAAGTGTATGCGACGGGCACGGCATTCATCCGCACCGCTTTCTGCGCTGTCAGCAGCGCATCGTCAGAACCTTCCGGGCCGGCCGTACATGCTCCTGTTGAGCTTATTCCGGCTTCCGCCGGACGGCGTCGAATCCTGTTTCTGGATCAAGGCTCCCGCATCGGGATTTGGTTAATTTATCACAACTTCCTGATTTTTCAAGCAGATGCCTTGCATTTATTTCAGCTTTTTTCTGTTTTGAACTCAAAAAATTTTTCAGAAACCTTTATTTTCATTTGACGTTCCGTCTTCCATAAAAAAAATTGGAGGTTTTCATGGGGTTGAAATTCAATGAGAAACAGAAGCAGGCATGGGGACTGCTTATGGATAAGAATAAGACACGTTTTCTGTTTGACGGCGGATCGCGTTCCGGGAAAACGGCACTGATCACCGAATATCTGGTGCGAAGAGCGCTGCGTTATCCGGGATCACGGCAGCTCGCCGCCCGGAAATACTGTATTCATGCCAAGTCTTCGCTGTGGAATGACACTTTCCGGCGTTACCTTGCCGCCAATCTGCCGCGCAGCTGGTACACTCTCCAGGAAAGTGAACTGACCGTCCGGTTCCGCAACGGCTCAACGATTATGGTCGGGGGTCTGGATGATGCCGAACGCATGGAAAAAATTCTCGGCAATGAATATATCACGGTGTTTCTGAACGAGGCAACCCAGCTTTCCTATGAAGCCATGCAGATGGCTGCCACGCGGCTGGCGCAGAATGTAGTCAATGCCCAGGGACATCGGGCTGTTCCGAAACTGATTCTGGACTGCAATCCGCGCGGTCCGCGCCACTGGCTGCATTACGTCGGAGTCCGGCAGCTGGATCCGGATACGGAACAGGTTCTGCCGGATGCCGGAAAATGGGCACGGCTCAGCTGGTCGGCATACGACAACCGGGCAAATCTGCCGCCGGAATATCTCGCCGCGCTGGAAGCATTGCCCGAAGTCATGCGCGACCGTATGCTGAACGGAATCTGGCGCGACAACCAGGGCGCAGTATATTCGGAATTCGACGAGGATATTCACACCGTCGAGCCTTTTGAACTGCCTGCCGACTGGAAACGGGTTCGCGCCATTGACTTCGGATACACCAATCCGTTCGTATGTCTCTGGGGCGCACTGGATCCCGACGGCAGGCTCTATCTTTACCGGGAACATTACCGGGCGGCTGTCCGGACCGCGGAACACGCGCAGGCAATTCTGCACCTGTCCGGAGAAGAACGGTATCTTTTCACTGTGGCGGATCATGACGCCGGAGAACGGGCGGAACTGACTGCCGCCGGAATTCATACGGACCCCGCATTCAAAGATGTTTCCGCAGGAATCCAATGTGTCAAAAACCGTCTGGCGGTTCAGGACGACGGCAAACCGAGACTGCTGTTCTTCCGCAATCTGAAAAAAACACTGTCCGAAATCTATGATTACCGCTGGGCGGTCTCCTCCGATTCCCGGAATGCACAGGAGGAACCGGTCAAGCTGAACGACCATGCCATGGATGCCTTGCGGTATATGGTGATGGCGCTGGATCGTCCGGGCAGCAGACGTTTCCGCAGTGCCGCGGCGGATTCGGGAAAACCGGACCGCTGGCGGTAACCCCCTGCCCCGGTCAGCGAACCCTATGGTACATGAGACCGTTTTTCTTGACCCGGTGCAGCAGTTCCAGACCGATCAGTGAAGCGGAAACTTCATGGGCGGGAATATCCAACGTACTGGAAATGTCATCCACGGACGCATCGCCTTTTTCCAGAAAATCCAGAATGTTTTTAGCGCAAGTGCTGAGAGAACCGCCGACCGATTTTTCAAAGAAACTTTCCACCGCGTTTTCTTCCTGAATCCGGTGTTCCGCATGTCCGAAACCGGGCAGGAAATCAAACTCTTCCAGAATATCATCGAATGTTTCCGTCAGAACGGCATTCTGCCGGATCAGCCGGTTGCACCCTGCCGCCTGCGGATTGTCCGCCTGTCCGGGAACAGCAAAAACGGTACGGCCCTGTTCCATGGCAAAGGATGCCGTGATCAGGGAGCCGCTGTTGAGTCCGGCTTCAATGACCAGAGTCGCCTGGCTTAAACCGGAAATAATCCGGTTGCGCATCGGAAACGAATGACGGGTCGGCGCAAATTCCATGGGAAATTCGCTGATGACCGCGCCATGCTGGGCAATCGCCCGTGCCAGCGGCACATGCTCCTGCGGCTGAATCCGAGCCAGACCGCCGCCCAGCACACTGACACTTTCCCCGCCGGCATCCAATGCAGCCTGATGCGCCGCGGCATCCACACCGTATGCCAGACCGGAAACCACGGTGAATGAAGAATAGGCGGCGGCTTCCGCCAGATGACGCGCCATACGTTGTCCGTAAACCGTGACATTGCGTGTCCCGACAATCGCCAGAGAACGCGTGGATATATTTTCCGGCAGCTTGCCGCGGACATACAGACAGATCGGCGCATCATGGATTTGCGACAGCAGAACCGGATACTCTTCTTCGTCACGCGTAATGATATGCACGCCGCCGCGTTCCGCCAGATCCAGTTCTCTGGAAAGATTGACCGTTTTCTCCCAGTTGACAATTTTTTCCGCCATAGCCGCACTGATGCCCTGAACAGACGCCAGATCGCTGGCGGACGTCCGGAATATTTCCGCCGGTTCGCCGCAGAACGCCAGCAGAGCGGAAAGCCGGGCTGGCCCGATCCCGCTCATCATGTTCAATATGATATAGGCTTCGCGGTTGGTCATATTCGGCCGCAGAGCGCCTCCTCCAGCTGTCCGGCTTCCAGACTGCTGAATACATCGGCATGACCGATCCGCACCGGCAGGACAATATGGATATGTCCGCCCGTGCTTTTCTTGTCATGCCGCATCGCTTTCAGCAGATTGTCCGGAGACAGCCCCAGACCTTCCGCCGACACCGGCAGGTGAAATGCTTTGAGCAGTGCCTCCTGCCGTTCCGCTTCCTCTGCGGAAAGCAGTCCCTGCGCTACCGCCAGATCCGCCGCCATGCACATGCCGACGGCAACCGCTTCCCCGTGTTCAAACACTTTGTAACCGGTTACGGCTTCCAGCGCATGACCGAATGTGTGTCCGTAATTCAGGATGGCGCGGCGGCCGTGTTCCTTTTCGTCATCGGCAACCACTTGCGCCTTGAGTTCACAGCAGCGGGCAATCACTTCCTCCACCGGAGCCTCCGCAGACAACGCGAACAGATTTTCCGCCGCGAGTTCCAGTCTTTCAAAAAGTTCCCCGTCCAGGATCATGGCTGTCTTGACAATTTCCGCAAAACCGTTGGAAAGCTGTTTCTGCGGCAAAGTACGCAGCCGTTCCGGATCAATCACCACCCCCTGCGGCTGGAAAAAAGTTCCGATCAGATTTTTTCCTTCCGGAAGGTCAACCCCGGTTTTGCCGCCGACAGATGAATCCACCATGGCAAGCAAGGTTGTCGGAATCTGAATGAACCGGGTGCCGCGCATGTAAAGCGAAGCCGCCAGCCCGGTCATGTCGCCGCAGACTCCGCCGCCCAGCGCAATAAACACGGATGAGCGGTCCAGTCCGGCGCGAACCGCATCCCGGCAGATCTGTTCCACTGTACTCAGATGCTTGGACTGTTCCCCTGCCTCAAAAACGGACAGGGTTACTTCCGCCGGAGCTTTCATCAGAAAATTCCGGCATTCCTCACCGAACAGTTCCGCCGTGTTGGAATCCGCTGTCAGCAGAATTTTTCTGGAACGGATCAGCGGGAACAAATGTTCCAGCGGACAGTGCCGTCCGACCCAGATCGGGTAGGAACGGTCGCCCAGTTCCACTTGAATGCAGCGTTCCGGGTTCATTCCTTCACCTCGGCAACCTGTCCGCCCCATTCCCGAATCCGGCTGGAAATGAATTCCACAATCCGGGCATGTTCTTCTTTACCGGTCCCGTTGACTTTCATGATCGGTTCACCGAATTCAAACCAGACCGGATTTTTCCGTCGGATGGGACCGAGATCCTTGAAATGTTTGCCGTTGACCAGAAAATCGGTGCGCAAAGCCAGCGGTATGATCGGAACGCCGGCATGTTTCGCCAGTTTGACTCCAATCGTGTTGAACTGATGCGGTTCGAAGACAGCCGAACGTGTGGACTGCGGGAAAATGATCACGCTTTTTCCTTCTTTCAGCCGTTCGGTCCCGACTTCCATGACCGTTTTGAAATCTTCCCGCGGATTGACGCGGTCTACCGGAATACATTTCAGATCACGCATGATGTCGCCGAAGTACGGCACATCCAAGAGTGAACGTTTGATGACAAAGCAGAAATCGCGCCGGGGACGCACAAATGCGTGCATGACAGCAGTTTCCAGCAGACTCATATGATTGCTGATAATGACCGCCGGTTCGGCAAAACGGGAAAGATTGTCCAGCCCGCGCAAATGAACTCTGCCGCCGCAGCTTTCAGTGATCCGGATATTTTTGACGGAATAATCCGCCTGAAGAACCGGAGTCAGTTTTCCCTGCTGACACAGTTTGCCGACTTTGGCAAAAACCGCGAAATTACGCAGATAAAAGGACAGCCGGGTACCAAGCGTGAGATATTCCCACACACTGCGCGGATAATTTTCCGGAGTATCGTAACTGTCTGCACTGAATGGAGTTTCAAAAAGAAGCATCATTCCCTCCCCGCCGCAGTTGCCAATGCCTGATAAGTGGTTCTGCCGTCATACAGCGCCTTGCCCACAATCACTCCTTCGAGATTGTCCAGATGCAAGGCTGCCAGCCGTGCGGCGTCTTCATCCGAAGCGACTCCGCCGGATGCAATGATTCTGCATTCCGGAACCGCCCGGCATAATTCCGAAGTCGGACCGATGCTCGGACCGGTGAACGCGCCGTCCGTGGCAATATCTGTGAAAATAATGCGGCGGACACCGAGATCCGCCATTTTCCGTGCCAGGTCCAGCGCTTTGACTTTGCTGGTTTCGAGCCAGCCGCGCAAGGCGACCATGCCGTCGCGGGCATCAATGCCGACCACCAGACGTTCCGCTCCGAAATTCCGGATGAAACTCTGCGTCAGTTCCGGATTTTCGCAGGCGGCGGTTCCCAGAATGACTCTGGAAATCCCCAGTGCAAAAACTTGTTCCGCATCTTTTTCCGTCCGGATTCCGCCGCCCAGTTCGCAGGGAATGGAAACCGTTTCGCAGATTCTGCGGATGGAATCCACATTAACCGGATGTCCGGCTTTGGCGCCGTCCAGATCCACCAGATGAATCAGCGATGCGCCTTCCTTCTGCCAGACTTCCGCCTGATCCGCAGGGGATTCCCCGTACACGGTCTCCTGATTGTAGTCGCCCCGAAAAAGACGGACACAGCGTCCATTTCTCATATCAATGGCGGGAAAAATCTGCATGTGTTCAATTTCCTTTACTGCAAATATTTACAAAATTCTTCAAGATGGTCAACCCGCAATCCTGACTTTTTTCCGGATGGAACTGCGCGGCGAAAATGTTGCCGCGTCCCAGCGCTGCGGCAAAATCAATCATATAATGACACGTTGCCGCAACTGCCGCAGGGGCTTCCGGCTGAACATAGTAGGAATGCACAAAGTAGAAGAATGAATCTTTCTGTATTCCAGCCAGGAACGGATTGTTTTTCTGAACCGGCACAATGGAATTCCAGCCGATCTGAGGAATTTTTTCACCGTTTTCAGGGAAACGCAGCACTTTTCCGGGAAAGATGGAAAGTCCGGCAACACCCGGACTTTCTTCGCTGGAATCCAGAAGCATCTGCATTCCCAGACAGATTCCCAGAAACGGCATTCCGGCGGCGGCTTTTTCCCGCAGATAACCGGAAAATCCCGCCGCGTTCAGATGCTCCATGCCGTCTCCAAACGCTCCGACGCCGGGCAGAACCAGCCCCGACGCTCCGTCGGCTTCCGACGGAGACGTTACCAGCCGGACTTTCCCTCCGACGTATTCCAGGGCTTTGGAAACGCTCATCAGGTTTCCCATGCCGTAATCAATCAGCGCAATGAAACTCATGATCTGCGATTACACTCCGGAAAATGCCGCGAAACCGCCGTCCACAGGAATCACAGTGCCGTTGACAAATCCGGAAGCTCCGTCATCCACCAGCCAGAGCAGCGTGCCGGAAAGATCATCCGGTGTGCCGAAACGTCCCATCGGAGTATGGGTGAGAATCGTGTTGCCGCGGGCGGTCAGGGAACCGTCGGGGTTGGTCAGCAGGGTGCGGTTCTGATTGGTCAGGAAGAATCCCGGCGCAATGGCGTTGACCCGGATGCCGACTTTTGCCATGTGAGTTGCCAGCCACTGGGTGAAATTGCTGATGCCGGCTTTGGCGGCACTGTATGCGGGAATCTTGGTCAGCGGACGGAAAGCGTTCATCGAGGAAATGTTGATGATGACGCCTTTGCCGTTGAGAGCCATATCACGCGCAAAAACCTGAGTCGGCAGCAGGGTTCCGATGAAATTCAGATTGAAGACAAAGGAAATACCGGCGGGATCGAGGTCAAAGAAGGAAACTTTTCCTTCCACGGAACCTTCGGCATCGGCTTTTTCGAGAAATTCTTTGCTGGTGGTTCCCTTCGGATGGTTGCCGCCGGCACCGTTGATCAGAATATCGCAGGGACCGAATTTCGCCTTGACTTCTTCATGGGCGGCGAGCAGACTTTCTTTTTCCAGCACGTTGGCGGCAAGACCGATGGCTTTCCCGCCGGCGGCATTGATTTTATCCGCAACTTTCTGTGCGCTTTCCTGTTTCAGGTCGAGAATTGCGACTTTTGCCCCACATGCCGCCAGGGTTTCCGCCATACTGCTGCACAAAATCCCGCCGCCGCCAGTCACGACTGCGGTTTTTCCATTCAGATCAATCTTGAAAGGAACACTCATTTTCTGTCTCCTGAGTTTCTATGTTGCTTTTCTGTTTTCCGGCTGAAATTCCGGTGTGCATTACAATATCACACCCGGAGTTTTTTTCAACGCCGGAACGGATTATTTATTATTGTAAATCTTGAAATTGCGTTCAGAATTGACGGTCAGCCCCTTGGCGGTGGCGGGATCAAACGGACCTTCCAGATAAATGACCGGCGTATCCGGTTCCGTAATCATTGCCGGTTCGATGGACCGGTAATACATGCCGTCGATCAGGAACCCAAGCTTTTTGTTGTCGGCGCGCAGAACCGCCATCGCACTCCAGAGCTTCTGTCCCCGCGAAGACAAGGTTATTTTCAGATCAAAGAAATCAGTGTTGCCCGGACGCGGAGTCATTTCGATTTTTTCAATGTCGCGCGAATGCAGGAACGGATTTTTGTTGACGCAGACCGTGCCGCCGAAAAAGGAATTGACATCCTGTTCCAGCTGGTCGGCGCCGCGTTTATATTTGATGATTTCGTGGACGGTAACCACGTAACGCGGGGTTTTATCGGTTTCCTCCATCATGGCTTTTTCCGGATCCTCCAGAAATTCTTCGCAGGAAGAGGCTCCGGTCAAAAATACGGCAACGCACAGAATGCCGAACACTGCGGCGAACGATTTGATTCTCATGATAACTCACTCCGTTTTCTTATGATATTTTAAACACATAAAATACGGGAGAAAACCGGAGATGTCAAGTTTTTTTGCAAAGATTTTCCAAAAAAGGCGGCTTTGCCGGCTCCGGCGCCGCAGCTTCCGGCAAAAAATCATCTCCGGGACTTTCATTTCCGCCGGAACGCTTTATATTACCACAGAATACTATGAAACAGAAAACTCTTTCGGGAAACACATGAAAAATCTGCCGAGAATAGCCCGCGTGCTGCTGGCTCTGTCACTGGACAGAAACTTCGATTACGCTGTGCCGCCGGATCTGGCTGCGGAAATCCGGGTCGGAATGCGCGTCATTGTTCCTTTCGGAACCAGCGGGGAACGTCCGGCGTATGTGGTCGCTTTCGCTGAAAGTTCGCCGTACCCGACCCTGAAACCGATCCTTTCCATCTGCCGGGACAACACCTCCCTGCCCGATGCGCTGATCCGGCTGGGCGAATGGATGGCGGATTACTACTGCTGCGCCAGGGAAACGGCAATCCGCAATCTGCTGCCGGGAGCGGTCCGCAGCGGCAAAGTCAAACAGAAAACCTGCGCCTGGTATTTTCCAGCCGACCGCGACACGGTGAACCGTTACATTCTGGACAATCCCAAGGCGAAAGCGCGCTGTGCCGTGCTCCGGGTTCTGTTGCGGAACACCCGCGGCATGGACGCCCCGCAGCTGCTCAAGGAAGCGGAAACCTCCATGACGACGCTGAAAAAACTGCTGGAGGACAAAGTGATTGCCGTCGAACGGCGCGGAGTGGAACGCGACCCGTTCAAGGGCGTCAACATCCTGCCGACACAGCCCAAGCCGCCCAGTCTCGAACAGGAAACAGCCCTGGAACTGATTTTCCGCAAATATCATGAACGGCGCCCCGGCGAAAGTCATGTGATTCTGCTTCACGGCGTTACCGGCAGCGGAAAAACGGAAGTCTATCTCCAGACCATCGCCGAAGTTCTCAAGGACGGCGGCGAAGCGATTGTGCTGGTTCCGGAAATTTCCCTGACGCCGCAGACCGTGGAACGTTTCCGCGCCCGCTTCGGCGACCAGGTCAGCGTACTGCACAGCGGGTTGAGCGACGGGGAACGCTATGATGAATGGATGAAAGTCCAGTCCGGCAAAGTCAGAATCGCAGTCGGCGCACGTTCCGCGCTGTTTGCCCCGTTCCGGCATCTGGCACTGATTGTGGTGGACGAGGAACACGACAGTTCCTACAAACAGTCCGAGGCGCCCCGTTACAACGCGCGGGATGTGGCAGTCGTGCGCGGAAAATTTGAAAATGCCCTGGTGATCCTCGGTTCAGCGACTCCGTCGGTCGAATCCTATCACAACGCCCTCACCGGAAAATATTCCCTGGCAAAACTCACCCGGCGGCATGATCCGTCCATCCTGATGCCGGATGTGAATGTTACGGATATGCGTCTGGAATCCGATGACGAAGGGCGCATTCCGTTTTTTTCCAAAGGTCTGGTCGAAGCCGTCCGGGAACGCATACGCCGCGGCGAACAGAGCATCATCTTCCTGAACCGCCGCGGATTCGCCCGGCAGCTGAACTGTCCCGAATGCGGCTACATCGCCATGTGTCCGGAATGTTCCGTCGCCCTGACCTACCATCAGCGGAGCCAGACGCTGACCTGTCATTTCTGCGGAGCCGCCGATTCCGCGCCGGAACAATGTCCGCAGTGTGGTTCGCCCAAAATCCGTTACCGCGGCAGCGGAACCGAACGCATTGAAAGCGTATTCGGCGAACTGTTCAAAGGAGCAAGAATCGCCCGCATGGATTCCGATACCATGACGCGTCCCAGTCTTTATGAAAAAACGCTGGCGTCGTTCCGGCGCGGAGAAATCGACATTCTGATCGGGACGCAGATGATTGCCAAGGGACTGGACTTCCCCAACGTAACGTTCGTCGGCGTGGTCAATGCCGATCTCGGACTGTATATTCCCGGCGATTTCCGGGCGCAGGAACACGCGTTCCAACTGCTGACGCAGGTTTCCGGACGCGCCGGACGCGGCGGCATTCACGGCGAAGTTCTCATTCAGACCTGCAATCCGTTCAACTCCGCCATTCAGTTTGCGGCGCAGCACGACTACGAAGGTTTTTTCAAAGAGGAAATCGCTCTGCGGGAAGAACTGGCGTTTCCTCCGTTCGGACACGTGATGCTGGTTCATTTCCGGGGTGAAGATGCGGAAAAAGTTCTGCTGACCGCCAAACGGATCATGGAGGCGGTCCGTCCAGCTGTTGCCGCGGATACACGGGTCACGGAACCCGCGCCCGCGCCCGTTGAACGCATTGCGGGCAAATACCGTTTCGCCGCCGTTTTCATGGGAACCAAACTGGCGGGAACCCGCCGCGCACTCAAACGCGCCATTTACGCGGATAAACATCCGGGCGTCGATGTTTACGTGGATATGGATGCACTGTCTTTCCTTTGAATCTCATCGGCATTTGCCGCGGCGGGACGGGTGTAGAAACGGTTGCGGTACTGCGCCGGACTGCATCCGAAATGCTGACGGAACGCCCGCCCGAAACTGGCGGCAC
>OQVL01000565.1_pt1 | contig 20112 bp, 20 predicted proteins | sample 1691501 | NCBI WGS metagenome assembly OQVL01 (sample SAMN03418253, study PRJEB22391) | human gut metagenome | biome: human-gut; feature: organic feature; material: feces | host: Homo sapiens | place: Tanzania | collected 2013-01 | reverse complement strand
AGCCATGGAAAGCGCGACCCGTTTTTACGGGTAACGCCCAAAAATTTAAAAACTGGTTTTTGCAGGCATTTTTAACATAAAATAGGTTTTTATCGGAGGAAATCCGTTGAATTTTCCTGAGTCAAGGTAAAACCAGCGTGCAAGGGCGGTGCGCGTGTGTACGTTAACATTTTCATTGAACAAAATGTCAAAAAGTGTTAAAATGTCATTATGAATACATACGTGGCTCTTTGCGCAGTTGGCGCAGAAAAAATTCTTGGTAACGAAATCAAACAGCTTGGTTATACTCTTGCAGGTAATGCTCCAGGACGTGTTGCTTTTACCGGTGACGATGATGCCCTTTACCGTGCAAATTTCTGTCTCAGAACAAGTGACCGTGTTTATATTCAAATGGCAAAATATCATGCCGAAGACTTTGACGAGCTTTTTGAAAACTGTTCGCTTGTAGACTGGCAGGATGTATTCAAGAAAGATTCACGCATTGTTGTAGATAAGGTACGCACTTATAAAAGCAAACTTAACAGCGAGCACAGTATTCAGGGAATGGTTCAGAAGGCCATTTACAAAAAGCTTGGTTTTGTGTGGAAGATGAGCGTTCTTCCCGAAAGCGGTGAGCAGTGTGATGTGCGCGTTTACATTGACCAGAATGAAGTTTCAATTCTTTTGGACACAAGCGGAGAAGCGCTGCATAAAAGAGGCTACAGAACTGACGGCGGAATTGCTCCTCTTCGTGAAACAACTGCGGCCGTTTTGCTTCAGGAAATGATGTGGCGCAGAAAAACACCTCTTCATGATCCTTTCTGCGGAAGCGGAACAATTGCAAACGAAGCCGTTTTGTATGCACACAATGTTGCGCCGGGACTGGGCCGTCACTTTGCTTATGAACATTTGGCAATATATAACCAGAACCGCGCTGTAGAAATAAAAAAGCAGGAGGCCGCAAAGATTCGCACGGACGTTGAATGTCGTATTACAGGAAGCGACATTGATCCGGCGGCCGTTGAGCGCGCAAAACTTAACGCGGAACATGCGTGCGTCACTGCGGGAAGAGCACTCCAGCTTATTGGAAGCGATGCCAGAATAGAGCGGCCGGACTTTATCGTAAGTGACTTCAGGGATTTGCGCGCACCCTATGAAAAGGGACTTCTGTTGTGTAACCCGCCGTATGGAGAACGTATCGGTGATGCAGAGCAGGCTGCGGAACTCTACAAAGACATGGCGCAGCTGTTTACCGATTTTCCGAGCTGGGCTCTTGGTGTAATAACGAGCCAGAAGAGTTTCCAGAGTTCAATAGGCAAGCATGCACGGCTTTTAAAGTCGCTTAAGGCCGGAAACCTTGATACGACACTTTATATTTACAACTAAGCGGCGATTATGGCAGTACAGGTTGAGCACGAAAAACGAAAGCACGAAATTCTTACAAAAGCACTGGAACTTTTTATAGAAGAAGGCTACGAAGATGTTACATTCCAGAAAATTGCAGATCGCTGCGGAATAACAAGAACAACGCTTTACATTTATTTTAAGAACAAGCGCGAAATTTTTCTGTGGAGCATCAAGCAGTTTACCCAGGCTTTGGAACAGGAAATTCTGACGATTTTAAAGAATCCGCAATACACCTCGATTGAATGTCTTGAATGCATTTTTGACATGATTATTACGCGTGCCGAAGAAAACTACCAGTTTTTTAAGGTTCTTCTTACTTATCTTATTCAGCTTCAGAAAAGCGGAGCAAATGTCAACGAAAGGGTTGCAAGACGCACGATACGCATTCAGCATATATTGAGCACAATTGTTATTCGCGGCCAGAAAAACGGTGAAATAAAAAAGCTGCCCGTCAAGAATATTAACGACCAGCTTTATATGCTTTTGGAATGCGGAATATTCCGGCTGGCAGTTCTTGGAAAGCAAAAACTGGACGGAATACGCGAAATGGTTGCCTTTTCTATAAGTCAGTTCCGCGAAGAATAATCTGCAGTTCTGGCGTAATCTATAGGTGTGCTGTTTGAAGTTGTACTCGGCACAGTGATGCTGTTCAGCTTCTGCGGCTTTTCATCTGTTGAAAGAATTACAAGCATGTCTTCTTCAATAGGCTTTGTCCAGTAATAGTTTGTAAAAATAACTGTTTCACCTTTTTTCTTTGAAGCAAAATCCTGTCCGACAAGAGCTGTTGCTTTAAGTGCGCATCCCTTAAAGACATCGGGAAGTGATGTATGCAGAAGAATTGTATAAGTGTCATCTTCTGTACCTTTTGTAAATTCAAAAAGCTGCGTTTTGCTTCCGTTTGAGAGGGCTACAGAAAGTGAAAAATACTGCAGGTTTTCTTCTGTGCTTTCATGTGTCTGCGGAAGAGTAAGAATTCCGGGTGCAATGACCAGAGCCTGGATTTTTTCATCATACAATATCGGAATACGGCTTTCTTTTGCATTGACCGGATAAAGTTTTTCTTTGTTGACTGCAATTTCTTTTTCTGAATTTGCCTTTGAAGGGCGTACTGTGTCTGTTGGCTGTGAATTTTCGTAGCCCGAAGAAGTTTTGTATCTTACGTAATATCTGTAATATTTGTCACTTGAAGCGTAATAGTCTGTGAAAATAACCGAACCGTCTACAGGGTAACTGCCTGATTTTATAATCTGGCCTATGTTTACAAGTGAGTCCTTTACCTGCTTTGCATCTTCACCGTCGCTGTCCATTTCGTAGCGGAATATGTTCATGTAGTCGGCGTAAGTGAGAATTACAGGAGCGATTGTTATGTTTGTGTCGCTGATGTCCGTTACAGGCGCGGTAATTGTTTTTTCTGTGCTGGAAAAATCAATCAGGCTACACGAGGAAAATGTAAGACTTATAGTTGCTAAAATGAATAAAATGTGTCTCATCTCTTTGAATTTCGGCCTGGGCGCTACGAAACTTTACAAACATTTACCTTTAGTTTATTCTCTATATATGAATATATTTTCTACACAAATTGATGTTATGGGCCTGGTTGCTCCGGTTTTGATTTGCTGCATTCCGCTTGCCGCAATTTTTGTCTGCATGAAGCTTTTTGTAAGCGGATTCAGGACTTGGCACGGAATTCTGGCCTGCCTTTTGGGACTTTTGAGTGTTGTTCCGATTACGGCTCTTCAGTTTGTGATTGACCTTTTTGGCGGAGGCGGAATTCTTTCGGGAAAGACGCTGCCTTCTGTTCTTTTGCACGATCTTATAATCAACGGACTTATTGAAGAAACAATAAAAATGCTTCTTTTGTTCCTGCTGCCGTGGAAAAAGATGCGACTGGCTGAATTTTTTTCATGCGCGGTTTTGAGTGGATTTACGCTTGGATGTTTTGAGACGATTGTGTATTCACTTGCTGGAACAGGAACTGCACCGCTTCGGATGGTTACTTCGGTTATTGTTCACGGAAGCTGTGCGGCTCTGAGCGGTCTGTTTGTTTTTTCATGCAGGCACAAAAGTCCGCGTGCATTTTCCTACATTTTTGCGGTAATTCTTCACGGCGTTTACAATTATTTTGCCGGTTTTGACATGTCCAGCCCGTTTTTCTACATGAGTTTTGCGGTTATTGCGATTGCAGTTATTGAATGCAGAACACGGTACATTAACGAAAGAAAAAATCTTTTGCCTCAAGAGAAGAGCGCGCCGGCCGCGGTTGGTTTTGGGCACAAGGCTGCTGTAGAAAAGAATTCCGCCGACAAAACTCTGATAGAAGCAAAAATCCGAGACAGTCAGGACAAGACTCTTGTAGGAGTAAAGTTTTCTGGGTCGGCGGATGTTGCGCAAGAAAAGCGCGCGGCTGATGTTACAGAAGAAATTCCTGTAGAAGAAGATGCGTTACCTGCACAAACGGGCGCGCTTGTAAGCAAGACAGAAGCGCTGGTAAAAAAAGCCATGGCGGTTAGCGAAACTAAAACTGCGGTAAGAAAGACGCGCGCGAGTGGCAGTTCGGCAAAGGTCACGGCGGTTAGCGAAACTAAAACTGCGGTAAAGAAGACGCGCGCGAGCGGCGGTTCTTCAAAAGCCACGGCGGTTAGCGAAACAAAAACGGCGGTAAGAAAGACGCGCGCGAGCGGCGGTTCTTCAAAAGCCACGGCGGTTAGCGAAACGAAAACTGCGGTAAGAAAGACGCGCGCGAGTGGCAGTTCGGCAAAGGCCACGGCGGTTAGCGAAACGAAAACTGCGGTAAAGAAGACGCGCGCGAGTGGCGGTTCAGCGAAGGCCACGGCGGTTAGCGAAACAAAAACTGCGGTAAGAAAGACGCGCGCGAGTGGCGGTTCTTCAAAAGCCACTGCGGTTAGCGAAAAAAAGCCTGCCGCTAAAAAGACGCGCGCTGGTGCGGCTGGAAAAACCAAAACCAAAAGTGAAAAATAAGATTATATAAAAGGGAGAAAAATGAAAAAAATATTTTTATGCGCGCTGGCGGTAACTGCGCTTTTTGTTTCGTGTTCCAAAAGTGAAAAACCGGCTCCAGTTGTGGCGGATGTAAAAGAAGAAAACGTGACTGCTTCCATTCCAACGCAGGAAGAACAAAAAGGTGTATACACGTACAGAACAATCAGTTCTTCCCCTTCAACCTGGAATCCGACTGACTGGAGTATGGGAAACGAAGGTACTGTTCTGGATTTTACGGCTTCGGGTCTGTACGATTTTGTAATGAACGAAACAAAGGATGGTTACGAAGTTTTCTGCGAAATGGCAGCCGAACTTCCTGCTGATGTTACAAAAGAATATGCAGGCAACGAAAAGTACGGAATTCCGGCAGGGGCAGAAAGCGGCTATGCGTGGAAATACAATCTTATTCAAAATGCCGTGTGGGAAGACGGAACAAAAATTAACGCCGACACATACGAATATACTTTCAAACAGTTTTTGAATCCGGATATGAAAAATCTGCGTTCGTCCAGTTTTTGTCAGGATAATTTTGCGATTGCAAATGCATACGATTATTATTCCGGCAAAGAAGGTGTTGAATGGAGCGACGTTGGTTTTATCAAAAATGATGAATTTTCGTTTACTCTTATTTTGAAAAATTCACTTTCCCCTTTTTTTGTTCAGTATAATTCAACTTCAATTATTCCGGTTCATCCTAAGTTATATGAAGAGAATAAATCCAAAAAAGGACAGATTGTAAAAAGTTCTTATGGCACTTCACCCGAAAAATATTCTTCATGCGGTCCGTACAGAATTTCGGAATTTCAGCCCGACAAGGAAATGAAATTTGAACGCAATGAAAAATGGTACGGCTGGACTGACAACAAACATGAGGGACAGTATGCGGTTACAAATATTCAGCTTTCATATATTTCTGAACATTCCACGGCTCTTTCTCTTTTTTTAAGGGGCGAACTTGATGACGTTGCGCTTGATGTAAACGATTTGAAAGTTTACGGCAACAGCGAATACCGACTTACGACTCCCGAATCCTATACATGGAAGTACAGTTTTAATATTGACAAAGAGGCTCTTAAAAAACATGAGTCAAAGGGAATCAACAAATCTATTTTGAGCTACACTGATTTTAGGCACGGAATATCGCTTGCGCTTGACCGCCAGAAATATGTTGACACAATTACGCCCGCGTCTGATGTTGGCTTTGGTTTGATTAACTATATGTATGTTGCCGACCCCGAATCTGGTGAACTTTACCGCAATACACCTCAGGCACAGAAAGTTTTGTGCGATTTGTATCTTTCTGACAAAGTTGAAAATATTACCGGCTATAATCCTGAAGCTGCATCTTTTTATATTACAAAGGCTTATAAAGCTGCACTGGCTGCCGGTGATATTAGCGAAGGCGATGTTGTCCAGATTGACTACCATACTTACGACACAAATACTGCCAACATGAGAAGCGTGGCTTTTCTTGAAGATGCGCTTAAGGCTGTTGCAGTCAAGACTCCGCTTGAAGGACGGATTGTTGTAAAGCAGGTTACCGACGAAAATTATTATGAAAACATGAGGCGTGGACGTGTAGACTGTGCAATGACGGGCTGGGGTGGTGCCGCTTATGATCCCTATGGAATTATGTGGTGTTACTGCGATCCCGGTGCGATTAACGAATATGGCTTTGATCCTGAATCAGAAATGCTTGAAATTGATCTTTCGGAGTTTGCTGAAACTGGCGGATTAAAAATTCAGAAAAGTTTTTATGACTGGTACCGCGCTTTGTGTGAAGGTGAATATTCTTCGGCAGAAAGCAGTGTGCGCAATACAATTCTTTCGCAGATGGAAAAAGGTCTTCTGTCCTATTATAACATGATTCCAATCCGCTATCTTAACAGCACCGAACTTATTTCGCAGCGTACTGTTATGGGAAGCGAAACTTTTGTCAACTCTCTTGTCGGTTACGGCGGAATGAGGTTTATGTCTTTTTCTATGGATGATGCCGAATGGGACAAATACTGTGACGAAAACAACCGTCAGCTTAAGTACTAGTTGGTTATGATTAAATACGTTCTTAAAAGAATTGCGCTCATGTTTCTTACTCTCTTTGTGATTATGACGATGCTGTTCGTTTTAATCAGGCTTTTGCCCAACCAGGTAGAAGCTGTTCAGGGCGGGTTTGACAAGGCTCTTCGTGAAATGCGCGAGGCGTGGGGATACAATGAGCCGCTTGTCGTTCAGTATGCGTATTTTTTAAGGAACGTGTTTACTAAGTGGGACTGGGGTTTTTGCACTACGATGGGAACTTTTCTAGAACCCGTTACGCAGTACATTGTGAGCCGTCTTCCTGCTACAATTTATATAAATGTTCTTTCACTTATAATTTCACTTCCGCTTGGAATCTGTTTTGGAATTGTTGCGGCTGTATGCAAAAACAAATGGCAGGATCATGTGATTCAGGTTTTTATTATGCTGTTTATTTCTGTTCCGGCTTTTGTGTATGCTTTTCTGCTGCAGTATTTTATTGGCTTTAAGCTGAATCTTTGTCCTCTTGTTATGGACGCAGGTACAAATTATTTTTCGTGGTCTATGTTGCACAGCGCAATTCTTCCTGTGCTGGCGCTTTCGTTCGGACCCATTGCCGGTGACATGCGTCTTATTCGCGCGGAACTTACCGAAACACTTACAAGCGACTATATGCTTCTTGCAAGAACAAAAGGTCTTTCGCGCGCACAGGCTACGGTAAGGCATGCGTTCAGGAATTCGCTTGTTCCGCTGGTGCCTACTTTTCTTGCTGACTTTATTTCTATTATTTCGGGGTCGATGATTATTGAACAGATTTTTGCTGTTCCTGGAATTGGCCGCACTTATCTTCTTTCAATTACGCAAAAAGATTACAGCGTTTTTATGGCGTGCTCTATGTTTTATATTACGATTGGTCTTGCGGCCGGCATTGTTTTTGACTTGAGTTACGGTTTTATTGATCCAAGAATCCGCATGGGAGGTGACAAGTCAAATGAACGCTGATAATTCTTTTGCAACTGATATTTTGACTGAAAATAATTTTGAAAAAATTCCTGCGGAAAAATTTGAGTTTGCACATGCAGAAAATTTTTCTTCTGCAGAAAATGTGTTTTCAAAAAAGCCGCGGGGTTATTTTGCCGATGCAATGCTCAGGTTTGTTACTAACCGCGGTTCTGTTGTCTGTTTTTTTATAATTATTCTGCTTGTTCTTTACGCAATTTTTGCACCGCTGTTTTCGGGCTATAAAATTTCTGACCGCGACGGTTATTACGCTTATGCTTCCCCAAAGTGCGCTTTGTTTGTGCCGCTGGGTTTCTGGGACGGCTGTGAAACAATTGAAGTAAACGCAATTACGCTGGACTATCTTAAGGCAATTCCGGGTGCGGTTGTTAAGTATCTGGGTGAGTCTGAACATACTGCGGCTGGGCGCAAACGTACCTGGTACAAAATCAAAGTTGACACTTATGCCAAGACAGGCTGGGTAAGAATGTTTCTTACTGACCAGGAATTCAAGGCCGCGCGCGAATGGGAAAAAAAATCGGGCATTCAGCTTTTCTTTCCGTTGATTGATGAATCAAAAGTAAAAAATGCAGTTTATAAAAACGACCAGAATGCGTGGTTTCTGACGGATGCCCGCGGTTATGCAAAAAAGACCGCGGCCGGGGAACTGCAGAATATTTTTCTTAAGGACGGGGATTTTTCCGCTTTGTCTGATTCTTCTGATGGATATGTCTTTTCTGTTTCGCGCATGAATGATTCCCAGAAGGAAGTGCGCGTGCTTTATTCAGCATGGTATCTGTACAAACACGGGCGGAATGCATCATTTCTTTTTGGAGCAGACAATTCAGGCTATGATATTTTTACGCGTCTTGCTTACGGTGCGCGGCTTTCACTTCTGTTGAGCGTTGTGGTTGCGGCAATAAATCTTTTTTTGGGAACAGTTGTCGGTGCGCTTGAAGGATATTACGGCGGTGCATTCGATATTATTATGGAACGCATCAAGGATATTCTTTACGAAATTCCGAGCGTTATTTTAATGACACTTTTTCAGCTTTATTTTGCAAAGAGTTTGGGCCCGATTGTTTCTATGTTTGTCGCGTTTATTTTCTTTGGCTGGATTGGAACCTCGTCTACGGTTCGCGCGCAGTTTTACCGCTTTAAGGGGCAGGATTATGTTCTTGCGAGCCGTACGCTTGGTGCAGGAGATGCGCGGCTTATTTTCAGGCATATTCTTCCCAACTCAATTGGCTTTATTATTACGGCAAGTGTTTTGAGTATTCCGGCGGTTATTTTCAGCGAGGCGAATCTTACTTATCTTGGTATTGTTAACCTGCAGTCCGATACAATGACAAGTGTTGGCACTATGCTGAACTCTGCGCAGTCGGCACTTTCGCAGCACCCGCACTGTGTGTTTTTTCCGGCAGCGTTTATTTCTGTTCTTCTTATTTGCTTCAATGAATTTGGAAACGGTCTTCGCGATGCGTTTAATCCTTCTTTGAGAGGTGCCGCCGGTGAGTGAACTTGAAATACAGAATCTTGCGGTTTCGTTCAAAACAGGACAGGATACAGTCAAAGCAGTACGCAATATTAATCTTACTCTTAACAAGGGCGAAACTCTGGCGATTGTTGGTGAGAGCGGTTCGGGCAAATCGGTTACTGCAAAATCTGTTCTGGGCATTCTGAGCGCAAATGCATTTGTCGAAAGCGGAAAAATTCTGTTTGACGGCAAAGACCTTCTGTCACTTAGCGAAAGTGAATTGTGCAAAATCCGCGGTAAACGCATTACGATGGTGTTCCAGGACCCGATGTCGTCACTTGATCCTATTGTCAAAGTAGGGCCGCAGCTTACAGAAGCCGCAATTCTTAACGGAAGAGCCAACAGGCGCGGCGCTTTGAAAAGAGTGCGTGCGGGTTTGGCTGCGGTTAAAAAACAGTGCAAAACTTTGGAAAACTCTGCGGAACTTTTGAAAGAGTTTGCTTTGTTTAAAAAACAAATCCGCGCCGGATGCAGACAGTTTTCGCGCCTGTTTTGCGCCAGTCCTGAAAAAGAATTTAACCTTAGCAATATAGATGCGCTGCCTGATTTTTTTGTACGCGAAAAAATTCCTGCGGGCATTAAGAAAATTCTTGGTGAGGAAGGGCAGCGCTGTCTGTTGGGGGACGCGGTTCAGTCTGTGTACAAAATTACAGCAAAGAAGGCTTATTTTCGCGCAATTTCCATAATGAAAGAAGTGGGAATTCCTGAAGCCGAAAAAAGATTCAACCAGTATCCTTTTGAATTTTCGGGCGGAATGAGGCAGCGTATTGTAATTGCCATTGCCGTTGCCGCAAACCCCGAAGTGCTTGTATGCGATGAACCTACAACTGCACTTGACGTAACAATTCAGGCTCAGATTCTTGAACTTATAAAAAAACTCAAGCGCGAGCGGAATATGAGCGTAATTTTTATTACACACGATCTTGGTGTTGTGGCAAATGTTGCAGACAGAATTGCCGTAATGTACGCAGGTAAAATTGTGGAATACGGAACGACAGAAGATATTTTTTACCACCCGGCGCATCCTTATACATGGGCATTGCTTTCTTCTGTTCCCGACCTTGAGTCAAAGGGACGGCTGCTTTCTATTCCGGGAACTCCGCCAGACATGCGCAATCCTCCAGCCGGTGACGCTTTTGCCGCGCGCAATGCTTATGCACTTAAAATAGATTTTGAACGCGAGCCGCCGATGTTCAGGATTTCTGATACGCACGGAGCGGCAACCTGGCTTTTGCATCCAGACGCGCCCAAAGTACAAATGCCGCAGATTATCAGTGACAGAATCGCGCGCATGAAGGAGGCACGCCATGCAGAATAATTCTGATGATGTTTCACAATTTGTTTCACAGCCACAGCCTTCTTCGCCGCCGCAGTCACAACAGTCGACGCAGTCACAACAGTCGACGCGGTCACTGCCGCTTTTGCGTGTGGAACATTTGCGCCAGTATTTTAATGCAGGTAGCAGAAGTAAAATTTTTCGTGCAGTAGATGACGTTAGTTTTGACATAGCACGCGGTGAAGTTTTTGGTCTTGTAGGAGAAAGCGGTTGCGGCAAGACAACGACCGGGCGCTCTATTATCCATTTGTACAAAATTACAGGCGGAAACATTTATTTTGAAGGCCACCGCATTAATGCCGGTACCTGGGAATATGAGCAGAAAATTCGCGAAGCACGCTTTCAGAAAAATCCTGACATGAAAGAAATAATTGCCCGTGAAAAAGAAAAAATTCGGCAGGCGCGCAGTGTTGCAAACAGTACAAAATTTGAACCGCGCATTCAGATGATTTTTCAGGATCCGGCGACTTCTCTTGACCCCAGAATGACTGTAGGCGAAATTATAGCAGAAGGTCTTCTGGTGCGCGGTGAACGTGACAGAAATGCAGTTATGCAAAAGGTGAGCCGTGTTCTTGACCGCGTGGGGCTTTTGCCTGAATATGCCGAACGCTACCCGCATGAGTTTTCTGGCGGTCAGAGGCAGAGAATAGGCATTGCGCGCGCCCTTGTTATGGAACCGCAGCTTATTATTGCCGACGAGCCTGTAAGTGCGCTTGATGTTTCTGTAAAGGCACAAATAATCAATTTGCTCAATGATTTGCGCCATGACCTTGGACTTTCAGTTCTTTTTATTGCGCACGATCTTTCTGTAGTAAAATATTTTTGTGACAGAATTGCAGTTATGTACCGCGGAAAAATTCTTGAAACAGCAGGCTCTGATGCACTTTTTGCAAACCCGCAGCATCCTTATACGCGCTCTCTCATAAGTGCAGTTCCCTTACCCGATCCTGTTTACGAAAGAAGCCGGCAGCGTATTGTTTTTGACGCAGAATGCAGTGCGCAAACAGACACTGGCGGCGGTGTACTTTGAAAAAAACATTTTCTTCTTTTACAAAAACATTCATCCTTTGTATTCCCGCCGCCACCTTACTTGCGCTGGGTGTTGCTTTATATGAACGCGCGCACAATGCTTCTTTTGGGGCTGCACGTCTTTTTAGTGACGGAACTTTTGTTTCGGGAATAATTTTATTTTGTCTGGGCGCGCTTGGTGTTGCTTCGGGAGCCGGGGCTTTTCTTGCGTTAAGCTATGGTTTTTCAAAACTTGCCGGCAGACTGTGCAGACCAAAAAATATTGCGGTTTCAGAAAAAGAAACATATTTTGACTACTGTTCGCGAAAAAAAGCAGTGCGCAAAACCAGTGGCACTTCGTTTTCATTTGCTGCTTTACTTGCAGCGGGTATTCTGTTTATTGCAGTTTCTGTAATTGCGGCTTTTGTACATTAACAAAATACACTAACAAAGTGTACATTGACAGATTACGGTGGTTTAGATAAATTGAAACTATGATAGAAACGTGTTCAATTTTACAAAACGGAGAGGTTGAATTTGTTTTTTGCCCTGCTGACTACAAAGAACTCGAAAACTTTAAACTTCGTGATGTGTTTGTCTTCGGAACCTTTACTGCCTGGCAAAAGACAGACGATTTCAAGCTTGAAAAAAAAGACGCTTCGGGCAGCAAGTGGACTCTTGTAAAAAAAGCCTCAGAAGTTTGTGTTCCGGGGAATTCCGGTTTTCCTGAATTCAAGTTTATTGCAACAGCCGAAAACAAAGAAATGATTGCAGACATTTATCTGAATGCACCGGATGAAAACCGCGGAATAAAGTTTCTTTCAAACAACATTATTCCCGAAGAACCTTTTGATGCAGAGGCTGTTATAAATGACGAGGCATTTGCTCTTAATGTAAAATCGCTTGAAGAATTTAATCTTTCTTCAGAACAGGAACGTGCCGAAATAAGCAATGTACGCAAAGTTCCGGGGACAACATGTCTTTGGCGCGGCTATCATCCCTATAAAAAATCACGGCCGCTTTTGGACACAGAAGAAACCAGAATCCGCATAGTAAACGAAATGCTCGAAAAAAACGGTGTTAAGTCTGTCATAACTTTGTGCGGTGAAGAAAACCCCAGTGCACAACTTGAAGAAAAAATCTATCCGTACATGAAAAAAATCCAGGACGGCGGAAACCAGCTTTTTGTGGATACATCTTATGAAACTGTTTATTTTGATTCGACAGGTGAAGAATATGCGCTTACGGTACAGAAAATCGTGCGTTTCATAAACAGCCATCCGGGAGCATACTACATTCACTGCAGACTTGGCTCTGACAGAACCGGAACAATGAGCGCAGTTCTCGCGGCTTTGTGCGGCGCTTCGTGGAAAGAAATTGCGGCAGACTACGAGTGCACACGTTTTATGGGAATACAGGAATTCCGCAATGCGCGTCTTCTGGCATATTCACTGTCGCGTCTGCTGGGAGAAGATGTTTCACGGTGTTCCACGCTGCAAAAAAAGACTGCCTCTTATTTCATAAAAGGCGGCTGGCTTACCGAAAGCGAAATAAACACTCTTGTAAAAAAACTGACAGCAAAGTAAAAAGCGCAGTTAATTAAAGCGCAGGAATTTATTTAAATAACAAGCCCGAGCGGGAAGACGCAACTTCTACAAAGATAAATCTTAACGAAAGTTAAAATGCGCGAAGGAGCACGGGGAAGGCCGAAATGACTTGATTTTTTGCTGTCGCGAAGCGACAAACGATAGTTTCCTTGCAAAAATCACGTCAAGGGCCATATGGCCCGGTTTTGGACTTCAACGGGCGACTGGGAGCATTTTAACATTAGCTGTCCCTTATCTGACTAAACTGCGTCCTCCCACGCGTGCTACGTTTTTTTCAGAACTTAAATTCGCTCATGTGATTGTTTAGTTCGTTAACGCCGGCAGAGTTCCTTGAAACATTTATCTTTGTAGTCGACATCTTTGTATTGACATCATTGAGCTTGGCCTGAATATCATCAATCTTTTTGTTTATTTCATTTGTTTCCTGGCTCAAATGCTGCATTTCAACTGCAATCTGTTCCCCACCCTGAAGCATTTCTGCCGATCCGTTGCGTACAGAATTCGTAGAATCAGTAATAAGACCAATTCCCTGAAGAATCTGCTTGTTGCCTTCAGTCTGTTCAGACATAGCATTTGAAATAACAGATTCCTGATGCTTTACTTTCTGCGCAAGTTCATTAATAACGGCAAACTGTTTCTGGACAGTTTCTGAATTTTCTGCAACCTGCGTAATAAGCTGCGACAGTGATTTCAAATCTTTTTCAATAGATTTTGACTGGTTTGTAGTAAGATCCGCAAGTTTACGTATTTCTTCAGCAACAACCGCAAAACCTTTTCCGGCATCTCCTGCATGTGCTGCTTCAATAGTTGCATTCATAGAAAGAAGGCTTGTCTGGCTTGCAATATCCTGAATAATTTTACTTGCATCAAGAAGAAGTGAAGACTTTGACAGAACATCCTTAGCCATGTCTGATGCAACCTGAACTTTTTTCATTCCGCTGTCAGTGGCAGTTTCGAGGTCGTTAACAGACTCATTGTTTTTGTGAAGAATATTTGTAACGCCTTCAACATTTGCAACCATCTCTTCAATAGCCGCCGATGACTGTGTAATAGCCGAAGTCTGGTTTTCAATCTCACCGTTAAGCTTGCGTATATTTTCAATAATTTGGTCGATTGTTTTATTTGTTTCTTCGACACTTGCAATCTGGTTTATCATGTCATTTTTGATAGAATCAGAAATTGTGTCTGCTTCAGAAAGTTTATTTTCAGATTCGTTTATGTTGTTTTCAAGCTGATTTGAAATCGTGAGTGTAGAAGAAACATTTTTGCTTACGTCAGAAAGAATAGCTTTTACTTCATTAAAGGCATGGTTCAGGTTGTTTGTAAGAAGACCGAATTCATTTCTTGTAATAACAGGAATATTTTCTTTTGTGTAGTCTTTGTGTGCAAGCGCGCGGATTACATCGTTTATTGCATTAAGGTTTCGCGTAATGTCATGCGTGTTTGTTATTGTAGTAATTGCAATTGCCACAAGCGAGTGGAATTGAACAAAGCCCAGAATATACAATAAGTTATTTATAGTCTTCTGATGTGCAATTCCCGGAACAGAGCAAAATCCGTTCAGCAAAAGGAAAGAACCCACCATGTTTAGTGTGATAAAAACTATAAATCTTTCTTTAATTGAACTTGTTTTGTTTTTCTTGTCAAACTTAAGCCATGTTACTTCTTTTTCCAGCTGTGAATTGTAAAGCGTGTAAAAGGCAATGCTGTAAAGGGCAATGAATCCCAAATAGATGAGTGTAAGTGGAACATAAGCATTTGTATTTCCGAATGATTTAAATTGCAGGTGTCTTGAATGTATTGAACCTGCAATCGAAAGCGGAATCATTACCGAAAGAACAATATTATAAAGGAAGATAAATTTGCGTGACATTGTGAGCATCTGGTTGCAGTAATCTATTGTTTCCTGGCTTCCGTCAAATGTCATGAGTTTTCTTTTCAAATATTTGTCAAATAAAACAGGAATTGCAAGAGCAAGCAAATGTGCTATAAGACATGTCGGATAAGTGAGTGACAAAAGAACTTCCTGTGCCGTTAAAATTTTTGCAGGTATCATTACAAGCGGTGCAAATGCAAACGGAACAACGGAAATGCAGATAAGAAATATGCTGCTTTTGCTGAAACTCAACACAGGCTTTTCTTGAACAGTCTGATCAGAAATGGACATTATATTCCTCCAAATTAATGAACGTAATCAACGACAATTTTACATTACTTTTTCGGATAAACAATTCGTAATATATATATGTTAAAAGTGTATGTCAATAAATTTTGAAATAGTTCTGTACTGTGGCTGTACTAAAAATTTGTTAATCTACAAGTCGCCTGTATATATAAATAAGTTAGTTGTGAAACAACTGAAGTTTTCAAAACAACTCTATTTGAGCCCCTTTGAAATACGTTTTTCGGGCAAAAACAGGCCTCTTTCTTGTTGACTTATAACGCTATGGATAGTATACTGTATAAACACCGTCTACTAGATATAGCGGTTTTTAGTCTATAATTATACATATTATAACTAGATAGGGACTTTCCTGAATGCGGCCTTACGCGGGGTTGCTTAGGGAAAGTCCTTTTAATCGGTTTTAATATGTGTAATTTTATTGGAAAAGTTAATTCAAATTTTATAAATAGTGATAGGGGAAGTTCAATGAAGATCATTAAGAGAAGCGGCGCCGAAGTTATTTTTGACAGGAACAAGATTTCCAATGCTATTGAAAAAGCAAACAATCAGGTCAAAGAAGAGGACCGTCTCTCACAGGATCAGATAGAATCCATTGTAGATGACATAGAAATTGAATGTCACAGGGAAGGTCATGCCCTTAACGTAGAAGATATTCAGGATCTGGTCGAAACAGGCATTATGCAGAACGGCGCGTACAATGTTGCAAAGCTTTACATAACATATCGTTACCGCCACCAGCTTATGCGCAAGGAAAACACTACTGACCAGCAGATAATGAGCCTTCTTGAAGAAAATAACGAAGAAGTCAAACAGGAAAATTCAAACAAAAACCCGACTGTTGTTTCTGTTCAGCGTGATTATATGGCAGGTGAAGTAAGCAAGGATATTACACGCCGCTTTCTTTTGGACCAGGACATACGCCAGGCTCACGACGAAGGTATAATTCACTTTCACGATGCTGACTATTTTGCCCAGCACATGCACAACTGCGACCTTGTTAACCTCGAAGACATGCTTCAGAACGGCACTGTCATAAGTGGAACAAAAATTGACCGCCCGCATTCTTTTTCTACAGCATGCAATATTGCCACGCAGATTATTGCACAGGTAGCAAGCTGCCAGTACGGCGGACAGAGCATAACCCTTGCACACCTGGCTCCTTTTGTAGACGTGAGCCGCCGTAAGATAAAGTCAGAAATTTCAAACATGATCTGCACAACCGGGCTTCAGGTAAATGACGACCAGTTCAACTACATGGTCGAGCAGCGTGTTAAGGACGAAATCAAGCGCGGTGTCCAGACAATCCAGTACCAGGTTATTACACTTATGACCACCAACGGACAGGCTCCGTTTGTTACTGTATTCATGTATCTTAACGAAGCAAAGAGCGAGCAGGAAAAAACAGATCTTGCCCTTATTATAGAAGAAGTTTTAAAGCAGCGTTACCAGGGCGTAAAAAACGAAAAGGGTGCATGGATTACACCGGCATTCCCCAAACTCATTTATGTACTTGAAGATGACAATGTAGAGCCTGACTCAAAGTATTATTATCTTTCTGAACTTGCAGCAAAGTGTACCGCACGCCGCATGGTTCCGGATTATATCTCAGAAAAAAAGATGCTCGAACTTAAGGACGGCAACTGCTACCCCTGTATGGGATGCCGCTCTTTCCTTACAGTTTATCATGATGAAAACGGAAAGCCCAAGTTCTACGGTCGCTTTAACCAGGGTGTCGTAACACTTAACCTTGTAGATGTAGCCTGTTCTTCGGGCGGTGACATGACAAAATTCTGGCAGATAATGAAAGAGCGCCTTGACCTTTGCCACCGTGCACTCAGAATACGTCACGAGCGTCTTTTGGGAACAAAGTCAGATGCCGCACCAATTTTGTGGCAGAACGGTGCACTTGCCAGACTGCAGAAGGGAGAAACAATAGACAAACTTTTGTACAACGGCTATTCAACAATTTCACTTGGATACGCGGGACTTTGCGAGTGTGTCCGTTACATGACAGGAAAATCGCACACAGATCCTTCTGCCAAACCGTTTGCACTTGATGTAATGCACGCGCTTAATGACGCCTGCAAAAAGTGGAAGGAAGAAGAGCATATTGACTATTCAGTCTACGGAACTCCTCTCGAAAGCACTACATACAAATTTGCAAAGTGCCTTAAGAGACGCTTTGGTGTAATAACCGGAGTTACCGACAAAAATTACATTACCAACAGTTACCACGTTAATGTTACAGAAAAAATCGATGCGTTTACAAAACTTACATTTGAGTCACAGTTTCAGGAACTTTCACCGGGCGGTGCGGTAAGTTATGTAGAAGTTCCCAATATGGAAAACAATATTCCGGCTGTAATGGCGCTTTTAAAGCACATTTACAATAACATCATGTATGCCGAACTCAATACAAAAAGCGACTATTGCCAGAAGTGCGGCTACACCGGCGAGATTCAGATTGTAACAGACAAAGACGGAAAACTTGTGTGGGAATGCCCCAACTGCAAAAATCACGATCAGGCTACAATGAATGTTGCGCGCAGAACATGCGGTTACATCGGAACACAGTACTGGAATCAGGGACGCACGCAGGAAATCAAAGAGCGCGTTCTGCACCTTTAGTTTTTGCCTGGGCATAAAATGAATTACGGTGAAATAAAAAAAACAGATATTGCAAACGGCGACGGCGTAAGAGTTACACTTTTTGTGTCGGGCTGCCGTGTGCATTGTCCCGGATGTTTTAACAAACAGACATGGGACTTCTGCTATGGCAATACGTTTACACAGCAGACAGAAGAAGAAATTCTTTGTGCCCTTAAGCCGGACTACATCAGTGGTCTTACTGTCTTGGGCGGTGAACCGTTCGAGAGTGAAAATCAGGCTGAACTCGCACCGTTTTTAGAAAAAGTGCGCGCGGCTTTTCCTGACAAAACAATCTGGTGTTACACAGGCTACAATTACGATACAGACATAAAAAATCCGGAAGGAAAAAAACACACGCCTTTTACAGACAGAATGCTTTCGTGCATAGACGTGCTTGTTGACGGGCCGTTCATTGCAGAACAAAAAGATATATCGCTCAAGTTCCGGGGCTCCAAAAACCAGCGCATAATTAACCTGAAGGAAAAAGCAAATGACTGACTGTTCCGTATATTTCAAGAGCCTGGTTGAACAGGACAATACTGCAATTGTAATCTGCGACTTGAACCACACAATAATTTACATGAACCCGTCTGCTATTTTGAATTATAAAAAATACGGCGGAACAGCTCTTTTGGGAAAGTCTCTGCTTGCTTGCCACAATGAAAATTCCGCAGTGATGATAAAAAAAGTTGTGCAGTGGTTTTCTGAATCTGTAAACAACAACTGCGTACACACAGCTTACAATGAAAAACAAAACAAAGACATTTACATGATTGCGTTAAGGGACGACGCCAAAAACTTAATAGGCTATTACGAAAAGCACGAGTACCGCAACAAAGACACATCCCCTTTCTACGAAATATAGTCTTGTAATCACCGATGATGGCTGTTCGTTAACATTAAAAATATAAATAACAATTTTCTTGACAATACTTCTGCTCTACGTTAGTATTTTAGTATGATAAAATCATTTCGCAGTGAAGAGACAGAAAAAATTTTTAACGGAAAACGCTCGTTAAAAATAGATCTTTCCATACAAAATGTTGCTCGTCGTAAGTTGCGAATGATTAATTCAGCCAAGGTTTTGGAAGATTTACGTATTCCGCCTGGAAATAGGCTTGAGAAATTGACAGGCGATTTAGGGGATTCTTACAGTATTAGAATTAATAACCAGTGGAGAATTGTTTTTGACTGGAAGGATGGTGCAGAAAATGTCAGAATTGAAGATTACCATTAATGAAAGATTACCAAATATTCATCCCGGTGAAGTGTTAAAAGAAGAATTTCTGGGCCCGATGAATATTTCGGCATACAGACTTGCAAAGGAAACAAATATTCCGCAGACACGGATTTCAGAAATTATACATGGAAAAAGAAGTGTTACTGCAGATACCGCAATACGTTTTTCAAAGTTTTTCGGAACAACACCGGAATTTTGGCTTAACCTGCAGAATTCCTACGATCTTGAAGAAGAAGAATTGAATCATAAAGATGAATTCAAAATGATCAAACAGTATACCTACGCATGAGTAAGAATGGACAGACGCTGAGTCTTTTATTTATTGAAAAAACTTTCATTGCTATATTCTGCCCATTTGGAATACATTTCCAGATAATGAGCTTTAATAAATTTTTGAATTGTATTTTTTTCAGGATTAGTAAGATCTCCTTGTTTTTGAACAATTGTGTCTCCGTTTCCCTTTACAAAGAATTTGGCTGCTCCTGTTTCGCGGAGTTTTCCGTCATGATTTGCATGAACATGCATTGCTTCAACAACGCATTTAGAAGTAAAATATAAAAAGCAGCCTGCAACTTTGAAATCGAAATATTTGGGCATTTCAAGCAACTCCAATATATTCAAGACTTTCCGACAAGATTTTTTTTGCAGAAGTTAATTCTATATCATCCATATTTGTTTCAATAAGAGTCTGATCTTCCTTAAAAACTGCAACGCCTGTCCTGTTGTTCAAATCAAAAACATGAAATCCGTCTTCTTCTTTTTTTACGGCAAACCCGCTGATTATGACATCTGCTTCTTGTGCAATTTTTTCTACATCAAGCATATTTTACCTCCACCTTTTTTATTGGTTGTAAAAATTCCTGGGGATTCATGCACAGATTTTCCAGAACTGGCTGCAGGTCAATATATTCTTCTTCAAGTTCCTTATTGTGGGAATATTTCGTCATGACTTCTATATAACCGTTGTCCCAGGTAATAACTTTTTCATATTTCTGAAGTGAATAGGGGGCTATGAATTTGAGGCGAGTATCATTAAATGTAAAAATTGTGTAATTATCTTCACTGGAAAGATATGCAGTATCATTCATCTAGCTTCCTCCCATAAAAAGTCAATGAGTAAATCTTCAGATTTAGGAATGACTTTTTAAG
>OQVL01000564.1_pt1 | contig 20114 bp, 21 predicted proteins | sample 1691501 | NCBI WGS metagenome assembly OQVL01 (sample SAMN03418253, study PRJEB22391) | human gut metagenome | biome: human-gut; feature: organic feature; material: feces | host: Homo sapiens | place: Tanzania | collected 2013-01 | reverse complement strand
CGTGAATATCAAGACCATCGGCCTACCTGCTGGCCGAGCGCCTCGCTCATGCGGGCGCAGAAGTAGTTGTACAGGGGCACTGATACGTCGTGCGTAGCGGCTCGGAACCATGCCGGGCGGTTGCCCTTCTTGTAACTCGCGAAGAGCGTGAACTGTGATACTACGAGTATCTCGCCCTGTACCGACAGGATATCACGGTTCATGACTCCCTGTTCGTCCTCAAAGACGCGCAGACCTATAACTTTGTGTACCAGCCAGTCGGCATCCTCGTGCGTGTCGGCGCCTTCTATGCCCACAAGGATAAGGTAGCCCTTGCCGATGGATGATTTGACCTCGCTGTCTATGGTGACCGATGCGCGCGAAACGCGCTGTATGACAATTCTCATAGTGACTATCGTTGTGCTATAATCTGCAAATATACCTCGGCAAGCAGGTAGGCACGGGCGAATTTGGCGCCGACATGAAGGTAGAACTGGTCAACGACGGCCCTGTGACTATCTGTATGGACACCAAGAACAAAGAATAAACTATAGCAATGAACAACGTGAATATCAAGACCATCGCAAAAATTGTGGCACTTGCCATCATACTGGTCAGCAAGACTCTGGAGCGCCTGCTCCACATCTCGGCAGCAGCCGTGGCGTGCGTGGGCGGTGCCATTATGTTCGGCATATTGCTCCAGACGCTCATCCAGATTCTCCGCACCGGCATCACTACGGACGTGTGGCACAAGGGCATGCTCGCCTACTATGCGGTGATTACCTTCATCTTCGCCTTCTTGACCGTGATGCTCGCCATGCGGGTTATGATAGACGGCGTAACCGCCTGAACCACGATTGCCTTCAACTAAGTGAAAGATATGAATGAAATCAAGGAAACTGCCATCTGGCTCATCAACATCCTGGGCATGCTCGCCATCGTGGTGGGTGGAATCCTGATGAAGAGCGCCACGTGGCTCATCATAGGCGGCATCCTGTGTACCATCTACTACACCATCACCGCCCTGCGCAACTGGAAGGACAAGCGCCGAAGCGCCGTGGTCTACCTCATCATGGCCCTGACGCTCTTGGGCATAATCACAGCTTACCTCCTAACCCACTGATTATGACTATACAGGAAGCACAACAACGAGTAGACGAATGGATAAGGCAGTATGGAGTGCGCTACTTCTCTGAGCTCACCAATATGGCTTGCCTCACCGAAGAGGTGGGCGAACTGGCACGCGTCATGGCGCGCACCTATGGCGACCAGAGCTTCAAGGCGGGCGAAAAGCCCAACCTGGGCGAAGAGATGGCCGATGTGCTGTGGGTGCTCATCTGCCTCGCCAACCAGACGGGCATAGACCTCACCGCCGAGCTCGAAAAGAGCTTCGAAAAGAAGACCCGACGCGACGCCACGCGCCATATCAACAACAGCAAACTGTAGCTTTAGGACAATCATTAATAACCCAAACAATATGACAGACATTAAGAACGTTGACAAGTATCAGCAGGCGCTGAACAAGTACAACCTCAACATCACCGATGCTGAAGTTGCCGAAGAAGTAAAGAAAATCGTAGAAAAAGCAGCTGAGAACAATACCGACGAGGTTCACCGCTTCCTCCTGGGCAGCATCGAGCTGACCTCGCTCCGTACCACCGACACCGAAGAGGAAATTCTGGCTATGGTAGAGCGTGTTAACAACTTTGCCAAGGACTACAAGGAACTGCCCCATGTGGCTGCCGTATGTACCTATCCCTGCTTCGCCAAACTGGTGAGCGAGAGCCTGGAGGTAGACGGTGTAGAGATAACCAACGTGTGTGCCTCGTTCCCCTCTTCTCAGACCTTCATCGAGGTCAAGATTGCCGAGACTGCGCTCGCAGTCAAGGATGGCGCCACCGAGATTGACATCGTGCAGTCGGTGGGCAAGTATCTGTCGGGCGACTATGAGACTGTGGCCGATGAAATCAGCGAAATCAAGGATATTTGCGGCGAAGTGCCACTCAAGGTAATCCTCGAGACAGGCGATCTGCCATCAATGGCCGACGTGAAGCGTGCCTCTATCATCGCCATGTATGCCGGTGCCGACTATATCAAGACTTCTACCGGCAAGGAGAAGGTTTCTGCCACTCCCGAGGCTGTCTACGTGATGTGCCAGGCCATCAAGGAGTACTACGACGAGACCGGCATCCAGATTGGTTTGAAGCCCGCAGGCGGTATCAATACCGTGATGGACGCTGTGACCTACTACACCATCGTCAAGGAGGTGTTGGGCGAGAAGTGGCTCACCAACAAGTGGTTCCGCTTGGGCACCAGCCGTCTTACCAACCTGCTTATCAGCACAATCGAGGGCAAAGAGGTAAAATACTTCTAACCCCACAGCCTTCCCCACAAGGGATGGCATAACGCCTAAGGGCGATGCAGACCGCGCAGTCTGCATCGCCCTTTTTGCATCAGTCTCCGCGCGCGTTCCCCGTTCATCCAGAGTCATTTCCACCATCCCGACAACTCGGCGGAGGTCACGTTGGCGGTAATTTCATGGTGCAAAACGCGGAGTGCATGGTGCGAAACACTGTGTTCATGGTTTGCATTACTTTTATCACGCCCCGCAACCACGGTTTCACGCCTTGCAATACGGCCGAAAACAATCAGTGCATCATATTGCCCGTGGATGGCTATATGATGCACTGACGAGGGGAAAATCGCGATGAATTGGGGATTATTTGTTGCGCTTGATGACGTAGTCGAGATAAGCTCTGAGTGCCAGGCGTATATCGTCCTGATGGATATAGGTATCGATGAAGTGGCAGGCTTCATCGTGAAACTCCCACATGCGGCGCTCGGCATATTCTATACCGCCGTTGGCCTTGGTATAGGCCACAAGTTTGCCGATTTCATCGGTGCTGATGCTGCGGTCTTTCACCTTGTAAGCCAACTCTCTGATTTCGGCGGGCGCATCGTGGTTCACAGCATAGATGGCGGGCAGCGTGAGTTTGCCTTCAGCCATGTCGTTGCCGGTGGGTTTGCCTATGTCGGCGCTGTCATAATAGTCAAAGATGTCGTCGCGTATCTGGAAGACGATGCCGAGGTTCTGGCCGAAGCGGGCGGCAGCCTCAATCTCCTCGTCGGTGGCTCCCGACGCCAGCGCACCAATGGAGGCACACGCCTCGAAGAGCGCAGCGGTCTTACCTTTTATTATATTATAGTAGACGTCCTCCGAGATGTCACGGTTGGATATGTTGGAAAGCTGCAGAATTTCACCGTCTGAGAGTGTACGCCCCAACTGCGCCAGATAACGGATAATGCGCTCACGGTGAGTGTAAGAGACATGGAGCAGAGCGGTAGAGAGAATGTAGTCGCCCACAAGCACACTCACCTTGTTGTCATAGATGGCGTTGACAGAAGCCTGGCCGCGTCTTTCGGCGCTTTCATCGACCACATCGTCGTGCACCAGCGACGCCGTGTGCAGCAGCTCCAGTCCTATGGCTGCATGCTGGGTTACCTCGGTCACGGCTCCGAAACTTTTGGCTATCAGCAGGATGAGAATGGGTCGCATGCGCTTGCCGCCACGCTGGCGTATATGGTTCAGGGCTTGCGCCAGCATGCCATCCTCGTGGTCGAGCGAGCGGTTGAACATCTCTATGAAATCGGCCAATTCTGCAGATATCGGCGCCTTGATAACTGTTTGATAATCCATGACTATGAGTATTTTGTTGCAAAATTACAGATATTTTCTGTCATTATCTAATTTATTTTCGTAATTTTACACACCTAAAGCAATTACAACTATGGAGAGACTCTTTCTATTGGACGCCTATGCGCTTATATATAGGTCGTACTACGCATTCCTCAAAAACCCACGCATCAACTCCAAGGGACTCAATACATCGGCTATAATGGGGTTTGTCAATACCCTCAACGAGGTGATAACCAAGGAGCAGCCCACATACATGGCTGTGGCTTTCGACCACGGCAAGACCTTCCGTCACGAGGCTTTTCCCGCCTACAAGGCACAGCGCGAGGAGACGCCCGAGGATATCCGGGCGAGTGTGCCCATCATCAAGGACATCCTCGAGGCTTACCATATACCCGTGCTCCAGGCCGACGGCTTCGAGGCCGACGACGTGATAGGCACCCTTGCCACCGCTGCCGGACGCGAGGGCATCGAGACCTACATGCTCACCCCCGACAAGGACTACGGACAGCTCGTGGGGGGCAATGTCTATATGTACAGGCCCCGTCATGGTGGCGGTTACGACACGCTGGGCGAAAGCGAGGTGACGCAGAAGTATGGTATATCGACCACCGCACAGGTCATCGACCTGCTGGCGCTTATGGGCGACTCGGCCGACAACTTCCCCGGATGTCCGGGAGTGGGCGAGAAGACTGCCGCGAAACTCATCACACAGTTTGGGAGTATCGACAACATGCTCGCACATACCGACGAAATCAAAGGCAAGTTGAGAGAGAAAGTTGAAGGTGCCGTCGACGACATACGCATGAGCCGGTTCCTGGCGACCATAAGGACCGACGTGCCCATAGCGCTCGATTTGGAAAAAATGAAGATGACCTCGCCCGACGAGGAGCGACTCGAGAAAATCTTCCAGGAACTCGAGTTCAGAGCCCTGACCGACAAAATTATTAAAAAAGTTAAAAATACGCCGAAAAAGGACGATTTACAGCTCGATTTGTTTGGCGAATTTGCGGCCGAGAGCCAAGGCGAGCCAAAAAATGCGAGTATTTTGGGCCTCAAAGAGACCCCTCATGATTACCAACTCATTGAATCAGAAGAAGAAGCACGAAAAATACGTGATTATTTCTTGACAAAAGAAATCTTGAGTTTTGATACAGAAACGACATCGACCAACGCCATCGACGCCGAATTGGTCGGTCTGAGCTTCGCGGTCGAAGAATTCAAGGCCGTCTATGTCGCCGTGCCCGCAGAGAGGGAAGCGGCGCAGCGCATGGTCGACATTTTCCGTCCGCTCTACGAAGACGAGCACATCATGAAGGTAGGACAGAACATCAAGTACGACTACGAGGTGTTGCGTCGTTATGGGATAGAGGTGCGCGGACCAATGTTTGACACCATGCTCGCCCACTACATCGTGCAGCCCGAGCTTCACCACAACATGGACTACATGGCCGAGACGCTGCTGGGCTACCAGACGATACACATCGACCAACTCATCGGACCCCGAGGTAAAGGTCAGCGGTCTATGCGTGACCTCCAGCCCCAGGAAGTATATGAGTATGCAGCCGAAGATGCCGACGTGACCTTGCGTCTGTATCTGTATTTGAAAAAGCGGCTGGAAAACGAGAAAGCGGTCGCTTTGTACGAAACGCTTGACCGTCCGTGCGTCAAGGTTTTGTTCGACATGGAACGCGCGGGCGTCAAAGTGTGCCAAAAGGAATTGAGCAAGCTGGGCGCCGATTTCGCGGTCAAGGCGGTTGAAATCGAAAAAAAGGTTTTTGAACGGGCGGGGGAGGAATTCAATCTGAATTCTCCGATGCAGTTGGGAAAAATCCTGTTTGAAAAGTTGAATCTGCCTTATGGCGTTAAAAACAAAAAAACGGGCGCGTGGGGGACGGACGCTTCGGTGCTGGAAGAATTGGCGGAAAACGGTTTCCCGATCGCCGCGGACATTTTGAAATACAGACAGTTCGCCAAACTGAAAAGCACCTACACCGATGCGTTGCAATCGCAAATCAATCCGAAAACGGGGCGCGTGCATACGACGTTTATGCAGACGGGAACGTCTACGGGACGGCTGTCGTCGAACGATCCGAACCTGCAAAACATTCCGATACGGCAAGAGGAGGGGCGCGCGATCCGCCGCGCTTTTATCGCGGAACGGGGAAAGCTGCTGATGTCAGCCGACTATTCGCAAATCGAATTGCGGCTGATGGCGCACGTCGCCGATGTCAAAGGGCTGAAAGAGGCGTTCGCGCACGGGGCGGACATTCACGCCGCGACCGCGTCGCAGATTTTCGGCGTTCCCGTCGAAGGCATGGATCCGATGGTTCGACGCCGCGCCAAAGCGATCAACTTCGGCATCATTTACGGCATTTCGGCGTTCGGTCTGGCGCGCCAGCTGGGCATTGACCGCAAAGAGGCGCAGGATTACATCAACGCGTATTTCGCGCGCTATCCCGAAATCAAGACGTATATGGAACAAACGGTCGCTTTCGCGCGTGAAAACGGTTTTGTCATGACGCCGTTCGGGCGCAAATGCGCGGTCGGGGACATGAATGACAAAAACGCCGCCCGCCGTCAATTCGCGGAACGATCCGCGATCAACGCCCCGATTCAGGGCGGTGCCGCCGACATTATCAAAAAAGCGATGATTCGTCTGCCCGTCGCGCTGAAACGGGCGGGATTGAACGCGAAGCCGCTGTTACAGGTTCACGACGAATTGATTTTGGAATTGCCGGCAGCCGAAGCCGACGCGACGCGCGAAACCGTCAAAAACGTGATGGAAAACGTCGTTTCCCTGTCTGTCCCCCTGATCGCCGAGGTCGGTGTCGCGGACAACTGGGCGGACGCGCATTGACGCCGTTGCCGATAGTGCTTGCCAATTAAAAATTCCGTACTCCGATGAAGGTTCGCCGTCAAAGCGAACAAGTGCCTTGGCGGGCGCGGAGCCGTGAGAAAGCTCTTAACACATCGGCGCGGACATTGCGCCGTCAGTCGTAATATTCCTCGCCGTAATATTCATCTTCGTATTCGCCGGCGTCCTGTTGCGGCGGCTGTTCGGCGGGATCGGTTTGCGCTTTCGGGATTTGTTTTTGCGCCGGAATGTTTCCTTCGACGTTGAACAGGCAATAGCCGTCAACGCATTTGCGCGTCAGCCCCGCGACGGGCGGACAATGTTCGTCCGTTTCGCATTGAACGCAGGTGTAGGGCAGGGTTTTGTACGGTTTCGGCTGACAGAACGGCGCGGCGGGCGAACAGACGGCGTCTTTGCACGGATCGGGTTTTTGACAGGTGTAATGCACGGTGCAGAGCATGCCCTCGGGACAATGTTTGTGCGAAGAACATTCGACGCATCGGTATTCGTGCGGTTTTTCTTTTCCCGCCGGAGCGCAATGCAGACCGTCGGAGCAGGTCGCGTTTTGACACACGTTGACGCATTGCAGGGTGACGCATTCCTGATCGGCGTCGCAGTCCTTGTTTTCCAAACATGAAATGCCGCTTGCGACGGTTTCGGATCGTCCCGATCCGAAGCTCATCTTTTTTTGCGGTTTCTGCCCCAGTTTATAGACGGCGGCGTCCGCCGTCCGGCAACAAATCAGGCAAAACGGCAAAAACAAAAGCAACAATGTTTTTTTCATGCGCGTCCTCCGTTTTCAAAAGGTCAGAACAGCAACGACACGGCGGCGCGGAACGCCTCGTAATTATCGCCTTTCGCCGCGCTGAACATAACGTCCCACCCCGCGACGGCGGTTTTGCCCGACAGAAATTTCGTCAAACGGAATCCGCCTTCGTTGTATTCGTCGATGTACAATTTCGATCCCGTGTATTTCGTGTTGTATCCGAACACGGTCAGCGCGTAGTCGGTTCCGATTGTCTGGCGGATCGCCGCGCCGTTTTTCAGCACGTTGTTCCGCAAGTCGTAATCGATTTCGAAATCGCCCGTTTTGGCTTTGTAATCCTGAACGCGCGCATACATGTTCGTAATCGTCAGGCGCGTTGTTCCCGTCAGATCAAACGACAGGTTGCTGGTTGCCGATCCCATGTACAGAATTCCGCCCGACAGCATGTCCGACGACGCGGTCGCCCCCGCGCGCCCCGCCGCCGTGACCGTCCATTTGTCCTTGTACAGCGGGATTTGAACGCTCAGCCCCGCCTGAACGGCATAGGCGGACGATCCGTCGGTATCGATATAAGTCAGGGGAACGTCGACGGCGATCGCCCAGTCGTTGTCGAATTTGTAGGCGTATCCCAGCGGCAGAGCGACGGCGGCGGACGATTTTTTCTTTTTGTCCGTTCCCGTCAGGCGGTGAACCGTCGCGTGCGGGGCGGCAACGAAAGTACCGTCGTTTGTTCCCGAAACCAGAATGCGCGAAGCCGAATCCAAAACGGGATTGAAAAACGCCGCGTCAGCCATTTGTCCCATCAGGGACGACGGGGTGCCCGCGACGGCGTCAAAGGGGGTGTTGGTGACGCTTTCCTTTAAAATTTTGGACAGCAGACCGTCTTTGTTTTTTTCCAGATAGTTTTTAAAATCGTTGAACGCTTCCGTTTGGGACGTGCCGTCGCCGAACGTTTGGTCGACGCCGATGGACGGAACGACGAATTGCAATTTGTTCGCCGTGTAGTTCAGCCGCATTTCGATGCCGCGGAAATCCAGTTTGCCCGTCGCGTTTTGCGTGGGATCGTACCCCGCCAGAATCGTGTTCAGTTCGCCGTTTTTGTATTTGTCGAAAATGTCCGTGACGGATTTGAAACCTTTGGTGACGGAATTTGAATTTTGCGTCAGCGTCAGTTCGAACATGTCGGCGTTGGCGGAAAACGGCAACAGGACGGACAGGATAAAAGCGGTTTTAAAAAATTTGTTCATCAACGTGTTCCTAAAAAGTCGACTGTTTTTTTTATCTAATCAGAAAAGCGGCGGTTCGGCAACCCGAAAAACGAAAGGGGCTTTGTTGCCAAAGCCCCTTTTCGCGGTTTTGAAAAATCAGATCAGTTTCAGATTTTCGGCGGAAGTGCGATCCTTGTGCGTCGTCAGTTCATAGCTGACCGCCTGATCTTCCTTCAACGTCTGCAAACCTGCCTTTTCGACGGCGCTGATATGAACGAAAACGTCTTTCGAACCGTCGTCGGGCTGAATGAAGCCGTAGCCTTTTGTTCTGTTGAACCATTTGACTTTACCGTTGGGCATGGGGGAAACTCCTGTTAAAAATGACCGTATGGACACGGAAGATGTTATATTCGTTTCCCGTTCGGGGGGAATCCCGCTTTGCACGCGCCTTTCGGCAAGCCACATCGCAGAGGAGTATAAAATCTTGTAGGAAATTGTACGCTTTTTGACGCCGAAAACAAGCGTTTTCGCCCGAAATCGTCAAATAAAATGCTTTTCGGGCTTTATTTTTCCGTCCCGTCTATGTAAAACAGAACAGTTGTCATTTTTTTATCGGTAAAGATTATGTGCAAATTCATTCAAACCACCGAAGACCTGAACAGCCTGTGCGAACGTCTGGCGCGACACCCGTTCGTTACGGTCGATACCGAGTTTATTCGCGAAAAAACCTACTGGCCGCGGGTTTGCCTGATTCAAATCGCGTCGGTCGACGAAGCGTGCTGCGTCGATCCGCTGGCGCAGGGAATCGATTTGACGGCTTTGTTCGAATTGATGCGGAACAAAGATGTCGTCAAGGTGTTCCACGCCGCCCGTCAGGACATCGAAATCTTTTATCATCTGGACGGTTGCACGCCGTATCCCGTGTTCGATACGCAGTTGGCGGCGATGGTGTGCGGATTCGGCGAATCCGTCAGCTATCAGAATTTGGTGCAGAAAATGCTGGGAATCGAATTGGACAAGTCCATGCGGTTCACCGACTGGTCGCGCCGCCCTCTGACCGAAAAGCAGATCGTCTACGCGCTGGCTGACGTGACGCATCTGCGCGACATTTACAAAAAGATGCGGGATCTGCTGACTGAAACGGGCAGAACGCATTGGGTTGACGACGACACCGCTTTTCTGGTCAATCCCGCGACGTACGAAAACGATTCTTCCGCCGTGTGGAAACGGCTGAAAATCAATTCGAACAAGCCCGTTTATCTGGCGATGTGTCAGGCACTGGCGGCTTATCGCGAGGACGAGGCGAAACGCCTTGACCGCCCGCGCAAGCACATCATGCGCGACGAAATTTTGTTGGAAATCGCCGCAAACATGCCGTCGGACGCCGAAGAAATGGCGAAAATGCGCGGATTGCCGCAGGGATTCGCCAACGGTCGCATGGGACGCGAGATTTTGAAAATCATAGCCGACGTGAAATCGCGGGATCCGTCGACGTATCCCGCCGTGCCGAAGCCTTACGAATTGCCGCGTTCGGCGCGTTCCGTGTCGAAAATGCTGCGGTTGCTTTTGATGATCAAATCGGCGGAATGCGACGTCGCCGAAAAGCTGATCGCGTCGCCGGACGAGCTGGATATGCTGGCGGGCGAAAAAAATCCCGATCTGGACGTGTTGAAAGGCTGGCGGTACGAGGTGTTCGGCAAGGACGCCCTGAAGCTGAAAGCGGGAAAAATCGCGATGCGCTACAGTCCCGAACGCCACCGGATCGATTTGACCGAATTGTAACGATTGCAAAAAAGCGGGGTTTCAAGCCCCGCTTTTCAATTTGTCCGTCCGCCGATTAAAAATCGTACTGGAACTGAACACCCAGAATTTCGGCGTTCACGTCGTATTTCGCGTCAACGAAAGAGGAGATCGCGCCAAATCCGGAGGAACTCGCGCCGTTTCTGGCTTTATAGGTCGGCAGGTACAGATGCGCGTAGCCGACGTCCATTTTGACGTTTTTATTGATTTTATAGGTGAAGCCCGCGGAAATCCAGTAACGGTCGTTGTCGGGAATACGCACCGTGCGGTATGCCGAACCGGGGACGGGGGATTCGTCGTAGGAAACGCCCGCGCGCCACGTCCAGCTGTCGTTATAGTACCAATCGACGCCCAGCGCGACCGTCCACGTGTTTTCCCATTTGTAATAGGACGTGTGATATCCCAGCGGCGACGACGACGTCAGCGTGAATTCGTTGAAGTTCTGCCATTGCGTGCGGCGGATCGACGCGGAATAACCGAAATCGCCGCGGCGGTGGTATCCGGACAACAGCCAGTGTTCGGGCAGACGCGTGACCGTGCCGCCGACGAAGTTGCCCGCTATATGGAACATGGGCATGTCAAAAACGTGGTCGCCTTTCAGCGTGTGTTCGACTTCGGTCGATTTGGTCTGATAGGATAAACCGAAACGGGTGTTTTCGTCGACCTCGTACATTACGCCGAACCGACCGTAATAGCCCCAGCCGTCAATGTCGAAATCGCTGAATCCCGTGCCATAGGACGTGTTGGTCATTTTAACGCGTCCCCAGCGGGCGATCATCGCCGCGCCGAAACTGAAATGATCGTTCAGGCGGTAGGACAGGGCGGGGGCGACATCGATGACCTCCAATTCCGAATCGACCGCCAGATCCGACCCGAACCAATGTTTCGGATATTCCGTCGCCAGACCGAACGGCGCGTACACGCCCAGACCGAAACGGAAATCGTCGTTGATTTTATATTGCGCGAACAGGTTGGGGACGGCGACGGGAATGCTGACCCTTTCTTTGCCGGAAACGCGGCGCGACGTGAACGGAAAGGAACCGTCTTTTTTATCGGCGGATCCTTTGACTTCGCCGTGTTGCCAGATGACGGCGGCGCCGGCTTGGGCGCCCGTGCCTTTCAGCGTCATGCCGGCGGGGTTGAACCCGATGGCGGAATAGTCGTCGCCGACGACGCCCGCGCCCGCGTAGGAACGCCCCAGCCCCGTCATCGAAAAATCGGTCAGCGAGAATCCCGCGGCGTCCGCGCGCGAATCAAACAGAACGCCCGCGGCGATGACGCACAAGGGCAGGGCGGCTTTTTGGGAAATCGAAAAAGTCATATATTTTCTCATCTTTGTTTGTTTTTATATAAATCCAGAACGGCGCCGGTGTGTTCCAAAATCATGGTGATGATTTTTTGCACTTCGCGTTCACCGTATTCCTTCCAGTTCAAATGCTGCAAAATGGTTTGTTTGCGCGCCTTGAACACGAACATCTGCGCGAACAGCTGGAACGTGCAGAGTGTGGCGTCTTCGCGGTTCAGACCGTTTCCGGTCGCCTTGATGAACAAATCGGCGTAGATTTCGTAAATCGGCGAAATCAGTTCGCGGTACAGCGTGTCGAACGCTTCGCCGGGGACGGAATATTCGTGCAGGAAAATGACGACGTCCTCGTTCGGCAGACGTTTGGAACACAGCAGAATGCACAGTTCCGAAATCAGTTCGAACAACAGTGCGCGCGCCTGATCCGCCGTCGCGTTTTCGTCGGACAACAGTTTTTGCGCGTGCGTCGTTTTGTCGCTCAGTTCTTCTTTGACGCGGGTGGCGATATCGGACAGAACCGCGCGGTACAGCCCCAGCTTGCTGTCAAAGTAATAAGTGATCGCCGAAATATTGACGGACGCCCGATCCGCCAGATCGCGCGTCGACGTGCCGTAATACCCCGACGCGGCGAACAGATGGCGCGCCGTTTCAAACAGACGCTTTTTAGAATCTTTAGCCACTTGCCGTTTCCTTTGTTCAATAAAAAGACGAAAGGACGATACAGGCTTCGATTTTAAAAGTCAATCGTTTGATTTATTTTTACGCTTTTTCCCGCGCGCGGTTCATTGTTTCTTCGAACAGGCGCGCGGCGGTCGCGATGCACACGGGGCAGGGAACGACGGGACGTCCGCCTTCGCCTTTCAATTCGCGGCACAGGGTCGCGCCCGTTTCGTTTTTGAACGCCTGCGCCAGTTCGCGCACCTTTTTATAGGTGTCGGCGCGCACGGTTTTATCGGGCGAACCCGTCGCGTTCATCAGTCCGGTCAACATGTACGCCGCCGTCAACGCGCCGCAGGTTTCACCCATGCCGCCCATGCCCGTTCCGAAGCCTTCGGCGATTTTCAAGGCGGTCGATTCGTCCAGTCCGAACAGGTCGGCGTATGCCGCCAGAACGGCTTGGGCGCAGTTGTATCCTTTTTCGTCGCGCAGGGCGACGGCGATTTGAACGCGGTCGGTCATAATCGATACTCCTATACAAAACGCCCCAGTATAGTTCTTTGGGACAGCGGCTGCAATCCTTTGCTTGATTTGTTTTGCAAAGTGTGTAGAGTTTTTTAAAGCCACTTTTTTTTGACAGGAGAATAAAATGGAACTGAAAGGCAGCAAAACCGAAAAAAACCTGATGACCGCGTTTGCGGGCGAATCGCAGGCGCGCAATAAATACACCTATTTCGCAAGTGTCGCGAAAAAGGAAGGCTACGAACAGATCGCGGCGCTGTTTATAAAAACGGCTGACAACGAAAAGGAACACGCCAAATTGTGGTTCAAGGCTTTGGGCGAATTGGGCGACACCGCGCGCAATCTTGCCGCCGCCGCCGCGGGCGAAAACTATGAATGGACGGATATGTACGCCACCTTTGCCAAAGAAGCCGACGAAGAAGGGTTCACCCAGCTGGCGGCTCAGTTCCGCGCCGTCGCGCTGATTGAAAAATCGCACGAAGAACGCTACCGCGCTTTGCTGAATAACGTCGAAATGAAAAGGGTTTTCGAAAAATCCGAAGAAACCATGTGGGAATGCCGCAACTGCGGGCATCTGGTCATGGGCAAAAAAGCCCCCGACATCTGTCCCGTCTGTTCGCACCCGCAAAGCTATTTCGAAGTCCACGCCGAAAACTATTGATTTTTAAACGCACGATGATAAAAGCCGACGCCCGCGCGTTTGTGGATATCAAGGAGTCAGAATACGACCGCATCGTTGATGTCGACCAGAAGGGTCAGTATTTCCTTGTGCAGGCTGCCGCGCGAAGCATGATCCGCGGCAAAAAGGGCGGCAAGGTCGTGACGGTCGCGTCTGTTGCGTACCGTGGCGAGGATATGCCGAAGCTCGCTATGATGACGGCTTATAATACCGCGAAGGCCGGCGTTGTCGGCATGACGCGCGGCATTGCCAAGGAGCTCAAGCAGTACGGCATCAACGTCAACGCCATCGCTCCGGGCTACATGGACACCGAAATGAACGTGGCCCTGACCGACCCGAAGAACCCCAAGTTCACCCAGCAGCGTTACGACGAGCTGACCCAGCGCATTCCCGCTCACCGCTGGGGCACCCCTGACGACATGAAGGGCTGCTGCATCTTCCTGGCTTCTCATGCCAGCGACTACCTGGGCGGTGCCATCATCCCTGTGGATGGCGGCTATCTGGTTATGTGATTCTCCTTCTTCCATATATGCATCGTTAGCCAAATGAGAGAGGGCCTTCTCCGGCGCAAGCCGGGGGAGGCCCTCTCTCATTTGCAGAACAAGTATATCAACATTTTTGATAAAGACCGGAAAATGATTGAGTTTTTTCGTGAACCGTGCTACACTGGAACCACGTTCCGACCGAATCATAGAATAGGAGAAGAAGGATTTATGGATAAAAAACACAGCAAACGAAGTGCCTTTTCCGGCAAGATCGGCTTTGTGCTGAGTGCCGCAGGCGCTTCGGTGGGTCTGGGCAACATCTGGCGTTTCCCGTATCTCGCCGCAAAATACGGCGGTGGAATTTTTCTGTTGGTGTACATCGTGCTGGCCGTTACGTTTGGCTATACCATGATCGTGGCCGAAACAGCGCTTGGCCGCATGACCAAAAAGAGCCCGGTGGGGGCATTTGGCACATTCGGCAAAAGCGGCAGGCTGAAATTCGGCGGCTGGATCAATGCAGTCATTCCCATTCTGATCGTACCGTATTATTCGGTCATTGGCGGCTGGGTCATCCGGTATCTTTCCGCGTATGTCAGCGGCCACGGCAGTGAGCTGGCACAGGACGGCTATTTTTCCGGCTTTATTTCCAGCGGTCTGTCTGCAGAGGTGTGCTTCCTCATCTTTACCATTTTTACGCTGGTCATCATTTTTGCCGGGGTACGCAATGGTGTGGAACGGGTGTCCAAGCTGATGATGCCGGTTCTGGTGGTCCTGTCGGTGATCATTGCCGTTTACTCGGTCACCCGTCCGGGTGCACTGACCGGTGTAAAATATTTCCTGATCCCCAATGCGGCAAACTTTTCGTGGATGACCGTCGTCACCGCCATGGGGCAGATGTTCTACTCGCTGTCCATTGCCATGGGCATTCTCGTGACCTTTGGTTCCTACATGAAAGAGGACGTTTCCATTGAGGAATCCACCGAGAACGTCGAGGTCTTTGATACGGCCATTGCCATCATGGCAGGTCTGATGATCATTCCGGCAGTGTTCTCCTTCTCCGGTGGTGACCCGGATACCCTGCAGGCAGGTCCCTCGCTGATGTTCATCACCATTCCCAAAGTGTTCGAGAGCATGGGGCTCGGCCACGTTGTCGGCGTGCTGTTCTTCCTTCTGGTCCTTTTTGCTGCGGTCACAAGCTCCATTGCTCTGACCGAGAGTGCCGTTTCCACCTTTGAGGATGAATTGGGCTGGAGCCGCCAGAAAGCGACCGGCTGCATTGGCGTCATTATGGTGGCACTGGGCAGTCTGTCGGCCCTGGGCTATGGTCCTCTGGCCGGTGTGACGGTGTTCGGGATGCAGTTCCTGGATTTCTTCGATTTCCTGACAAACTCGGTCATGATGCCCATTGCGGCCATTGCCACCTGCCTGCTGGTGTCGCGGGTCATCGGGGTGGAAAAGATCGAAGTGGAGGTCACCGCCGACGGGAAACCGTTCCGTCGGAAAAAGATCTTCAACTTTATGATCCGCTATCTGTGCCCCGTGTTCGCGGCCATCATTCTGGTGAGCTCTGTGGCCAATGCTCTGGGCTGGATCTCGATGTAAGGATAAGAATGTACGATATGTGCATCTTTCGATGGATGAGATGGAAGAACTGGCCGGCAAGATAGCGGCATCTTCTTAAAACAAACAGCGGCAGTTTTCCGAAAACGGAAATCTGCCGCTGTTTTATATCATGTCCCGGACAGGAGTCGAACCTGCGGCCTTCCCCTTAGGAGGGGGACGCTCTATCCAACTGAGCTACCGAGACACAGACCGATGCACACAAGGCGCACCGCCTATCTATAATACCGCATCGTGCGCATAAAATCAAGTTGAACCGATGAGGAAAATGGTGTATGCTATAAGGGAGAAAACGAAAGCGGCAGTGCAGGTGTGTGCTGCCTGCGGAGGAACGTATGAAAAAGCCATTCAAGAACCCATTCCGGCATCATCGTGCAAAGAACCGGAACAAACCGCGGGGGTACAGCCCTACCCAGATCATCTGCGTCAGTTTTGTGATCGTGATCGCACTGGGTACACTGTTGCTGTCGCTGCCCATTGCCAGCCGCTACGGGCGGATGCGGGTGATCGACGCCATGTTCACGGCCACCAGCGCCACCTGCGTGACCGGTCTGGTCGTGCGGGACACCTGGACCCAGTTCACGGTGTTCGGGCAGGCGGTGATCCTGGTCCTGATCCAGGTGGGAGGCTTGGGTCTGGTGACCCTGACCAGCTTTTTTGCGCTGGCCATGCGGCGGCGCATGGGCTTCCGTGACCTGCGGCTGCTGGGCGAGAGCGTCTCGGCAGACGGATACGCGCAGGCAAAGGACGTGCTGAAGATCGTGGTGGGTCTGGCCGGACTGTTTGAGGGCATCGGCATCCTGCTGCTGCTGTTTGCCTTTGTGCCGCAGTTTGGGATGGAAGGCATCTGGGTCAGTGTGTTTACGGCAATTTCGGCCTTCTGCAACGCGGGCTTTGACCTGTTTGGCCGGTTCGGGCAGTATTCCTCACTGGTGCCCTATGTGAACAACTACTATGTGCAGGCCGTTGTGATGTTCATGATCATTTCCGGCGGTCTGGGCTTTATGGTCTGGGTGGAGATCGGCGAGTACCACAAAAAACACCGCCTGTCCCTGCAGGCTAAGGTGGTGCTGAGCTTCTCGGTGATCCTGTGGCTCGGCGGCGCGGCGCTCATCGCGCTGATGGAGTGGAACAATCCTGCCAGCATGGGCGGGCTCTCTGTGCCCGGTAAGCTGATGGCGGCGCTGTTCCAGTCGGTGTCTACCCGTACGGCGGGCATGAATACCATCGACCTTGCCGCCTGCGGGCCCATTACCAAGCTGCTGATGAGCGTGCTGCAATTCATCGGTGCAGCACCCGGCTCCACCGGCGGCGGTGTGAAGGTGACCACCTTTGCTGTCATCATCCTGACCATCCGCAGCGTGGCTCAGGGCCGCGACGACTGTGTGATCGCAGAGCACCACATCGAGTCCAAGACGGTTTACCGCGCTTTGACCATTATCGTGATCGGTGCGCTGGCGGCGGTTGGCTCGGCTGTGGTGGTATATTACAACACTTCGGAGGCGGTATCGATCATTGACGCGATCTTTGAATCCTGCTCGGCCTTTGGTACGGTGGGCCTTTCGGTGGGCGTTACCAGTCAGCTGAACCGGGGCGCAAAGGTTTTGTATATGGCGGTCATGTTCATGGGCCGTGTGGGCCCGGTGTCGCTGGCCATGAGCCTGACGGCAAAGCCTGATGATAACAAGCGGAAGATCATGCCGGTGGGACACATCAATGTTGGCTAAACGGTTTTGAATGCCCTCCGCTGGCGTATTGGGCATGAATAGAGCAAATCAGGGCAGACTGCGGTCTGCCCTGATCTGCGTTTTCCCGGGAAGAGTCGTAAAGGCAAACGTCGGAGTATAATAAAAGTGGGTGCCATCCAAAAACAGCACCCACTTTTTGTATATTAAGAATGAAAAATCACTCTGCGTACAGAGAGATGATGTTCAGCAGGATCTCGGTGCAGCGGTCCATGCGCTCGGCGGTGATGCACTCACACACGCCGTGGAAGTTGAAGCCGCCGGTGCCAAGGTTCGGGCAGGGCAGGCCTTTCCAGCTCAGCATGGCGCCATCGGTGCCGCCGCGCACCGGGATCTCTTCCGGTTCCAGCCCGGCCATGCGGGTGGCCTTGCGTGCAGTCTCTACCAAATGGAAATGCGGCTTGATCTTTTCCAGCATGTTGCGGTAGCTGTCCTTGATCTCCACCTCAACGGTGCCTTCGCCGTACTTTCCGTTCAAAAACTCGGCAATGTCCAGCATGTTGTCCTTTTTGAACTGCAGCTTGGCGGCGCTGTGGTCGCGCAGGATATAGCCCAGTTTTGCGGTGGTCACATCGCCGTACATCTGGCACAGATGATAGAAGCCCTGCCGGCCCTCGGTCGTTTCGGGGCGGGCGGTGATGGGCAGCGCCTGATGGAACTCCATGGCCACATTGGAAGCGTTGATCATGGTGTCCTTGGCAGTGCCCGGGTGGACAGAGAAACCGTGGATGGTCACGGTGGCAGAAGCGGCGTTGAAGTTCTCGTACTCAATGGAACCGGCATCGCCGCCGTCCACAGTGTAGGCAAAGTCCGCGCCGAAGCCGGGGATGTCAAACAGCTCTGCGCCCTCGCCGATCTCCTCGTCCGGCGTAAAGGCTACGCACAGTCTGCCGTGGGGCAGGCCCTTTTGCTGCAGGGTCTCCACGGCGGTGAGGATCTCCGCAATGCCGGCCTTGTCGTCGGCACCCAGCAGAGTGGTGCCGTCCGAGGCGATAAGAGTCTCCCCCTTCATGGAGGTGAGGAAGGGGAACATGGAGGGCTTCATCACCATGCCGGTGGCAGGCAGGGTCACATCGCCGCCGTTGTAGTTCTCCCAGACGATGGGCTGCACGTTCTCGCCGCTGGCATCATCGGCGGTGTCCATGTGGGCAATGAGCCCCAGTGCGTGCTTGTCCTCGCAGCCCGGGGTGGCGGGCAGAGTGCCGTAGACGTAGCAGTGCTCGTCCACATGGGCATCCTCCATGCCAAGAGCCTTCATCTCCTCCACCAGCTGGCGGGCAAGGTCGAACTCCCGCTCGGCGGAGGGGTGAGTGCCGGAGGTCTCGTCCGAGGTGGTGTGCACCCGGACATAATTCAAAAGCCGTTCATAAGCGCGCATAAGGCACACTCCTTTTATGTTTCAGTGATGTATACTACGACTCGCTCCTTCTATCATACCCTCTTTTCCGATTTTTTACAACTCTTTTTGCAGCATCTGCATGGAAATATGCATCTTCATGCAAAAGATGAATATAATTCACCACAGAAAATGCGTCGGTCCGCGCAGAACGTGTTAAAATAAAGACAAAATCAGTCGGGAGGGAAGTTCTATGGCAACAAAAGTCTTTTTTTACACGCTGCGTCCGTACGATGAGCTGAGCATTGCACAGCGGCTGGCACCGCAGCTGGATATCGAGTTCGGCTATACGCAGGAATATCCCACACTGGAAAATGCAGAGCTGGCAAAGGGCTATGACGCTGTATCGGTAACGCCCTGCGATATGAGCGCGCCCATGGTAAAGCGCTTCCATGAACTGGGCGTAAAGTCCATCTGCTGCCGCTCCATCGGCTACGACCATGTGGACCGCGAGACTGCTCGGACGCTGGGGATGAAGGTGGCCAATGTGGACTATCCCCCAAATGGTGTTGCGAACTTTGCCATTATGCTCATGCTGATGAGCCTGCGCAAGGCGGGCCACATCCTCAAGCGCGGGGAAGCGCAGGACTACTCGCTGCAGGGAAAGATCGGCCGTGACATCTCCACCTGCACGGTGGGCGTGATCGGTACCGGCCGCATTGGCCGCACGGTATTGCAGCATCTGTCCGGCTTTGGCTGCCGTCTGCTGGCCTACGATCTGTACCCCAATGCAGAGGTGAAGAAGATCGCAGAGTATGTGCCGCTGGAGACCCTGCTGGCCGAAAGCGATGTCATCACCCTGCACACCAATGCCACCGAGGAGAACCACCATCTCATCGACGCCAAAGCCATTGAGACCATGAAGCCGGGCGTGACCATCATCAACACCGCACGCGGCAAGCTGATCGACAGTGATGCACTGATCGCCGGGCTGGAAAGCGGCAAGATCGGCGCGGCGGGCCTGGACGTGCTGGAAAACGAGAACGGCCTGTACTATTATAATCGCATGGGCGATGTGATCCCGAACCCGGAGCTGGCGGTTCTGCGCAGCATGCCCAATGTGATCCTGACCGACCACACGGCTTTCTACACCCACGAGGATGTGGAGAGCATGGTGCGCGGTGTGCTGGAAAGCGCCGTGGCCTTTGAACAGAACCAGCCTACCCGGCATGATGTGACGGATCTTTGATTTGTCAGGCAGACGATTTTGAATGGCCGCCGTTGCACTCTGGCCATATTCAGCGGAAATATGATTCCTAAATAGAGAGCTGCTCACCGTCGCCCGCCGTATGGGCATCAGTCTGGGTTGATTTTTATTTAAAATGGCCTCCTAGAGTTGCGGCTCCCAGCATCCACTTCATGCCTTGAGCGGCATTCGTGTCTCGCTGGCCGCGGCCCCAACA
>OQVL01000562.1_pt1 | contig 20126 bp, 15 predicted proteins | sample 1691501 | NCBI WGS metagenome assembly OQVL01 (sample SAMN03418253, study PRJEB22391) | human gut metagenome | biome: human-gut; feature: organic feature; material: feces | host: Homo sapiens | place: Tanzania | collected 2013-01 | reverse complement strand
GCTTAACAAGTCCTGAGATGTTTGCAGGCTGCTTTCAATAATTTCGACCAGCCCGATTCGATTTTAATTTTACATTAGCGCACCGAAGCTGTTAGCTCAAAGCGCTTATCGACTTCTTTTTTATATTGATTTAAGAAGCCGCGGAAGCTTTGTCAATGCTTTCGGAATGCCGCCGAGGATTTTGTTGAAGCCGATAAACGTTGATTCGCCGTCGTTGAGTATCATAAGAAGCCCTTCGAGCATTTTCGGCGACATTACGCCCATGCTCATTGCCATAAAGTTGCGGACGGGAATCTGCGTCGCCATTGCGGCAAGCATTTTGCCGTCGCCGTTGGCGTCGGAGCCGTTTTTGGCCATCATTTTTGTTATGAGTCTGCAAATTCTGCCGCCCCACTTTGTATGAGACGCGTCGTCAAGGCAGCAATATTTGTCAATCTTCTTATTCAAATCGCGCTCGGGTGTGGGAAGCTCACCGTAAACTGCGGCAAAATCTTCACGCGTTATACCCGAAACGTTGCCGTAATAATTCGGAGCTGTCTTTGAATAATCGGGCACAGAAACCTCGGGTGCTAAAACGGTTACTTCGCCTTTAAGCTTTATATCGCGGCTTGAGGCGCCGACAAGTATATTGAATTTGCCGCTTTCAACGCACCAATCGTTTATGTTCACGTTATAAAACGCAAATGCGCGCTTTGAAAGAGTGAATTCAACGGTTTTCTCTTCGCCCGCCTTTAAAAATACCTTTTTAAACGCGCGAAGCTCTTTTTCGGGACGGTAAACGGTCGAAACCTCGTCCGAAACGTATAACTGTGCTACTTCCGCGCCGTCAACACTGCCTGTGTTTTTGATTTTAAAGGAGACTTTAAGCTCGTCTTTATCGGTAATATTTTCAGCCGAAAGAGCCAAATCGGAATACTCGAACGTTGTGTATGAAAGCCCGTGGCCGAACGGGAAAAGAACGTCTTTCTTTGCGGAATCGTAATATCTGTAGCCGATATATACGCTTTCGCGGTGCTCCGAAGTCACTGGACCTGCCGGATAGTTGCCGTAAGTGGGTGCATCGGAATAGGAAAGCGGATATGTTTCGCTTGTTTTACCCGAGGGGTTGACTTTGCCCGTAAGTATATTTGCAACTGCAATGCCGCCCGCCTGACCGCCGAGGCCTGAATTGAGAATCGCTTTGACTTCATTAACCCAAGGCATATTAACAACCGAGCCGCCCGCAAGAACGACCGCGGTGTTTTCATTTGCCTTTGCAACAGCCGAAATAAGCGCGTTATGGCTTTTGGGCATTTCAAGGTCAATCCTGTCGTAGCCCTCGCCCTCAAAAGCCTCTGTAAGACCTGCGAAAACAATTGCAACGTCGGCATTTTTTGCCGCCGCAACAGCTTCACTGAAAAGCGCCGCGTCTTCGCAATCTTTTGTCTTATCATAGCCGCGCGCATAAACAACGTCAACGCCGAGCTTTTTAAGATTGTCAAAGGCATTGTCAAGTATTGTGGGGTTAATTACAGAAGAGCCTGCGCCCTGAAAACGCGGTGACTTTGCCATTTCGCCGATAACGGCAATCTTTTGGCCCTTTTTAATCGGGAGAACGGCACCGTCGTTTTTAAGAAGCTGCATTGAGCCTTCGGCAACCTTTGCGGCTGTCATATGGTGTGCATCTTTATCATATTTAAACTCTTTTTCAAGCGCTGGCTTTGACTTCACAATAAGGTCAACAACCTCGCCGACACGCTCGTTTAAAACATCCTCCGAAAGCTTTCCGCTTTTTACGGCCTCAATTATAAGCTTTGTGTTATGATCGCCGCTTGAAGGCATTTCAAGGTCTGTGCCGGCTTCAAGTCCGGGAATACGGTCAACAGATGAGCCCCAGTCTGTAATGAAAAGACCCTTAAAGCCCCATTCTTCACGCGCAATTTTATTTTGCAAGCGGTCGTTTTGAGAAGCATAAACGCCGTTGATTTTGTTGTAGGAATTCATTATCGTCCACGGCTGTGCTTTTTTAACGGCAATTTCAAACGCGGTAAGATAAATTTCGCGGAAAGCGCGTTCGTCAACAACCTCGTTAATTACCATTCTGTATGCTTCCTGGCTGTTGCAGGCAAAATGCTTTAAAGATGTGCCCACGCCCTTTGACTGAATGCCGTTTATAAGCCCTGCGGCGCACTCGCCGGCAAGAAGCGGGTCTTCGGAGAAATATTCAAAGTTACGCCCGCATGTGGGTGAACGCTTGATGTTTGCACCCGGTCCCAAAATAACCGAAACCTTTTCCTGAAGGCACTCTTCAGCCATAGCCTCGCCCTGAAGCTTTAAAAGCTCGGGGTCCCACGAACAGCTTGTTGTTGCCGCCGTAGGAAAGCATGTTGTGGGAATAGAGTTGCTGAGGTCAACACCGCTTTTTGCTTTTTTGTCGGGATTGGCCTTTCTCAATCCGTGAGGACCGTCTGTAACGTTAAGCTTTACAAGACCGAGCTCAGGCGCTTCTTCAAGGTGCCAATAGTCATACCCCGAAACAAAAGCGGCTTTTTGCTCAAGAGTCATTTTTTTAACAATTTCTGCCTGCTTCATTCTCGTAGCCCCTTTAGCTATTTTATTTGTTTTAAAGTAATAATAAATTATGCGGCAGGCATTTTATATAATTTTTCCGATAAAAATACTGTTTTTCCGTTGTATTTTAAAAAAATCGTGATAAAATAAAATAAATACAGTTGAAATTCGAGGTGGTTTTAATTTATGCCTTATGATTTGCTTGAAAGCATAGAAATACTTGACGACAACAAAATTTTTTCGGAGCGCGAAAGCGGCGTTACGCACACGCCGTATGAAACGGAAACAATGTTTTTTTCGCTTATTAAGCACGGCAATGTTGAAGGCGTAATAAACGGCATAGAACAGCTTCTTTCAAGCAACAAAATCGTTGCGGGCAGGCTTTCTGAGGACGCGTTGAGACAAACGAAATATTGGGCTGTTTGCTGTGTTACTCTTGCAACGCGATACGCCGTACAGGGCGGACTTGATGAAACCGCGGCGTTTAATTTTTCGGATGAATGCATAATGAAAATAGATGTTTTAAAAAGCAGTACCGAAATTCTTGCATTTTTAAAAGACAGGTGCGTTGAGCTTACAAAGCTTGTTTTTGCAAGCTCGCACACAAAAGACTGCCCATATACCGTTAAAAAATGCGTCCACTACATAAACACAAACCTCCATAATCGGCTCTCGCTTGACATTCTTGCAAAAGAATGCGGCATTTCACCCGACTATCTTTCGGTGATTTTTAAAAAGTATATGAAGCTTAGCGTGTCGCAATATATAAAAAAGCAACGCCTTAACACCGCGCGCGATATGCTGAACGGCAAATACAGCTGTTCGGATGTGGCATACTACCTCGGTTTTTGCTCGGAAAGCTATTTTATAAAATGTTTTAAAGAAGAATTCGGAATAACCCCCGCAAAATACGCATCGTCGCTGAGCTTTTGACCCGGCGACGATTTTTTATGAAATATAATTATAATGTATATTTTAAAACAGTCCGCTGATTTTTCCGTTTTCGTCAACGTCAATAAGCTCTGCGGCGGGCCTTTTGGGAAGCCCCGGCATTGTTAAAATATCGCCCGTGAGCACAACGATAAAGCCTGCGCCCGCAGAAACCTTTAAGCTTTTAACGGTTACAAAAAAGTCGTTTGGCGCGCCGAGGCTTTTGGGGTCATCAGAAAAGCTATACTGCGTTTTTGCAATGCACACGGAAAAGCCCGAAAAACCGAGAGAAGTAAGCTTAACAGCGTCTTTTTCGGCGTTCGGCGTAAACAAAGCGCCTTTTCCGCCGTATACCTTTTTAACAACGGCGTCAATCTTTTCTTTTATAGAAAGGGCGCTTTCATAAGCGAAGCGAAAATCCCCTTTTTCTTCATTGCAAAGCCTTACAACCTCTTGTGCAAGAGCCTCGCCGCCCCTGCCGCCGTCAGCCCAAACGGTTGACAAAACGGTGTTGACGGAAAGCTCGCGGCACTTTTTGATTATAAAATCTATCTCTTTGTCGCTGTCCGTCGGAAAACGGTTTATTGCAACAACGCACGGAAGCCCGTAAACGTTTTTGATGTTGCCGATATGCCTTAAAAGATTGGGGATTCCGCGTTCAAGCGCTTCGGTATTTTCAACATTCAGCTCGTCTTTTTTTAAGCCGCCGTGCATTTTAAGCGCCCTGACGGTTGCAACAAGCACAACTGCGTCGGGCACAAGCCCCGAAGCGCGGCACTTTATGTCAAAAAACTTTTCAGCGCCGAGGTCTGCGCCGAAGCCTGCTTCCGTTACGGCATAGTCTGCACATTTAAGCGCGGCTTTTGTGGCGATTACGGAATTACAGCCGTGTGCGATATTGGCAAACGGACCGCCGTGAACAAACACGGGTGTGCCCTCAAGCGTTTGAACAAGATTAGGCTTAATTGCGTCTTTTAAAAGAGCCGTCATAGCCCCCGCCGCTTTAAGGTCGCCTGCCGTTACAGGCTCGCCGTCAAAATTATAGGCGACAACTATTTTTGACAGACGTTCTTTTAAATCGGAGAGCGAATCCGAAAGGCACAAAACAGCCATAACCTCGGACGCAACGGTAATGTCAAATCCGTCCTCTCTCGGGACGCCGTTTTTGCCGCCGCCAAGCCCGTCAACAATAAAGCGAAGCTGGCGGTCGTTCATATCAACGCAGCGTTTAAGCGTTATTCGTTTAACGTCAATTCTAAGCTCATTACCCTGCTCTATATGATTGTCAAGCATTGCGGCAAGCAAATTGTTCGCAGCGCCGATTGCGTGAAAATCGCCTGTAAAATGAAGGTTAATATCCTCCATAGGCACAACCTGAGCATATCCGCCGCCTGCCGCGCCGCCTTTTATGCCGAAAACAGGGCCTAAAGAAGGTTCTCTCAGGGCGACGGCTGTGTTTTTTCCTATGCGGCGAAGCCCGTCGGCAAGACCTATTGTAGTGGTGGTTTTACCCTCGCCCGCAGGGGTCGGCGTTATTGCTGTGACAAGAATAAGCTTGCCGTTTTTATTTTTGTTTTCGTTTAAATAAGAAAGGCTGACTTTAGCTTTGTAATTGCCGTACTGCTCGATGTATTCTTCGCCTATTCCCGCTGATTTTGCAATTTCCGAAATATGCTTCATTTTGCAATTCTGCGCTATTTCAATATCGGGTAAATACTGCATAAAATTCACCTCATCGGTTAGTAGTTGCCTATACCTTAAGCTCTGAATGTATATCGTCGGTATGATATTTAAGAAGCACGGGCTTTACATCGTTTTCCAAAAACTCTTCGACCTGAGAAACGCTTCTTCCGATATATTTTTCGGGCGAAAGTTGTAAAAGTATTTCTTCTTTTGAAAGCGGAATACGTTCGTCGCTTGAAAGACGGTCTATAAGGTCGTTTACGCCGCCTTCAAGCTTCACTTTAGCCGCCGCGGCATGAGAATGCACTCTTATAATTTCGTGAAGCTTTTGTCTGTCGCCGCCTCGCTTTACCGATTCCATCATAATATTTTCGGTCGCCATAAACGGAAGCTTTTCGTTTACGCGCCGCTCTATAACCTTGTCGTAGACAACAAGCCCCGAGGTCACGTTAATATAAATGTTTAAGATAGCGTCAACTCCGAGAAACGCTTCTGATACGGCAATTCTTTTATTGGCGCTGTCGTCAAGCGTTCTTTCAAACCACTGCGTGCTTGAAGTAAGCGCGGGATTTAAAGCGTCAACCGTAACGTAACGCGCAAGCGCGCAGATGCGCTCGCAACGCATGGGGTTGCGTTTATAGGGCATGGCAGATGAGCCTATCTGAGTTTTTTCAAACGGTTCTTCAATTTCTTCAAACGACTGAAGAAGTCTTAAATCGTTTGCAAATTTATAGGCACTTTGAGAAAATCCCGACAGCACCGAAAGAATATACGCATCGATTTTTCGCGAATATGTCTGCCCCGAAACGGGAACGCACGCAGAAAAGCCCATTTCTGCGGCAATAAGGCTGTCAAGCTTTTTAACCTTTTCTTCGTCGCCGTCAAAAAGCTCCATAAAGCTTGCCTGTGTGCCTGTTGTGCCCTTTGAGCCGAGAAGCTTAAGGTTTTCAAGCTGGAACGAAAGATTGTTCACATCGTAAAGAAGCTCGTTTATCCAAAGCGTTGCGCGCTTGCCGACGGTTGTGAGCTGTGCCGGCTGAAGATGTGTATAAGCAAGGCACGGCATCGCCTTATATTTTTCGGCAAAATCCGAAAGATTTTTTATGACCTGCGCCGCTTTTTTAAGAATTATTTCAGACGCTTCTTTTATTGCCATAATATCGGTATTATCGCCGACGTAACAGCTTGTTGCGCCGAGATGAATTATCGGCTCGGCTTTTGGGCACTGCTGCGAATAGGCGTAAATGTGGCTCATAACGTCGTGTCTTACAACGCGCTCGCGCTCTTCGGCAACGTCATAGTTAATGTCGTCTTTAAATTTTTCAAGCTCTTCTATTTGCTCATCCGTAATTGAAAGTCCGAGGGCTTTTTCGGCTTTTGCAAGCGCAATCCAAAGCCTGCGCCATGTGCGGAATTTAAACTCCTCCGAAAAAACATACTGCATTTCCTTACTTGCATAACGTGTCGAAAACGGTGATATGTAACGTTCTTTATCCTGTGACATAGTGTGCTCCTTTAAGTGACTGTAATTAACTGTATAGCGTTGCCGCGTTTTTATAAATTAATTTTATCACACGGCGATTATTAAATAAAGCGAATTTTTAAAATAAGAAAAAAATATATTAATTTAAGATAAGCCGTAATACTTTTTCAAGCCGTCAAGGTCGCTTCTCTCAAGTGCGCCGTCGATTATAAAGAAATCATCGGCAAAAAATGTTGACGGGTTGGTTTTTCGATTATACGTTTTTTCGCTGTTATCGCCGAAAACAAAAGGCTTATCGCACAAAGAGCCTAAATAACGCGCTTCAATGTCATATTCGGCGGAAAGCTGAAAATCGTTATAAAACAAAAGCTTTCTTTCGCTTCTTAAAAGCGAAACCGTTACGTTTGTCCACCCGTGAGAAAGGCTTTCGGGGAAAGGAACGGTAACTTCAAAATCATCGTCGCCGTCGGCAATAACAAAAACAGTGTCATTGCAGCGCATCTGCATGGAAATGCCCATTACGCTTTGACCTTCGCCGAAGCTGCGCGCGGCAAAAATGCACACAGACCCTGTAAGAGAGCGGTCTGTTTTAAGCCAAACAGAAAAAGTAATGTCGCCCTTATTAATATCAAATCCGCTGATTTCGGCGCAGCCCGTTGCGCCAAGCTCTGCGCACTCGCCTCTTACGCCGTCGGTATAATATTTAACCGCGCCGTCCTCTTTTACAGAGGCGCTTTTTGAAGCGTCAGAAAGAGAGCTGTCAAGAAAAAGACACACTTTAAAGCGCTCTTTCGGAATAAATGAAAACAAACCGCCGTTTGAAAAAGCGTCGGGAGTATCAAGATGTAAAACCGTGCTCGGTGAAGGCTCAGTGCGTTTTTCTGAAACGAAGCCGTCAAAAATCCCCGCGGGAACGAGCGAAGAAAACGCCTTTTCGTCGCACTCGGGCACAGAAAGCCCAAGAGCTTTAAGCACAATCGCGGCAATATCGCGCGTTTGAAAGCCTGTTATCTCGCCCTTTTTCACACCTTTTCCGACTGCGCCGATGAAAACATATTTTTCGGTATCGTTATAGCCGCCGTGCGAGTGATTATAACCGCCGTGGTCGGCAGTGACAATAAAAAGAGTTTCGCCTAGGAGTCCCGCGGATTTATATGCCTCGTATATTTTGCCGACAAGCGCGTCTGCCTTTGATATTTGCTCAAGGTGGCCGTTTGTGCCGTATCCGAAGTGATGCCCTGCGCCGTCAACATTGTCAAACTGAACAAAAAGGAATTTAGGGGTATTCTTTACAGCTTCAACAATAAGCTTGCAAAGAGCCGCGTCGCTTTCGGCGGTTTTTGTATCAACATTTGCAGAGCTTTCAATAACGCCCTCGTTAATCGGGTTCCACACACAATAAGACGCAAGATAGCTTTCGGGAAAAGCGTCTCTTATGCGCTTAAATACCGAAGGCAGCTCTTTGTTGCAATATTCTTTCTGTCTTATATTGTTATTTGTGAGTTTGTGAACCGTCGGCTTTACGCCGAGAAGCATTGCACCCCAATTTTCGGCGCTTATTGTCGGGTCCATTGAAAGTCCGCTGTATGAAACAGCACCGTTTTCAAAAATTGCGTCCATACACGGCGTTTCTGCCGATTTGTTAAAAATCCCCATACCGTCAATGCCTATAACGGCAACGTATTTATATATATTCTTATCCATAAAAATCTCCCGCTGCAATTATAAAAGCCGCCGATGTTCGGCGGCTTTTAACTTTTGTTATTATTTTTAAAGCCGGTGCTTATTCGGAGACATCAGTCTGTGCCCGCTTCTGTTGTGGGAGCTGACGTAACATCGGGATAATAAGTATACTGCTTATAGGTTATTGAGCCCATAAAACCGTCGGCAGTTTTTTGGTTATTATCGCTCTGAGCTTCAAAGTCAATAGAAATCTTGTAAACATTGCCGTTGTTCTCAAAGAAATAGAAATACCTCATAAGACTTTCACCCGAAAGCGTCATCAAAACGCCCTTTGTATCGGCTCCGGGTATTTCACAGTCTTCGCTCCATGTTACTGCATAGTCTGCTTCGCCGCTGTCAGCCGCTTCTTTTATGCTTTCATAAATCGCATAGCTTTTGCTGTAATAATCGCTGTAAGTGGACTCGGCAATATCTATTGTTGCAGTGGCTTTAAGAGAATTGTTTTCAAAATAGCCTTTTTTGTCGGTGGTTTTCCAACCGTCGGGAAGGACAACGGTATATGCATAATCTTCAACGGTGTTGCCCGTTTTTATCTGACCGATAAATCCGTGAACCTCGGTTTTAGGCTCGCCGTTTTCGTCTTTTGCGATTTTGCCGTTCTTTTCGGTTACATAGACGACAAGTTCGCCATCGTCAGAGCGGACTTTTTCGCCGTTTTCATCGGTTACAAGAATATATGATTTGCCCGTCTGCGGGTCTGTGTAAACATCCTTACTTTTCCCGCATGATGAAAAAACGAAAACAAGCGCAATGGCAAGTGTAAGTGAAACTGCGGAAATAATGATTTTTTTACTCATAACAATGCCTCGTAATAAAAGCTTTACTGTGCGTTTGAAGTATCAAGCGGGCTTGTGGGATAGCCGTTTTCCCAGGTTATGTCGAAGTTAGCTTTGTCCTCAAGCTTGAACATAACGGAAACGTCGCCGTAGTTTGCAAGCGTTCCGTTACCTGTCATATCGGCTGTAACGTTTGCCGCCTTGTAGTAATAAACGTTTGTAAGTTCATCTGTAAAGCGGTTTACGGTTGCGGTTATGGTGCAGCCGCTGTAAACAACGTCATAGTCGTTAAGTTTAAGGTATGCGTTTGTTTTGGCAAGCTCTGCGGAATTAAGAATATCGTCTTTATCTCTGAGGTCAAAAGCTTTTGTAAGAACCTCTTGCGCTTCGGCGCTTGTAAGGTCGTTAAAAGCGATTGTTATGTAATAGTTATCGCCGACCTCTTTCATGGAAGCGTACTTAATATCGTTCTCGGTAAGCTTTGAAGCCCATGACTCGCCTTTAACAAAGAGTATATCCGAATTTTCTTCGCCGTAAGCGATGTTGCCCCTTGTTCTTTTGATATTTTCAAGCACAAGGTCTTTAAGTCCCTTTGCGGAATCGTTGATTGCGTCAAGAGAAGAATCTGTTTCTTCGGACTGCTCTGCGCCTTTCTTTGTTACGCGGATGCTGTCGTTGGGAATGCTCTTTTCGATATTGTACGAAACAGCGGGTTTTTCGCTTTTGATTTTGTTAACAAGCTCGTTGAAATAGTGAAGAACCTCTTCACTGCTGGTTTTTGCGGGTGTTGCGCTGTCAACATAGGAATACGCGGCCGTGCTGTCTTCAATTTCGCTTCCGTCGGAAGAACAGGCAGAAAAGCAGAAAAGCAATGAGCTTATAAGCAATACTGCCGCCGCCAATAAAGAAATTTTTTTCATAATAAGGTTAAAACCCCTTTCAAAGGCATTTATACCGTGTAATTATAGCACAAAAACGCGCTTAATAACAGTATATTTCGGCATTTTTTTATCTTTGTTTAAAATGACGAATACACGCTTTTTCTTTTGGTGCTTATTAACAATTAAAATTTTATTAAGATTTTAAAAGCTGTTTGACTTTAGCGTGCTTGTAATATATAATTGGTTTGTAATTTTTACTATTATTTATTGCAAAGGATAATCTTAATGAAAGCCACAAAAAAGCAAAAAGCATCGGCGTTTTTATGTGTTGTTCTCGCCGGTGTTGTATTATTTGTATCGGCGGTATGCATATTTATTTCAAAAAGGAATAAAAAAATCGAAGCAGGGCTTATTTCGCCCTCTCAAGGCGAAAGCTTGAGCGAGCAGGAGTCGGCAAAAGCCGATGAAGAAACCACGCCCGCGGCTTCTTCAACAGAGCAAAAAGAGAGCGAAAACGCAGTGAAAAACACTTCGGCGCAGTCGGGCGGAACGCTCCAGAACCCTAAAGAAATAACGGTTGACGCTTCAAACCTTTATCTTACGCTTGTAAACAGCGGCTTAAAAATAAACGAATCCTATACACCGGACCTTGTTTATGTCTGCAAAAGCTCCGAAAAGCTTGAAAAGACAGCCGCAGAGCACTATGAAGCCATGTATGAAGCGGCGCAAAAAGAGGGTCTTACGCTTACGCCGTGCTCGGGGTATCGCAGCTTTGCTTTGCAGCAGCAAAATTATGAAAACAAAGCGGCATATTACGAGAGCATCGGCTATTCAAAAAAAGAAGCACTGATAAAAGCAGCGGCAGTTATTATGCCTGCAGGCTCTTCTGAGCACAATCTCGGTCTTGCCATGGATATTGTTTGTGCCGAAGACCGTTTTGCGGACACCGAGGAATTTAAATGGCTGACACTTCATGCGGCAGATTACGGGTTCATTTTAAGATATCCCGCCGATAAAACGGCAATAACAAAGGTGGTTTATGAGCCGTGGCATTGGCGTTATGTCGGAGTTGAAGAAGCAAAAAAAATCAAGGAAAGCGGACTTTGCCTTGAAGAATATATCGGAGGTTGATGATTTGATAAGCATTATTGTTGAAAAAGCCCACGGCGATTACGACCCCGGCACAAGCAAATTTTTCGGTGCGCCCACCTGCCCCGACGAATGGCTTGAAAACGGATTTTTGGGCGACGATGATTTTTTCTTTTGCCAGCTTAATATATCGGAATTTAAAAAATACGATTCAAGCGGGCTTTTACCCGAAAAAGGATTTATTTTTGTGTTTTTGTCAAAACAAGGCGAAAGCTTTATTCCCAATGTGAGATATTGCGAAGAAAATCCGCAAACACTGATTGACGATTTCAACGCGGGATTTGAGGACTTCGGCGATATTGAGTCCGAATACTCTATCGACTTTAACGAAACGCCTGATGAAAATAATGCTTCGGCGCTTCTTATCGACGAGGGCGACGCGGTTGTTCTTTTAAAATACGACCCGCTTGACGACAATATGCCCGAGTTTTTGCAGGACACGGAAAAAACAGCGTTTTTAAGGCTGAAAAAATCAGACCTTTTAAATCTTGACTTTTCAAATGCCGAGTTTTGCATTGAATAACATAAAGAGGTGCAATTACTGTAATGAAAAAGGAAAACGTCGAAAAAATTTCTGCGGCTTCAATATGTCTTGTCTTGGCATCAATACTGTTTTTCGCCTCTGCCGTCGGTCTTTTTGCTATAAATAAGCACAAAAACCGAACAGACGAAACGCCGTCTCAAACAGAGCAGGCAAAAACGAGTATTCCGCAGATTATAACCACCGTCCCCCAAACCGAAGCCGAAAAAACAACAGTCGGGCCCAATGCGGACCCGTTTATGAACCCGACGGTAATAACAATTGACCCGCAAAACCCCTATCTTACGCTTGTAAACACAAATTACAGAATCCCCTCGTCATACGAACCGCATCTTTCATATGTTTGCGGCACACAGGAAAGGCTTGACGAAACGGTTGCGACGGCTTATGAAAAAATGTTTGAAGCCGCCGCAAAAGAGAATGTTTATCTTACGCCGTGCTCGGGGTATCGCTCATATGAACTGCAGGAACGAAACTACAACAACCTTGCAAACGATTATGAAAGAAAAGGCTATTCACACCGTGACGCACTCATTGAAGCCGCGACGGTTATTATGCCGCCCGGCTCTTCGGAACACAACCTTGGGTTTTGCATGGATATTGTTTGCGTTGAAGAATGGTTTGAAGACACAGACGAATTTAAATGGCTTATGCAGCACGCCGACGATTACGGATTTATTTTGAGATACCCCTCCGATAAAGAGAACATCACAAAAGTTATTTATGAGCCGTGGCACTGGCGTTATGTCGGTGTTGAAGAAGCAAAGAAAATCAAAGCAAGCGGACTTTGCCTTGAAGAATACTTCGGAAAAGAATGAAATAAATAAACATTAAATATTGCCGCAATTCACTTTTACTGTGAGCTGCGGCAGTTTTTGTTTTATGTTATAGAAAACACGCGCCCTAAAAAGAGCGCGTGTAAATTGTATATTGTATTTATTATTGTCTTATTTCTCGCCGGTGATGTCTTCTTTAATCTGGTCAAGAGCCGTAACGAAGGTGTGATATTCGCTTACATCGGTAACGCTTACGCCTGTTGAAAGGTTAACCTTGTCGCCGATTACGCCGTTTAATGTATCCTGAACCTTGTCGCTTACTTTTGCAGTGTAATGAATTGTCTGTTTAAGAGAAATTATCTTGCTCTGTTCGAGAACAGAAATGGGAGAATAAACAAGCTCTATTGTGCACTCGCTGTATGTAAGAGTGATGTCGGTATGACCGAAAAGCTTTGCCTTTGAAGCCATTTCACCGAACTCTTCGCTTGTAAGAATATCAAGTACAGAAGAAGTGTAGCTTGCGGGCATTCCCGTTTTTTCGTCTTTAACAACGGGGTTGACTTCATCACGAAGAACAAGGGTGATAACGATATTGCCGTCCTCGTTTTTCGCCTTTGTTGCCGATTTGAGCATATCCGAAGCCTTTGTTGTGTCGGCTGTGCAGGCAAATTTCTCATAAGGAATGCAGAAGTTTGTCATATCGCCGCCCTTGGCAACCGTAATCTCTTCGGGTGAATTCTTGGGAATGAAATAGTCGGGGAACTTTCTTTCAAACTGTGACTTAAGACCGATTGAAAGGAAGCCGTCTTTTTCGACCTGTCTGTAACGCGTTTTTGTAAAGCCTGTTTTAAAGGTATTTGAAGCGTTAACAACGGTTTTGTATTCGCCGAGAATAAGAGCCTTTTCTTTTTTAACCGCGGGTGAGTCTGTAACAGGCTCTGTGGTTGTGGGCTTTGTTGTATCGGGCGTAGGTGTGGGCGTGGGAGTAGGCGTAGGTGTGGGCGTGTCGTTATTATCACCGCCGTTATTGCCGCCGTTGTTATCGTCGCCGTTATTTGAATTTCCGCCGTTATTCGGGGTTGTGGGGGCGTCCGTCGAAGGAAGCGCGCCGCTCGTTGTGCCGGCGCCGTTGTTATTGTTTCCGCCGTTATTTGAACCGCCGTTGTTGGAGCCGCCGTTGTTGGAGTTGCCGCCGTTATTTGAATTTCCGCCGTTCTGATTGCCGCCGTTATTACCGTTGGCGTTGTTACCGTTAGTGGAAATCACGGTTTTTTTATTGCCGAAGGAAGCAATCGAAAGTATCTTCATGGAGTTTGCGGTGAGCATACCGAGAAGAACACAGAAAACGACCATTCCGACAATAAGCCGCATGGACTTGGCGGGAGTTAAATTTACTTTTTTCATTATGTTTATCCTCCTTGTAAGGCACATAAATACACCTATATTTTACACTGAGCGTTGTAAATTGTCAATATAAAAAAAATAATCTTAAGGCAAATAAAATTTTTGTAGCAATACGCCAAACAAAACGTGAATATTTTAGCAATTTTAATGGTTGAAATATATTATAAAATGTAATACAATAAGGTGTAAAATAATCGCATACTGTGATGCGAATTAAAAGGAGAAAATTTAGTATGAAAAACCGCAGGCTTACAAAGCTCATTGCAGTTATTCTGTCAATGACGTTTTTCTTCTCGGCTATCGGTATGACAACGGCAAGCGCCGCAACCACCGGTTCTGACGTTGCCGCTCTTTCTACGGGCGACGATGTTAAAAGCGGCGTTGTAAAAGTTCTTGTTGATGTACTCGACACCGTTGTAAGAACTCTTCTCAAAATAATTTCAAGCCTTTTCGGCGACGGTCCCGGCTTTAAGCCCGACACCGAAGAGCCCGAAGTGCCCGACAATTATTATGACGGCACCGGAACGGACTTTTCAAAGGCGGGCGGCAACGCGTGGTATCTCGGATATTCAAGCGCAAGCCTTGTTCCCGAAAACGTTCTTGACGGCGAACACTACATCGGCGGCTATATCGACATAAACAACGGCTTTACAAACGTTGTTGAGTCTGTTGTTGACGATATGAGAGTAAGATGTATCGCTCTCGGCGACGGCGTTAACGGCACTGTTCTTTTTGCAACAATCGACTGCATCGGCATCACCAATAACGACATTTGCGACATTCGCGAGCTTCTTAAAGATTTTGCCGAAGAGCACAACATTGTCGGCATTAACATCTCTGCAACACACTGCCACAGCTGCATCGACACAGAGGGCCTTTGGACGAAGAACATTTACAAAATCATTGTAAACGGTACAAACAATCACCACAACACGGGCAACGACCTTCTTCCCGGAACAAACCCCGAGTACATGGCTTTCCTTAAAGATAAGGTTGCAAGCGCTCTTAAAGACGCCTATAACGACCTTAAACCCGGCAAGCTCACCTACTCTGAAAAGGACATCGGCGACAACTACTTCAACAACAAAAACCGTCCTTCGGCAACTGCCCTTATGACGGAGCTTACAAGATTTGTATTCACACCCTTTGACGCTTCCGCAAAGCCCACCATGATAGTCAATATCGCGGCTCATCCCGATGTTGCGGGTCTTCCGACGGGCGGCGAAAACACAGGCCGTAAAATCAGCGGCGACTATGTTTATTATGCAGACGAGCTTATAAGCAAAGCCGGCTACAACTTTATGTTCTTCCAGGGCGCTATCGCGGGCATTTATATGAACCGCAGCGTTACCAACGACGGCGTTGACCTCCCCGAAAGATGGATGCAGTCAAGAAGATACGGTTATGAAATCGCAAGAATGGCTCTTTCAATGAACCTTACCGTAAGCGAAATCAAGAAAAACGACCTTCTTAACGTTGCCGACGAAATTGCTCAGTACGGCGAAAACGTTGACGACAACGGCAACAAAACATATTCGATTTGGTACGAGGGCTGGACTCCCGTTACAGAAACAGTTGTTTCGCCGAAGCTCAGCGTGGCAATGAAGAGCGTTAACGTTCCCGTTTCAAACGATATAATCGAAGCTGCGGGCAAGCTTAACCTTGCTAACTACTCCATCTATGTTTCGACCGACGATTTCGGCAACAAGTCTTATGCAATCAAAACCGAAGTCGGCTATATGGAGCTTGGCAACGGCATTTTCAAGACCGTATTCCTTCCCGGTGAAGTTTGCCAGGACCTTATAGTTGGCGGCGATTCGCTTACAGCGGCAGGCTCCCAGAGCGGCAAAGACTTTGGCTACCCCTGCGTTGCCGAGATATTCGGCGAGGGCACAAAGTGCTTCGGTCTTATGAATGACGCTATCGGCTACATTGTTCCCGATAACGACTTCACAATGGGCGACCCCGCTAACCACTATCACGAGTTTATCGGTCTCGGTCAGTATGTCGGCTCAACACTTATAAGAGCGCTTATGGAGCTTAACTCCGAAATCAAGCGCTGATTGCGGTTTACGAAAATTAAGTTATAAAGATTTCCCCTTGAGGCTATCCTCAAGGGGATTTTAATTTGTATATAAACTATTCTTATCATTCAAAAAAGCAGACGGGTGCTTTCCCGTCTGCTTTATATTTATTAAAAATTTTTAACAGTATAGCCGTTCAAAACTGCCGAAAAAGAAACATCGCTGCAAGTGCAATTGACCGTGTTTTCACTGCACCAAACAGTAAACACGCCGCCATTTTTAAGAGCACTCGCCTGCTCTTCACCGAAAGACTCTGCAATATAATACGGTGAAGTGTTTAATAATATCTCGGCACAGCCGAGCTTTTTTGAAAAAGCGACAAGCATATTATTTGCGTTTTTGCTTTCGCCGTCAGAATTGATATAGGCTGTTCTGCTTTCGCCGTTTTCGTAGAGGAAGCAATACATTGCGTCAAGGTCCGAAAGTTTGAAAGTCTTAAAATAAACTATCGCAAGGTCGCCCTTATAGTCCATAACTGCCGCTTCAAGCGGTGACGAAGCACTGTCCCTTTTGTCGATTATTTTAAGAGAATACTCTGTATCGCTGTCGTCAAGGTTTCGTGTGAAGCCGTCAAAAGATGAAATGTTACCCTTTTTGTAGCCCGCAGAGACAAGCTCTGCGGCAATATAATCGGCAATAAAAGCGTTTTTAAGCCGATAAAAATCAATGAAAGACGACATTTCGTTTTCTTTTGCAAAGCTTAAATAATCTTCTGAAACGCAAAGCTTGACGGTATTATCACCCAAAAGCTTTAAGCTTATATCGTCTGCGCTCTTTGTGAAACGCGTTACCGAGTCAATAAAGCTTTTCACCTCGGGCGCAAAAAGCGGGTCGGCAACCTTTGCTTCAACATCTGTCTGCGAAGCGAAAACCGAGCTGTAGCACTCATAAACGGGCGCTAAATAAATATCCCTGTTTTCATATTTTGCAAGCAGTGAAAAAGCGTTATAAAGAACCGAATCGACCTTTATTTCTTCATTCGGGTGAAGATTAATATATTTAACATTATTAACGCCGTCAAACTCGGCGGTGTTTGAAAAAAGCCTGTAGGCGTTTTCGCATATTTCGCTGTATTGGCGCGAAAGCTTTTTATATTCAGCCGAAACAGCAGTTTCCCTGCCCTCAAAATAATACTTAAAAACAAATTCGGAACCGCAGTTTTCGGTGGAGGACGATGCAGAAACCGTGTTCCACCCTGCCTCGCGCGAGAGGAGCGAGGTAATTCCTTTAGTTAAGGTAACTGCGGCCATTGCAAGAAGCAAAACAGCCGCAGCAAGTCTTAATTTAAAATGTTTTTCGGAAAGCTCTACTTTTTGGACGGGTTTTAGGTTCGGCGTGTTGTTTTTTGCCGTTCGACCCATACTAAATCACCGCAAAGACAAGACACAAACAGAACAACACAACAACCACAAGACGTGTTATAAGACCGACTATTGCGCCCTTTTTGAACGCCTTAAAGTTTTTGAAGTGATGAAAGTGCCTGAAAATAAGACCGGTAATAAGTCCCAAAATCGGAAGGAAGAAAGAGAGTATTGAATACCATTTGCTTCCCGTGTCGTGAATGGGAGTTTCAAGAAGCTTTTCTTCTTCATCGGTAAAGTTGCCGTTTTCTTCGGGAAGAACGTCATTAGACGCAGGCTCGTCGCCTTTGCCGATGTTAAGAGTCTGAAGCGGAACGTTTTTCTCACGCGTTGCCTTGTACTCTTCAATCTCCTTCTTGTTGCCGTAAACAAAGTGGTCGTGACCTATGTTTACAAGCTCGGGCTTGTCCTCACTGTAATCGTGAACAGAGGGGTCATAAGTAAAGAGAACTTTGTTTTTCTCAAGTTTCGGGTCGGGAATCGGGATTGCCGAAATAAGAGAGCGCGTATAAGGATGAAGCGGATAATCAAAAAGCTCTTCTGCGCTTGCAACCTCTACGATGTCGCCCTTATAAATAACGCCGATATGATCCGAAATAAAGCGGACTATTGAAAGGTCGTGGGCGATAAAGAGATATGTCGTTCCCTTTTCTTTCTGGAATTTTTTGAAAAGGTTAAGAATTTGAGCGCGGATTGAAACGTCGAGCGCCGAAATAGGTTCATCGGCAACAACAAGCTCGGGCTCCATAACCATTGCCCTTGCAAGACCGATTCTTTGGCGCTGACCGCCCGAAAACTCGTGAGGATACCTTGTGAGATGCTCAGGAAGAAGTCCGACCTCATTAATCATATTCTCAACTTTTCTTACACGGTCGTTTTCGTTTTCGTAAAGATGGAAGTTATAAAGACCCTCGGAGATTATGTAATCTACGGTTGCGCGCTCGTTAAGAGACGCCGCCGGGTCCTGGAAAACCATCTGAATATTTCTTATGACTTCGCGGTCAAGCGAATGAGGAATTTTGCCCGAAATGCGGACGCCCTTGTAAAGAATTTCACCGTTTGAACAGGGATTAACTCTTATAACGGCTCTGCCGATTGTGGTTTTGCCGGAGCCCGACTCGCCGACGAGCGAAAATGTTTCGCCCTTATAGATATCAAACGAAGCGTTTTTAACGGCATGAACCGCATTGTCGCCTTTGCCGAAGGTTATGTCAACATTTTTAAGGGATAAAAGGACTTCTTTGCCTTCCTCATTTATAGGACCGTGCTCGGGAAAATGAGCGGCGCTTGCCTGCTGTACATTTTTTTCTGCTTTACTCACAATCCGCACCTCCTATATTAAATGATTCAATAAGCTTGCCGTGAATATCGTCAATAATTTCTGGCTTTTCAACGTGGGGTGTTCTGGGGTCCAAAAGCCACGTTTTTGCGTAGTGCGTATCTGAAACCTTAAACATCGGCGGCTCTGCCAACGTGTCGATTTTAAGGCAATAGGGGTTACGCGGGGCAAAAGCGTCGCCGACGATTTTGTTATAAAGTGACGGCGGTGTGCCCGTGATTGAATAAAGCTTTGTGTTCTTTTGGGCAAGCTGCGGAAGCGACGAAAGAAGCGCCCATGTGTAAGGATGCCTCGGGTCGTAGAAAACATCTTCAACAGTGCCGAGCTCTATTACCTGACCCGCATAAAGCACCGCAACGCGGTCGGCAACGTTGGCAACAACGCCGAGGTCGTGGGTAATGAACACAATTGTATAATTAAACTCCTTTTGAAGGTCTTTAATAAGCTTTAAAATCTGAGCCTGAATAGTAACGTCAAGAGCGGTTGTCGGCTCGTCGCAGATAAGGATTTTAGGTCTGCACGAAAGCGCAATTGCAATAACAATACGCTGTCTCATACCGCCCGAATACTGGAACGGATAATCGTCGAAACGGTTTTCGGCATTCGGAATGCCGACCTTTTTCATAAGAATAAGCGCCTGTTTTCTCGCTTCAACCTCAGAGCAGCCCTGATGCTTTATGATTATTGAAGTAATCTGCTTGCCGATTGTTAAAATCGGGTTCAAAGAGGTCATCGGGTCCTGGAACACGGTAGCGATTTTTCTTTGTCAAGGGCGGATTTTAAGCATTAAAGCGCATTTTCACAGCCCAACAAACCGCTACAAATAAAACACGCAAAAGCCACACCCTAAAATATCAGCCTTTTATATTAAAAATCAAAAAGCTATCACCATTTTTTAATATTTTGAAATGTTCTTTGGGCTTTCCACTCCCCTGTCTTACTCTAAAAAAATTATATACCCTTTGAATTCAAGCCTATGCAAACGCGTTGTAATAAAAATTCACACATAGTTTCAAAATAAACTATTTTGCCGTGCTTAAAGGCACTATGCTTTGGAAAAATATCATTTAGCATTAAAAAAGATAATAATACAAAACTTAAAATTACATTAAAAACACTAGCAAAATCAAGAAATATCTGTTATTATATCATAGTTGCTAAATGTAAAACGACTATTTAAATTGCTAAGGAGGTGCAGACACATGGCAAAGTGTGATTTCTGCGGTAAAGGCGTTACTTTTGGTATTAAGGTATCTCACTCACATAGAAGATCTAACAGAACTTGGAAGCCTAATGTACAGAGAGTTAAGGCTATTGTTGACGGTCAGCCTAAGCGTGTTTACGCTTGCACCCGTTGCTTACGTTCAGGTAAGGTTACAAGAGCAACATCTATGTGGAGAATAGTGTTTATGCTACTGCTGCTACC
>OQVL01000559.1_pt1 | contig 20159 bp, 10 predicted proteins | sample 1691501 | NCBI WGS metagenome assembly OQVL01 (sample SAMN03418253, study PRJEB22391) | human gut metagenome | biome: human-gut; feature: organic feature; material: feces | host: Homo sapiens | place: Tanzania | collected 2013-01 | reverse complement strand
ACAACATCCTGTCAAATTCGGTCAAATACACCTCGGAAGGCTTCATCAAAGTCCTTAGCTAAATCTTTTATTTCCTCTTCTGTATGAGGAACGAATTCATGCAATGGTGGATCTAAGAATCTTATTGTTACTGGATATCCATTCATTTCTTTAAATAACTCTTCAAAGTCACCTCTTTGCATTGGTAATAATTTAGCAAGTGCTTTTTGTCTTTGCTCTTTAGTGTCAGAAACAATCATTTCTCTAATAGCAAATATTCTATCTTTTTCAAAGAACATATGCTCTGTTCTACAAAGACCTATTCCTTCTGCTCCAAATTTAACTGCTTGATGAGCATCACGTTTAGTATCAGCATTAGTTCTTACTTCTAATTTTCTTACCTCATCTGCCCAAGACATAAAGGTTTCAAAGTCACCACTAATTTCAGGTTCAACTGTTTTAACTTGAGTTCCATATACTTTACCAGTAGAACCATCTATAGAAATATAGTCGCCTTCTTTAAATACAACTCCCTCACTAGTTGTTAATGTTTTATTATCCTCATTTACCGTTAGTTCACCACATCCAGATACACAACATCTTCCCATACCTCTTGCTACTACGGCAGCATGTGATGTCATACCGCCACGAATTGTTAAAACTCCACGAGCAAGATTCATACCTTCAATATCTTCTGGTGATGTTTCTAGTCTTACTAAGATTACATCTTCACCGTCTTTAGCATGTTTTGTTGCATCTGTAGCTGTAAAATAAATCTTACCGCAAGCAGCACCAGGAGATGCAGCAAGTCCAGTGGCTATAGGAGTAACACTCTTTAATACTTCACTATCAAAAGTCGGATGTAGTAATTGATCTAATTGTTTTGGCTCAACTTTTAATAAAGCTTCTTCTTTAGTAATCATTCCTTCATTATATAAATCAACTGCAATTTTAATAGCAGCAGAACCAGTTCTCTTACCATTTCTAGTTTGTAACATAAATAATTTACCATTTTCAATAGTAAACTCCATATCTTGCATATCTCTATAATGGCTTTCTAATATTTCACAAGTCTTAACAAATTCGTTGTATGCCCCAGGCATAACTTCTTTTAAAGTATCAATGCTCTTTGGAGTTCTAACTCCTGCAACAACATCTTCACCTTGTGCATTCATTAAATATTCACCATAAAGTTTCTTTTCACCTGTAGCTGGATTTCTAGTAAATGCAACACCTGTCCCACAGTCATCTCCCTTATTTCCATAAACCATTTCTTGTACATTAACAGCAGTTCCCCAACTAGATGGAATATCATTCATACGTCTATAATAAATAGCTCTTTCATTATTCCAACTTCTAAATACAGCAGTAACTGCTTCTATTAATTGTTCTTTTGGATCTTGTGGAAATTCTACAACGGTTTGGTATTTTGGTACTTGTAAAACAAAAGGAAGTTATAGAACTATTGAAATTGGAGATACTTTATTGAAAGCTTTAAAAAAATATAAAGAAGAACAAATACAGAATAGAAAAGATTATGGAGATACTTATATGAAACATTATAAGAAAATTGTAAATAATCCTTATAATAATAAACCAGAAATAAAGATAATAAATGCTTATGCAGAATTAGAAGTTCCATTAGAAGAAGTAAAGTTAGTCTTTTTAAAAAAGAATGGAGTCTTTGAAGGTACTGATAGTTGTAAATATCCATTTAAAGTAATTCATTATGAATTAGGTATTCCATGTAGATTTCATGATTTTAGAGATACTCATGCAACAAGATTGATTGAAGCAGGTGCCGATATTAAAGCAGTATCAAAAAGATTAGGACCACACTGGAACTAATAACAACACATAAAAGAATGAGAAAAAGCCTTATCGCAACATTCGCTCTTCTGCCGCTCGTATTCGGATGCGGCGGAAAGGAATCTATGTCCGATCTGACGGACAGGGTCTTCAAAGTCGCCGAAGAACAATACCTCGCAATGGAGGAGAGATTGACCGGCGACACAATGCCGAGGAGTTTTTCCAATGAAGGAGAATTCATCGCTTCCAACATCAAATGGTGGTGCAGCGGATTCTACCCTGGAACGCTCTGGTACATCTATGAATATTCCGGCGATCCACAGTTCAAGAGCCTCGCCAGGAAGAACACCCTCAAGCTTGACACGCTCAAGACGATGAAAGGAACCGACCACGACCTTGGTTTCCAGATGAACTGTAGTTATGGCAATGCCTACAGAATCACAGGGGACAAGGAATACTTAGAGCCGATCCTGACCTCTGCCAAGACCTTGGCCAAGAGGTTCTCGCCAGTGACTGGAGTTATCAGAAGCTGGGATTTCGTGCGCAAGGGAAGGGACTGGAAATACCCTGTGATCATCGACAATATGATGAACCTTGAACATCTCTGCAACGCCGGGAGCATATTCAACGATGATTCGCTGAAAGTGGTGGCGGTGACACACGCCAACACGACGATGTGCAACCACTTCCGCCCGGACTACACAAGCTGGCATCTCGTGGACTACGACCCGGAGAGCGGCGAGGTGAGGAAAAAGGAGACCGTCCAGGGTTTCAGCGATGACTCGGCCTGGGCGAGAGGGCAGGCCTGGGCATTGTACGGATTCACGATGATGTTCCGTGAAAGCGGTCACGACAGTTACCTCACACAGGCAAGGAACATCGCTGATATGCTGCTTTCAAGGCTTCCGGAGGACGGTGTACCTTACTGGGACTTAGATTCGGACAAGATTCCTAACGACTTGAGGGACGCTTCCGCAGCAGCGATTATGGCTTCCGCTTTCGTGCAGCTTAGCACATTGACCGACGATGAGGCCAGCAATGCCAAATACCTCGCTATGGCCGAGAAGCAGCTGCGCACTCTGGCCGGACCGGAATACCTGGCGGAACCAGGCACAAACGGGAACTTCATCCTGAAGCATTGCGTCGGCTCGCTGCCTGACAACTCCGAGGTGGACGTTCCGCTCACCTACGCCGACTACTATTTCCTTGAGGCTTTGCTTAAGTACAAAAGCATCACAGACAAATAACTGATAACACATAAAACAAAACGAAATGGCAAGAAAACTTACATCATTTCTGTCTATGGCATTGACATTGGCCGCCAGCATCTTTCTAAGCTGGAGTCCAATGTACGCCGCCGGCCCGGAAAAAATCACGGGAAAAGTCACCGATGCGTCAGGGCAACCTTTGGTTGGAGTCGTCGTGATGGTGTCAGGAGACAAGACCTCCGGAACCTCGACCGACATCGACGGAAACTACGCTATCAATGTGACGGGCAGTGGTTCCGAACTGGAATATTCCTGTATGGGTTATGTCACTGTCAATGAGAAAATCAATGGCAGGAACGTGATCAACGTCTCTCTGTCCGAAGACAATGAGCTTCTGGACGAGGTCGTTGTCGTCGGCTACGGAGTCCAGAAAAAGGTTAACCTCACAGGATCCGTCGCATCAATCGACTTCGCTAAGAAGAGCGAGGGCCGCGTCATCGTCAGCACCTCGGCCGCTTTGGCCGGCCTCGCCGCCGGTATGAATGTCACACAGTCATCCGGACAGCCAGGAAGCAACGGAGCCACAATCAGGATCCGTGGTATCGGCTCGTTCACATCGTCTTCAAGCTCACCTCTTGTCCTCGTCGATGGAATCGAATGGAATATGGACAACATCAACCCGAACGACATCGCGTCCATCTCCGTGCTCAAGGATGCAGCCTCCACGGCGATCTACGGTACACGAGCCGCCAATGGTGTCATCCTCATCACGACCAAATCAGGATCAGCCGACAAGCCACAGATCAGCTACTCCTACAAGGGTATCGTCCAGATGCCTTACAATGAGCTCCACTTCGTGTCTGACTATGCCAGACATATGGAACTCATCAACGAATCCTGCGACAACGTGAACACCAGCAGGGTGTTCTCACAGAGCAACATAGATCTTTGGAGGGAGAAGGCTCTCGATCCATATGGAGTGAACGACGCCGGCGTGCCGAACTATGCGGCCTACCCGAACACCGACTGGTTCGACGAGATCTTCCAGACAGGATATTCACAGGAGCACAATCTCTCGGTTTCAGGAGGCTCCAAGAAAGTGAAATACCTCATTTCCGCAGGATATCTTGACAACCAAGGTGTTATGGGAAGGTTCGGAATCAATTCCTCCACCCAGAAGGCCAACTTCAGGACTAACCTTGAGGCAGACGTGACCGACTGGTTCACTATCGGTACCAGGATCTTCGGCCAAAGGCAGAACTACGGTCTGGCAAACATCTCCAACGCATTCAACTCTCTCTACCAGACCACCCCTGGTGTCTATCCAGGTGATGTGAACGCCTGGGGAAGGCCGGCCCTCAACGCAGAGGAATCCTCCAACGCCAACAACATCTTCGGAATGATGTACGGCTCAGGAGGTTACAATGTGACTTCAAGAGTGAACGGAACCCTCTACGGCAAACTCAGGCCAGTCAAAGGACTCAGCATCGAAGCCACGGTCAACTATTCCCCTCAATTCGGAGAGAGACACACCTACGGCCGTCAGAACGGCTATTGGGACTATATGAATGACGTGCGCTACTCAAGTTCGGAGCTTGCCAACGCATCCGTCAGCAACACCACAAGCCGCAACTACAGTATGTCATCAGAAATCCTGGCAAGATACACAAAGTCCTTCGGAGATCATTTCCTCGGAGTGCTCGCGGGATATTCAGCGATGGAGTACCGCACTTGGGGATGGGGTGTCGGCAAGAAGGGAGCGACAGACTGGACTCTCAATGACCTGTCCACCTATGAAAGCCTGGAGACTTCCTCCAGCACTGCAAAGGCCGGATGGGGCCTCAGGTCATACTTCGGCCGTGTGAACTACACATTCAAGGACAAGTACCTGTTCGAGGCCAATCTCCGCGCCGATGGATCATCAAGATTCGGAAGCAACAACCGCTATGGTATATTCCCGTCTTTCTCAGCAGGTTGGAAGATACACGAGGAAAACTTTATGGAGAACACAAAGAGCTGGCTCTCAAACCTCAAGCTCAGGGCATCCTGGGGACAGGCGGGAAACAACCAGGGAATCGGCAACTACGCTTGGCAGGCCGTCTATGCAGCACAGAATATGGTTCTGGAAGGGCAGCCGACAAAGGGTCTGTACATCTCATCCCTCAGCAACGCCGACCTGAAGTGGGAGACTACCACGACTACGGACATCGGCATTGACGCCGGCTTCTTCGGCAACAAGCTCACCACCGAGATCGACTATTATTTCAAGAACACAACGAACATCCTCTACACCCCTGCCATCTATCTCACGATGGGAGAGGTCTCCGGTGTGCCTTCAAACCTCGGAAGCCTTGTCAACCAAGGTGTCGAGCTCTCGATCAACTGGAGAGATGTCATCGGCAAGGACTTCAGCTACTTTGCGGGCGTAAACTTCTCCTACAACAAGAACAAGGTCACCAAATTCAAGGGAGATCTGGTGAAGGAATGGGTTGACGGAGTATATTCCAACAACCTCGCCAACGTGACAGCCAACTCAGGCAGCGGAAAACTCTGCGAAGGCCATCCGATGGGAGAGCATTATCTCAGAAGGGTTTACAAAGGAAGCGGCAAGGGTTACACAGGCGGTGCCGTTGACCCAGGCGCAGGTCCTAAGGACGGTATGATCAGGACCCAGACCGACTTCGACTGGGTGCAGGCTATGCTTGACTCCGGCTACAAGTTCAACGGTGTCACATCCTTGAACAAAGACCAGCTCTGGTACGGAGACCTCATCTACGAGGACAGGGACGGAGACGGCAACTACGGAGACGATGACGATATGGACTTCAACGGACACACCAGCACCCCTTCATACAACCTTGGAATCAACCTCGGATTCGCCTGGAAAGGACTGGACTTCAGTATGACCTGGTCTGGAGCGTTCGGCTTCCACATCATCTGGAACACCTTGTACTACAACGGAACCCAGACGACCAACGGACACGGAATCAGCGAGAGGGTGGCCAACGACCACTACTTCTTCGATCCGGACAACACGGAGGACACAAGGACGAACATCTACGGAACCTACCCAAGGCTCACCTACGGAGACCCTCACAGCAACAGGCTCCCAAGCGAGTTCTATGAATATAAGGGTGACTACCTGAAGCTCAAGAACGTGCAGCTCGGCTACACTCTGCCGGCATCGCTGACCAAGAAGTTCTTCGTACAGCAGCTCAGGTTCTTCGCCTCAGGAGAGAACCTTCTCACCTTCACAAAATATCCGGGACTTGATCCGGAGAAGGGTGCCACGATCGGCTATCCTCTTATGAGACAGGTGACATTCGGAGCACAGATAACTTTCTAAACAGCACGGAAATGAAAAATATTCTTAAAAACATAGCACTTGGAGCCATTGTCCTCACAGCGTCAGCCGCCTGCGCAGATATGCTCGACACAGCTCCTTCCAACCAGATTTCGAGCGGAAATATGTGGACCACACCGGAACTTGCGCAGAAAGGAATGAACGGAATCTATGAGACGTTCTACAACCGCAAGCAGAGCAACGGCACGCAGGTCCGCAGTGAAAACCTTGACGGACTCAACAAGTACGGAATCGAGGCGTTGGGATTCTGCACCGACTACTATGCCAACAACTACCCTATCCAGCTTCTGTACAGCGAGGCTAAAAGGGCCAACGACTGGCTTGTGACATTCGAGTGGAAGTTCTGCTACACGATAGTCCACGCCACCAATGATGCCATCGCCAATCTCGGGAAGGCCGGCCTCGACACCCCAACCTACGAAAGGTTCCAGAGCGAGACGCATTTCCTCAGGGCGTGGGCATATTCTAGACTGAACAAATTCTATCAGGGAGTGCCTCTGTACCTTGAGCCTGTCACGAACGAGAACTGCACCAAGGTTCAGTCCTCCGCGGAAGAAATCTGGAAGACAGTGATCGATGACTGCACCTATTGCATTGACAATGAATATTTCCCTGACAACACGATCACCAACTACATCGGCAGGCCTTCCAAAGGAGCGGCGTATGCGCTCAGAGGGATGGCGTATATGTGGATGAAGGAATATGCCGCCGCGGAGTCTGATTTCGAGGCTGTGGGCAGATGCGGCTATGACCTCTGGCAGGGCAGATACATTGATTTCTTCACCCCGGAGAACGAGCACAGCCCTGAGATGATCTTCGCCATCCAGTACGACGAGGAATCCGGCTACTGCGACAACATCGAGCAGGCGCTTGGCGCCAGGGACACCTACGGTGGATGGACCGAGGTCAAGCCGGCGGCCGATTTCGTGGACTATTACGAGAATGCGGACGGCACCAAGTTCGACTGGAGCAAGGTTCCTGGACTGGAGGATTGGAACAACCTTACCGCCAAGCAGCGTGCGGTGTTCTTCTGCAGGGACGGACTCAACTCCAACAAGGCTCTCGCGTCGCAGAAATCACAGGCGATCAAGATCTGCGGCAGTGATGTCTTCAACCGCTACTATCTTGACAACGGCAACGAGGCCCGCATCAAGGCCGCCTACGACAACAGGGATCCACGTTTGAAACAGACCATAGTGACCCCTTACGAGCCGGTTGACTGCTACACCCCTAACTACAACGGGGATGAGAATATGATCGGCAAGGCCCTTCGCTGGCCTCTTTACAAGCAGGGCACAAGCGGCGGAGACTTCTGGCTGGACAAGAGGACTTCCGGGTACTACTGCTACAGGAAGTACGTGCGATTCCTCAAAGGCGAACTCATTGACAGGTCACGCTGCCACACTGACTTCCCTCTCATACGTTACACTGATGTTCTCCTTCAAAGGGCAGAGGCGCTCGTGGAGCTGAACCGTCTCGATGAGGCCAAGAGCCTGATCGACCTTGTGAGATCCCGCGCCGGAATGCCGGGTGTGACTCTCGGAAGCCAGGATCAGATGCGTGAGGCAGTAAGGTACGAAAGAAGGGTCGAGTTCCCGGTGGAAGCGATAAACTACTTCGACGAGGTACGCTGGGGAACCTACAAGGAAAGCAAGTTCCAAGGCAAGGACATTCACGGCGGACAGTCCTGGTGGGGAGACGACACCGTTGAATATGCCTGGTACTGGTCAGACTGCCTCTGGCCTTGGACAGCACCTCAGAACGAGGTTCAGAAAAATTCAGCCCTCACAACAAGAGAAGGATGGGTATATTAACAAATCTTATATTGTAATATTATGAAAAAGAATATATTATTGGCGATTGTCGCAGCAGCGGCGTTGTTTTGCTCCTGCGGTAAGTCCGATGAGCCGACGGCGGAGACCGAGCCTGACGTAAAGATCGAGATCAGCGGTCTGGCCGACAATAAGGCGACAGTCTCGGCCTCCCTGACACAAGGCGATTTCTATGGTGCGAAAATCGTCACCGGAATCAGGGTTGACAGACTTGACTTCGACTACACCAAGGAAGTGAAGCTCACACAATGGGTTCAGGAGAACGGCAAGGACATCGAGTCTTTGCCGTACACCGAGGAGCTTTCACAGCTCACTTACCAGAAGGACTACATCTCGGCTGTCATTGTCTATAACAAGGAAGGCAGGGCCTGCGCGGCGGCGTTTGAAACCTGGACGGCCGTCGGAAAGCCTGACGGAATCAGCAAGGACAATTCCGCCGGAGAACTTGGTGAGAACGTGATCCAATAACTCTTAAATATTCAAGATAATGAAAAAGACTATATATGGTATCGGTATCGCGCTGATCGCATTGAGTTCGTGCAGCGTGAAGGAAGAAGTGGTGGAAAGCCACAACTCCGCCGTCAAGGTGACCTTCCAGGGAACGGCGTTCCCGCAAACAAGGACCAGCATAGGCGAAAAGAACGGGAACAGCTACCCGGTGCTTTGGTCGATCGGAGACAAGATCGGAGTGGTCTCGACATCATCGGAACTCTTCGCGAACGCCTCCGCAAGGCTGATTGACGAGGACTCCGGCAAGAACAGCGGAGTGTTCATCATGGACAACGAGACAGAGATTCCGGCCGAGACGGAAGCCGTGATCTACTATCCTTTCAGCGAAGCCACAACTTTCGAGGGAGACGTTCTGAAGTCTTGGGTTCCGATGGAGCAGAGACAGAGCGCGGCCAATGCAAGCGACGGCACCGGAAGATACAGCCTTGCCTACGATGTCAGGAATATCCCCGCGACGGTCGTTTCAGACGAATCATCGTACCAGCCGCCTGTGACATTCTCACTCAAGCACGCCACGGCATACGTGAAACTCGTGATCTCTTCCAGTGAATATGCGTCCTACAAGCTTGCCGGAGCCTCCCTTTGGTCAGAAGGAGCCGAGATCGTCGGCAAGATGGATGTCAACGTCAGGACCGGAAATCTTAAGGTGACCAATCCTTGCGACTACGTCACTGTCACTGTTGACGAGCCTTCCGCTCTCAGCTCTGAGCAGACATTGTGGCTTGTCACCCTGCCTGTAAACCTCACCGGAAAGGATGTTTATGTCTCAGTCTCAATGACCGACGGAAAGAAGAATGTGACGATCCCGGTCAAGGTCAACGGCGGAAAGATCCTCGCCAACACGGTCAACACCATCACCATCAAGAACGTCAGCAAGTCCGACAACAAGTTCGCCTGGTACGAGCCGGAGGAGACCAGAATGCTGGCCGAAGGCTGGGCCTACGGACCGCAGAACACGTTTATGGCCACAGAGGGCAACAATGAATTCACAATTGATGTCAAGGCTCGCGGTTTCTTCAACGGTTGCGAGGAGCCTAAGTACGCAAAGATCATCTATGCCCACAACCTTAACGGAAGCAACTATCCGATCGTCATAAACGGCAAGAGGAACAACCCTAAGTCACCTGATGACTACGCCGAGTTCGTGGAGATCAATCCTGACTACACACTTACCATCAGGGCGAACAAGGATGGCTATACCGGTTATGTCGGCAAAGTGGGAATCTGCAACGCCAAGAAGGAATATATCTGGTCATTCAACATCTGGTACGTGCCGCAGGGCGTTCAGGAGCATCAGTACAAGAACGGTGTCGTGATGGACAGGAACCTCGGAAACGGCTATGCTCCGGACTACGACAACTGGCACGGAGTAGGTATTTACTGCCAATGGGGCCGTCCATTCGGTTTCAGTTGGGGAAGCCAAACCTACAAGAAAGCATCCACAAATGTCACAAATCTCAAGGTTTCGGCGAAGAATCCAGATGTGTTCTTCTACACTGACGGAGCGGACAACCATCTTGGTGACTGGTACCTCGGATCACAGACTGGCAGCAGATCAGACCGCAAGGATGACTTCTGGGGGAACCCTAACAATGGTGATTCCGAGGGCTCGGTGGAGAACGGCGAAAAGACGATTTTCGACCCTTGTCCTGCCGGTTGGATGGTCGTCTCCCCTGCCATCATCAAGGAAGTCATTGATGGTAGAGAACAGGATTTCAAGAACGGAAGCAAGATGAAATGGCTCGTCTACAAGTACGACGGAGAGCACGAAGCCTACTGGCCGTTCTCCGGAGTGAAATGGGGGAACACGGCCGGAAACCCAACCAATCAGATGAACGACATTGTCTCCTGCTGGTCCAACTCCCCTTCCGGCGGCTACAACAGCACCGATCACAAAGCCTACCAACTCTGGTTCAGGTTCAAAAGCAGCCAATGGGCTTCCACCGGAACACGCGCGTCAGGACAGAGTGTAAGGTGTATGAAAGACACTGAGAACAGATAATCGATAAAAAAATGAAGCGATACCTTAAGACACTGGCACTGATGGTATCCGCCGCCATAGTTTGCTTGGCCTGCTCCAAAGAACCGGAAACATACAAGCCGGGGGGCGGGTCAAAACCAGGCGGAGGAGGCACGGACAAACCGTCCACCAGCAAGCCGGACTACTCGAAGCTGACTGCGTCCAACCACCCGAGGGTGATACTGACAAAAGACGCCGAGGCATCTATAAAGGCCAAGATCGAATCAGGAAGCGATGAGAACGTCACGATGCTCCACAAGTTGATGATAGACTATGCGAACTCCGTCCTTAACAAGAGGGATCTTACGTACCAGAAAGTCGGCAAGCGGCTGCTGGATGTCTCCGTGGAGGCGGCGAACAGGATCATCGCCTGTTCGTACGCCTACAGGATGACAGGTGACGGAAAATACCTCACGAAAGCGGAGAAGGACATCAACACAGTCTGCGATTTCAAGGACTGGAACGCCCCGACCCACTTTCTCGACGGAGCCGAAATGGCGCACGGAGTCGGAATCGGATACGACTGGCTCTACAATGAGCTGAGCAAGGAGACTCGGAACAAGGCGGAGAAAGCCATCCAGAACTATGCGTTCTACTGCGCTCTGAACAGCAAATGGAACCTTAATTTCTACACGACGGCCTCAAACTGGAACCAAGTCTGCAATGGTGGACTTGTCACCGCTGCGGTGGCTGTCTATGAGGCCTGCAAGACAGACGCTCAGAAAATCATAGACAAAGCCATCGAGAGCAACGCCAAAGTGATGGAAACAATCTATAATCCGGATGGAAACTATCCGGAGGGATATGGATATTGGGGATATGGAACGGCTTTTGAATGCATAATGCTTTCCGCGCTTGAGACCTGCACTGGCTCCATCAGCGGTTTGTCCGAGATCGCCGGATTCAAGAAGACAGGCAAGTGGATAATGTTTATGGAGGGAATGAACAAGAAGGCGTTCAACTATAGCGACTGCGCTCCTTCAAGCGTGGCGTTTGCTCCGTTGTGGTATCTGGCCTGGAAATTCAACGATCCTTCATTGGTTTACATCGAGAATCTCAAACTCAAGGACGGAAGGTACAACAGCACCGGTGCCTACAAATATTATCCGATGGCGATCGTCTATGCCGACAAGCTGAACGCCGGCAAGGTCCAGGCTCCGTCCGACCACGTATGGTCAGGAAACGGAATCAATCCTGTCGCTCTCGTGCACGGTGATTGGTCTTTCTCTGATTCTGACAAGTTCCTCGGAGTCAAGGCCGGAAGGGCCAACTACAGCCACGGGCATATGGATGTAGGATCTTTCGTCTATGACGCTATGGGTGTCCGCTGGTCAGCCGATCTGGGACTCCAAAGCTACAGCACGATCGAGAACGTCATCGCCGGGATGGGTGGCAATTTCAGCGACTTTGGCCAGAACTCGCTGAGATGGGATGTCTTCCGCTACAACAACTTCAACCACAGCACACTGACGATCAACAACGCCAAGCACAAGGCTTCCGCCGAGGCCAAGATCACTAAAGTCATTGACGAGGAAACATCGAAGGGCTGCAAGGTTGATATGTCGGACATTCTTTCCGACCAATGCGACAAGGCTTACAGAACCGTCACGATAGAAAACAACAAAGACCTTGTGGTTGTTGACGAGATCTCGGCCAAGTACAACCTTCAGGCAAAAGTACGGTGGACGATGGTGACAACAGGACAGCCGACCGTCGAAAAAGACAGGATCGTCCTCAAGAACGGCGGCAAGACGATGTACCTGAAAGTCAGCTCAAGCGGTCCGGAGGTCACCCTGAAGACGTGGTCAACCAAAGGCAAGGATTACGATGCCGACAACTCCGGCTACTACGAGGTCGGATTCGAGGCCAACGTGACAGTCAACAAGACCGCCACATTCACGACAACACTCACACCTGAATCTTGATGAATCTAACAAGACACATATTGGCAACCCTCGCGATGGCTGTGGCATTCGGCGCCGCGGCCATCGCCGGGGATAATACCCTCCTTGACGTTTACCAGTCCTCAAAGGAGGTCAGGAAATCCTTCAAGACAGGCAAGGACTGGTTTCCACTTCCTTCCTACTATGACAGGGCCGGATGGGCCAACCTTCTCGGAAGGGACTCGGCCTCCCTTGTCAGGCGAGGAGAACAATACCTTGGCTATCAATGGAAGGTAATACCGGCGACCGCATACCTTGACTTTGAGAGGACCGGCAACAGACGCACGATGGAGAATCCGCAGGGCGCTAACAGAGGCGCGTTGATCTCATTGATGCTGGCGGAGCTGGCAGAAGGCAAGGGGCGGTTCATAGACCAGATTCTGAACGGTGCCTGGCTCGCGACCGAGCAGACATCGTGGGTTCTGTCGGCACACCAGCCAAGGCAAAGGACAAAACGTGCCCTTCCGGATGCGAGGGAACGATTCATCGACCTCGGATCCGGAAGGTACGGCGCGATAATCGCCATCATACATCACTTCTTCCACAGCGAGTTCGACAAGATCGACCCTTCGGTCTCAATAGCGATTGAAGATGCGGTGAAAAGGAATATTCTAGATCCTTATCTGGACATCAAGGAGCGCAAGGCCAACCAATGGCTCGGCTACTATGGAGGAATGATCAACAACTGGAATCCTTGGTGCAACTCAGACGCGATCCTGTGCTTTCTGCTGATGGAAAAGGATCAGGCCAGGCTGGATGCCGCCGTGCGTCAAGGAATCGAGTCAATCGATATGTTCCTTGACTACAACACGTCAGACGGAGCCTGTGAGGAAGGCCCGGCGTATTGGGACGCGGCGGCCGGAAAGCTTTACGATTTCCTTCAGATTCTCTACGACGCTTCATCTGGAAAGTTCGCCATCTTTGACAACCCGAGGATCAAGAGAATGGGAGAGTTCATCTCCAGATCCTACATCGGAGACGGATTCGCGGCCAATTTCGCCGACGGGAGCGCCCTGGCGACATCAACACCGGAAATGGTCTGGGCATACGGCAAGGCCGTGCGCAGCAAGGAGATGATAGACTTCGCGCTTTGCCGCTACGCCGACAAGAGCAAAGGAATATTCAGAAGTCCGCACCCTGTCGCCAACGAGGGCTACAGGGCGATGAATTCGGCACGGTTCATTCCGGAGATCGCCAGACAGACCGACTCTCTGAACAGGATCCTCTCGGCGGCATCGGAGAAAGACCGTCCGGAGGCTATGGAAAGGATTCTCGGTGACCTGAGGAAGGATGTTCCGATGTCCACGTGGTATGATGAGACAGAAATGTGTTTTATGAGGAACTCCAGCGGATGGTTCTTAGGCGCCAAAGGAGGACACAACGATGAAAGCCACAACCACAACGACATCGGAACCTGCATATTCTCAATCAGGAATATTCCTGTTCTTGTGGACGCCGGGGTCGGGACCTACACCAAGGCCACCTTCGACAACAAGGAAAGGTACAAGATCTGGGCGATGCGGTGCGAATGGCACAACCTGCCGATGATCAACGGGGTACAACAGGAGTTCGGAGGAAAATACAAAGCCGCAGATGCCAGATGCGACATAGGCAAAGGCCGTTTCTCGTTGGAGCTTAACAAGGCATACCCGGACTCAGCGGAATGCGTCTCCTGGAGGAGGGAATATATTCTCAGGCCTTCCGGCAAGCCATCACTTGAGATTACCGACACTTATAGCCTTAAGGAAAGGGTCGCAGCGGATGTGTGGCATTATCTCGTACAAGGAAAGGTTTACCTCCCGGGCGAGACCTGCGGAAAGCGAAAGATAAAGGAAGGAGAGATACTGATAGAGAACAGTCACGGGGAAGACAATGTTTTCGCCCTGCTGTCTTTCCCGGCCGGACTCAAGTATGAAGTCGAGGCCAAGGTACTCGATGACGCGGCCTTCACGAAAGTCTGGGGTGAGCGTCTCTACCGTATCACCCTCACTGATTCCGGCAACGCCCCTCTCAAGGGGAAGGTCGTGATGAATATCACAGAAATCAATCCTTTATAAAATGATGAAGCATATTTCCATACTCTTGCCTTTGCTCCTGGCTCTTGTCTGTCTCTCCGCGTACGGAGCCGAGTCAGGCAACGAGTATAGGAAATATGATGTCCGCAGCGGGCTGTCAAACAACAGCGTGAAGAGCATTCTGCAGGACAGGAACGGCTACGTCTGGCTTGCGACAAAGGACGGACTCAACAAATTCAACAGCAAAGATTTCGAGGCTTTCTGCTCCTCGGCGTCCGGGCACGGTCTCAACATCGATGACATCTGCGAGCATATTTCCAGAAACGAGATATGGATGGCGAGCACCGGGGGGCTGTTCGTCTTTGACGCGGCGCGGGACAGCACATATTCGGTAGAACCAGGAGGGGTGCATATTCAGAATTGCAACTGCCTGTGCTATGGCAAGGACAGCTGCCTGTGGATCGGCAGCAACAACGGCCTTTACAGATTCAACGAAAGGTTGGGGGAAATCAGGCACTACAGCTTCTGCTCGGATGCGGAGAGATCCCCGATAAGAATCGTCAAAAGCCTCTTGGTGGACGAGACAGGGAACATCTACGCAGGAATGGAGAGCGGACTTGTCCGCTACATCCCAGAGCTGGACGCGTTCGACGAGCCGTGCAGGCTCAGGCCGGGAATATGCCTCAACGGTGACAACATCGTCACGGCGATGCTCCAGGTCTCCCACCGCCAGATTCTGGCCGGAACACAAAACGGATTGGTGGGAGTGTTAGACACAAGGAATAACACATTCACCGAAAGCATAGTACGTGACAAGGACGGAAGGGGGATTTCTCTGTCAAGGATCCACTCCATCTTCAAGAAATCCTCGACAGAGATCTTGTTCGGGACCGACAGCGGTCTGTTCACATTCTATCCGGCCACTCAGACCTGGGCAAGGGCGAAAGGACCGCTCGGAAACGAGAGTGTCTATACATTCTGCGAGGACAGGGAGAAAGGCCTGTGGATCGGGACATATTTCTATGGAGCGAGCTATCAGTCGGCAATCCAAAGCAAGATCAGCTGGTTCCTGCCCGGTTATGCTGTGAGTGAGATGTGCGAGGACAAGTCCGGAAATCTCTGGATCGCCACCGAGAACGGTGGGCTGCATTACTTCGACACCAAGTCTTCCACCCTGATTGACAAAGGAGTCAAGACACACGTCAACATCCACGCCTTGCTGCTGGACGGTGGCGGACTCTGGATCGGCACTTTCTCCAAAGGGCTTGACTGCCTGGACCTCAAGACCGGAAGCATCCGCAATTTCAGCAACATTCCGTCCGACCCGACCTCACTGTGCAACGACTATGTCTATTCCATACTGAAATCAAGGGACGGGCGGATCTTCGTCGGCACGATGTCCGGACTATGTATCCTGGACGAAAAGTCCGGGCGGTTCTCCAAAGTCAAGGAACTGGAGGAAATGTTTATCGGAGACCTTGCTGAAGACAGCGGCGGTAACATCTGGGCTCCGACAAGAGACCACGGAATATTCCGGCTCACGGCACAAGACGGGAAGTGGGTCTGTTTCAGACCGGTGGAAGGCAGGACTGACTTGCCGGCTGATCTGAAATACACGAGGGTCAACATCGGGGAAAGCGGAGCCGTATGGTTCTGCGGAGAAAGGTATGGCATCACTAAGTACGATCCGGAGACCGAAAAGTTCACAAACTACGGCTCATCGCAGGGATTGCCAGAAAGCATCTACTACGGGGTGCTGGAAGACGGTAGCGGCAACCTATGGCTGTCTTCCAACATCGGGATTGTACGCTATAACCCGACAACCCATTACATCAGCACCTACACGGCCGAGGACGGACTTCAAAGCAGCCAGTTCAACTATAGGTCCTCGCTAAGGACAAGAGACGGGGCTATGTATTTCGGAGGAGTGAACGGCTTCAACGGTTTCAGCCCGTTCGATCTCCCGAAAAATACTGTCAGACCGGGCACTGTGATTTCCTCTGTCGAGGTCTATGATATCATTCGCGGCAGCAAGACAATGACCAAGAGGAAGTTCCATCCTGCAGGACGAATAAGGCTTCCGTACAACGCGGCCAGTTTAGACATCAACGTGGACTGCCTAAGCTTCTCGTCTCCGGACCAAAACAGTTTCTCCTGGCAGATGAAGGGGCTGAACAACAGCTGGATAACCACGAACTCCTCGAAAGTTTCCTTTGCGAGACTGTCACCAGGCAAATACACATTCATAGCCCGTGGACGAAACAACAACGGTTATTGGAGCGCCGGCACAGCATCACTGACAATCTACATCGACCCACCGGTATATTTGACTGTATGGGCGAAGATTCTGTATCTTCTGGTCTTTCTGTCAATCATCTACGGAACCGGAATGCTGTTGCACAAACGACAGCTTGAGAAGCGGCAGAAAGAGATGAATGATGAGAAGATGGTCTTTTTCACCCAAGTCGCCCACGAAATCAAAACTCCTCTGTCTCTTGTCAAGTCCCCGATGGAAGACATTCTCGACCGGAAAAAGTGGGATGAGGACACTGAGACCGACCTGGAGATAATGAAAAAGAATATCGACCGGCTTCTGGAACTCGTTTGCCAGCTTCTGGACTTCAGGAAGATAGACAGCGGAGACATAGTGCTCAGTTCCGAGAACCTAGACCTTAAGGCGGTTGTCACGGACATAGTTGACCGGTTCCGCAAAAAGGGTGCTGTCCAGATTACGATAAACTCCCCTGAACACCCTTTGGTCGGCAGACTGAGCACGGACGCGATAAGCAAAATCATCGGCAACCTCCTCGAAAACTCTTTGAAATTCGCCTCTTCATCCATTTGCGTGAACCTTGACGAGTTCCGGAATGACGGAAAGGATATGTTCAGGATGGAAGTCTGGAATGACGGTCCAAGGATCCAGCCGGAGTACAAGAAGAAAATATTCGAGCCATTCTTCCAGGCCTCCGGCGGCAAGAAAGGATTCGGGATAGGCCTAAGTCTTGTCAAGCTGCTTGTGGACAAGCTTGAAGGAAAGGTGTACGTCTCGGATTCCGAGTCCGGCTGCGGGATGGTCGTCGAGATTCCGGTGATTACGGCCAATGACGAGGCTTCACGCCAGGATGAAACTGACGGCGGCAACGCCACGACCATCCTTGTCGTGGAAGACTCCGGTGACATCAGGGAATATCTTGTGCGCAACCTAAAGCAATCATACTCGGTTCTGTCGGCCGGAAACGGTGTCGAGGCTCTGGAAACATTGGCGCAAAACAGCTGCGATGTGGTCATCACTGACATTATGATGCCTGAGATGGATGGCTACGAGCTTCTGCAAAAGATAAGGGAAGACACGATGCTCTGTCATATTCCTGTAATTATGCTTTCCGCCCTGGATTCCACGGACTCCAAGATAAAGGCAATGCGCTGCGGAGCCGACGCATTCATCGAGAAACCATTCTCCATCAACTACATAAAGGCGACAGTGAACGGTTTGATTGAGAACAGGAAGACGCTTTATCTGCATTTCGCATCCGACCCTGGAGCCACAATCGAGGGGGAGAACATCAAGAACGATGATTCCGAATGGATCTCCAACCTCAACGCCATAATCCGAAAGAACCTGACCAACGAGGACTTTTCGGTGGACCAATTGGCCAAGGAGATGGCAGTCAGCCGTTCAAGTCTCCAGCGGAAACTGAAGGGACTTCTCGGTACGACTCCAAATGACTACATAAAACTTATCCGCCTCAAGACAGCTGCACAGATGCTTCAAAGCGGATCCTACAGGATCAATGAGGTCTGCTATATGGTCGGATTCAGCAACCTGTCCTATTTCACACGATGCTTCACATCCCAATTCGGCATCAGGCCTAAGGACTACATCAAGAAGTAATGACAGCGGATGTCCAGATCCGCATCATCGCAATCAGAATCGCGGCTCTGATGAAAAACACAGTTTCGTAAACCGATTCACCTATACATATTTATCAGCAATTTTGTACATTTGCGTTTTCACGTCTTGCTCCTGATGACTAGTAAGATATAAAAGAAATGCAAAAAGTACAAGATATGAACGAGTTACTATCCAAACTTCGGAGATGTGGGATTGCTTGGATCGCGGTCCTCCTGTTGACACAGGTGACGGCGGCGGCACAAGGAATCACGCTTACCGGGAAGGTTGTGGACACGGACGGGGCTCCTGTGATCGGAGCCGGGATCATCTCCATGCAGAATAAAGCAGCCGGGACCACCTCGGATCTGGACGGAAAGTTCAGTTTCAAGGTTCCGGATGGAACGGAATCCGTGCTGTTCTCCTCGGTCGGGATGAAAGACGTCGTCTACAGAATCACACCGGGGAAGACGGAGGACATCACTATTGTGATGGAGTGGGAAAGCACGCAGCTCGACCAGGTCGTGGTCACGGGGTACGCTCAGACTACTGTCAAAAGGATAACCGGGTCTGTGGCAGTCATCAATTCGGACAAGTTCGAGGCCAAGGCCATCTCGTCGGTGGACGCGCTGATGCAGGGTGAGGTGGCCGGCGTGGCCGTGTCTGCCACTTCAGGGCAGCCAGGAACACAGTCCCGGATCAGGATTCGAGGAGCCAACAACCTCTCGGGGACCAGTCAGCCGCTCTGGGTGGTGGACGGCGTGCCTATGCAGAGCGACTCCCCTACGCTCAGTTCTGAGCAGCTTGCGACCGGAGGGTTCGACAACATATTCGTGAACGGCATCGGCAACATCAACCCCAACGACATCGAGAGCATCACCATCCTGAAGGATGCGGCGGCTGCGGCGATCTACGGTTCCAGGGCCGCCAACGGTGTGATCGTCGTGACCACGAAGAAGGGTGAGGCGGGAAGGATGAGGATCAGCTACAACAACACTTTCACCCTCTCCATCAAGCCTCAAAGGACACTGAACCTGATGAACTCCGCAGAGAAACTGGCTTGGGAGGACGAGTTGTGGGACGAGTTCTCGGCTGAGAAGTACAAGGAGTCGCTGGAGGACAACACCGTGGTCTATCCGGTGGTCGGGGTCGTCGGGCAGATAAGGGCCGGACTCGGGAACTTCACGCGACTCAAAGGCGACACCAATGCCCAGAACGACTACATAGCCTCGCTCAGAAACAACGACACGGACTGGTACGGGCTGCTTTTCCGGAACGCGTTCTCGCAGGGGCACCATCTCTCCCTCAGCGGCGGTTCGGACAAGAATACCTACTATGTCGCCCTCGGCCTCAACGACGAGGACGGCATGCTGATCCACAACAAGTACAGAAGGTACAACATCAACACAAAGATGACCCTCAAGCCTGTGGACTGGGCAAGGATCGACATCGGGATGGAGGCCGCACGGCAGGAGTCCAGGATGCCGTACTCCAGCGTGGATCCGTTCAACTACGCCTACTTCTCCAATCCGTATGAGAAGGCGTACAACGATGACGGTTCCTACGCCGCCGACAACACCTGGTTCACCC
>OQVL01000556.1_pt1 | contig 20214 bp, 12 predicted proteins | sample 1691501 | NCBI WGS metagenome assembly OQVL01 (sample SAMN03418253, study PRJEB22391) | human gut metagenome | biome: human-gut; feature: organic feature; material: feces | host: Homo sapiens | place: Tanzania | collected 2013-01 | reverse complement strand
CCTTGTTCTTGCAGGCAAGAACTATAAGGAAATGAGCGGCAAGCTCAATACCGTTACCGACATTCTCTCCGGAAGGGTCCTGGTCGTAGGAAATCGTGTAATATGGCATCACTGCAGACGCCATCCTTGTGCCACCGCGGAGCTTGAACGCTCCGTCGATGAACGGAATGAGGTTCTGCGCAAAATTGTCTCCGGGATAGACGGCATACTTGCCTGTCCCGAAATGCGCGTCACGTCCGCTCTCGCCGGTTCCTCCGCCCGGCCAGTGCTTGACCATGCAGTTGACAGAACCTCTGCCCCAGCCGTCCTTAGCCCCTTCAGTGGTCTGGAATGCGTCGCAGTACTCGCGCACAATGTCGCGGTTGAGTTCCGGACTTTCGCTGAAAGTTCCATAGAAACGCCTCCAACGAGGGTCGGTGGAAAGGTCCGCTTGCGGAGAGAGGGCTGTGGTGATGCCGAGGGCGCGGTATTCCGAGGACACAATCTCCCCGTGCCTGCGGGAAATCGCGGGGTCGAAAGTCGCCGCCATTCCCACCTCACGCGGCCAGAGTGAAATCTTGCTCGTCCCGTCCGGGTCGAACTCTCCGTCAGGTTCCGGCTTGTAGGTGTTGGTGTTTGCCTGCCCGTTGGTGTAGTTCCTCGGGTCGGTGGAATTGTTGGATGGGATGCCGAACGGCTCTGCCTCACAAAATGCCTGCACCCGGTTCGACCATTCTGCTCCGGTCGCGGCGTCGGCGATGTTCCTCACCAGCATGTGACGGATATAGTCGTCCCTGAGGTAGCCTGTCTGCTTCGGAGTCAGTTCGGCTGTCATGGCATCGACGGCACTGGAGTAGAGCATCAGTCCGCAGATGCGTTCGATCGGCATCTTTGACGCCAAATCCTTTGCCCTCTCTGCCACTGGCCGGCGCCAGTCTTCATAAACGTCAAGTTCCCCGTCCTTGTCGAGATCCTTGAAAACGAATCCGTCAATGTTCAGAATTCTTACTCCCGAATCCTCGTTGTAGCCAAGTTCAGGTCCCCGTGTCTGGGAAACTATAGTGTATCCGTCGTGGTGAATGATGTTTATCTCGTTTTTTGCGCATCCTGATGCGGCAATGGCGATTACGCCCAATATAAATGCTTTCTTTTCCATACTCGGTAAATCATTTTGTCTGACGAAACAGACTTACTCCTGACGCAGCAAGGCGCGGAGTCCGTTGAATGTGGCGTTGTCAAAATCTGAAACTTGGGATATGTCCACGAGGGATTCCACCCCAGAGAGTCCTTCGCGAAGGGCAGGTTCCAAGAATCGGAAGGATCGGGAAATCTGACCTCCGAAAAGAAGGCATTCGATTCCATATTCCTTGAGAATAGGGGATATTGTCCGGGCAATCGTGCTTCCGATGCTTCTGAATGTCTCAAGTGCGGCCTTGTCTCCGCCGGACGCAAATTCGGCAATATCCTTGACTGTGGTCGCTCCCTGTCCTCCGAGAGCCTGAAATGTGCCGAGAAACCCCCGTTTTGAAGCATAATCTTCGAGGATGCCGTCGCGATAGGGGAGACCGAATATGCTGACAAGCGGCGAGCCTGTCGCCTTTTTGAGGATATGTCCGTCTATGGACATCGCGAATCCGAGTCCCGTTCCGAGTGCCACGAGAGCCACACGAGAGTACCCGCGCCCGTTGCCGCAGAACATCTCTCCGGCGAGCATGACATTCACATCGTGGGTGAAGAGTAGCCTGGCGCAAGAAGGCACGTCTGCCACCTCTCGGAAACTCATTCCATAGACGGAGGAGAACTTGTGCTTCATCAAGAATATGCCTCTTTCGTAGTCGAACGGCCCCGGGATTGCCACGGCAATTTCGCAGTTCCGCTGTCCCTTTCCGCAGGCTGTTTTGGCATCATTCACGCAAGAATCTTCATTACAGAAAGCTCCAACAGCTTCCGCGAAGGAGGATGAGATCTCTTCGCGAGAGCCGTCGGAGCGGATTGGTATCTCTCGTCCGTCGGAGCACTTTATGAAAGTACCGCCGACGTCAAGGAGTAGAATATCCTTCAACATAATTTCTAAAGAACGACATCCTGATAACCATCACGCAGCATGGTCTTGTGGACCATCACAGGTTCCTTGCCGAGATTTTCAATCACATATTCTCCCATATCGGCAGGTACGCACACTATGTCGAGGTAGTCCATATCGTAGAACCTCTCCGGATGTGCCTTGCTGCGCACACGTGCGTGGTCGCCATCGACAAGAGCAAGCACATGAAATCTTTCACCCTTTGTATCCTGAGGACACTCTTTTTCAAACTCCAGACGTCTCAGACTGAAGTACAGCTGTTGGTTCTCACCGAGAATCAGCTCTTTCCAGCCGTCGCCGGATTCTGTGACACGTGGCTTCTGTACGATGTAGTCAGGGCTATTTGGGTCGTGAATTACGGACGTGCGGCGGTTCTGTGCTACATTTTCTTCTCCGAGACGGGTGTGGATAGGCCTTTGCTTGCCGTCGAAGTCCAGGCGGAGATAGTCATACATCTTGTACGTGTAGGAACCGATGGTGAGCGAGCCTATTTCGAGAATCACCTGGTTGCGTCCGCTGGAGTGGATTGTTCCGGCCGGAAGCATTACCTGAAGGCCCGGTTTGGACTCCTCATAGCTGACATATTTCATATAGTCGCATGGCGTATGCTTAGTGTCGGCAGCCTCTATTTCGCGGAAGAACTGAGGAATGTCCGCGTCGTCACGGAAGCCGATGAATGTCTTGGCATCGTGTCCGGTTACGCACACATAATAACTCTCGTCCTGTCGGCCGAATTCTCCGTAATGTTCACGGTTGTAGGCTGAGCCTGAGTGACACTGGATGGACATGTTTCCAGTCGAGTGGTAACTATCATCGTAATTGAATCGGATCGGGAAATATCCGTGGAATTTCTCTACGGCATCCTTGCTCATGAGACTCTCACCCTCGCGGCAGACAAATGAGCAGAAGTTTATGTCAAGTTTTTTGGAACCGGCCTCTACGACCACGCTGACCTCCATTGGTATGAAATCGAAAACCCACGCTGCGTTGCGCATCTGCTCAGGGAGATTACGGTGTCTCTTCATGTAGGAGCCTCCCCACACGCCTTCAATGTAGCATGGTTTGGCACGGAACGGATATTTCACGAGTTGGGCGCAGATATCGGCGAAGGCCTCGTAAGTCATCATTTGAATGTTTTGAGGATCATCGCTGAGGAACCAGAAATCAGGAACATTGTTCTGAAGGAGTTCGCGCCGGCTGCAGACTGCCATCTCGAAGTCGCAGTAATAGCAGCGGCGGATAACGCGGTTGATGATGTCAGGACGCTTCTTTCCGATATTTACATACTCTCCGCGGCGTATTCTGAGAATGGATGTCTTCGGTGTAAGGTCGAAGAAACATTTTGTGTCATAGAGGGACCTGAAACGCGGAATCAATGTTCCGTAACCATAGACGGCGATGACCTTGCCTGCACCTTTCTTGAGTGTGGTCACTTTTTCCTCGAACGCCTGTGTTTTCTGTTCGTCAAGCATTCCTTCGTATCCGCCCTTGTAAATCTTTCCGTAGAGCAGTGTAGGGTCGATTTCCTTGTCCCATATGAGCAGCGGATCTATCATGGCGTCGATTTTCTTTCCGCTCTTGAAGCACTCTGCATTGGCATCGACACTCTCGAATTCAATCCCGGCTGCGGCGCATTCACGTGCGAGCAGATTGATGAAAACAGTCCAGTCGGAGGTGGTATATCCGTCGAATGCTATGATCTGGTTTTCTGTGCGTGCCTTTTCGATTACCGGTGCCGCAAACTTCTTCGCCACAGCTGGCGTTCCACCATCCGTGATTGATGAAATTGTCTTTTCTGAAAGTTCCGGACGGTTCACCGGCTTAGGATCATCGAACGGAAACGGGTTGTACATAAAACTCATATATTCCTGTATTTTAATATGTTAAATCTTGTTTTGAATGGTATATCCTTATGATTCCGAGATATTAGGATGGCGTATGACTATCGTATATCGTAGAATTCGAATCCCATGATTTCGGCGAACTCTCCGAGCTCTTTTCTCCAGTCACCGTCAGTAATGGCATAGTGCTGTGTAACACCGATTTTCAGAATCCGTTCAAACAGATCTTTGACCGGAACCTCCGGTCGGAATATGCTGTGTGAATAGGTCGCGAGAATATGGTCTCCGGGGAGAGACTCTGCCATAAAGCAGACCATCTTGTAGCGTCCGTCTTCTTCGAAGATGCCCGTCACTGTCTTCTTGCCCGGACTGAAACGGTACCAGCCGAATGGTGCTCCGGCATATTTGTATTTCGTCTTGGCGAAACGTACATCTTTGGCAATCAATACATTGTCCTGCCATTTAGGGTCGGTGTGGTCGTTAGGGCCCGCATGGCCTCCTGCAAAGGTTCCGAAGTCGTCCTCTATGTGGAAAGGTTCGATGAAGTTCACGTGACCCTTTGAAATCAGTTTCAGGACGTAAGTGGCAAGTCCTGCGCCCATGTCCGCTTCCGGTACGAGCACAGAAAGATTCTCATTGAACCAGTCATGATAGAAGCCTGCACGGCATCCGCTCACTTTAAAAGTAGATGGATCAATGTCATTATATACCATGACATCGATGTCCCGCTCTTGTGCCATCTTCTTCAGCGCCAGCGAAGCCCTTACGCAGCCTATGAACTTTTCCTTCTCTACATCGTCCATCATCCTGTAGCGTCCAGTGAGGCTGGAAGCGTATTCCATTACTTCCTCATCTGTCAGTGAATCAAGCGTTTCCTTGTAGTCTGACGATGGAAGGTAGTGAATTTCAGGCCCTATCTTCGTGAACAGGTCGTAATTGTCAATGTAGGTTGACCACATGGCTTCGTTCATGTTTGCCATAAGGCCTACATTTGAGTTCCGGAGTACTGTTCTTGCATAAGCGGCACGAGAGAAGGAGCGGATCTCTTCCGTAATCTGGGGTCTCGTGCCCATAACAATCTTCACCCCTTTTCTATGGCTGCGCCTGATGGAGCCTGAGGCTTCAAGAGATCCGACTAGAGTGCCGCTGCACAGGTATTCCACGAAGTCGTCCTCGTCCAATGTCGTTTCGAATGCCATTCTCTCTTTTGCGATGTTTGTGAAGAGAATAGGAATATCGGGACAGTCACGAAGAAACCTTATCCATGCGAAATCCTCGCTCCATGAGAGGAATTCGGCGATTATGAAATCGATCTTAGCATTGTAGTAAGCGTCCATCGCCTTTTCCGCATCTTCCCGTTCATATACGATCCCGGGAAATGTGACATCAAGGAAATCGAGGGTAGAGAGAATATGCTTGGCGACAGCGTCCTTCTTTTGTCCGTATGAACCCTTTTTAGGTCCGGAAATGTTCTTGAAACGGGGAGACGCAATCAGCAGCAGTCCTGCACGGGGCCTCCGTATTTTTTCTGATAAATCCATCTTGATTATTATTTAGTAGCGTTTTTCTGGTGTGGGCATCAGCCCTGTTGTAAGCGGCAAGTTCAGCGGCTTCCCTTGTTCTGGTCGTAGTCTTTCCGGTAGAGTTTGAAAGCCACTACCAGCATTATGATTCCGCACACAAGCCAAATTGCTGCGAGTATCGGAAATGTTTCCTGCAGACTTCCGAGGCTGTCCTTCAGAGCTCCGAGAACGACAGGAGCGAGCGCACCGACGGCAAACCCGGTGGTGATCATTGCGCTTGAGCATGAAGCATGCAGGTGGGGAGGAGTCACGTCATATAGTACGGCGTAGGTGTTCGCGTCGAACACTGCACGGAAGAATCCCCATCCGGCGAAGCATGCGTATAGAGTCCAAAGTGTGGCGCTGTGTCCGATTATGAAGAGCGGAACGGCACCGAGAATCAGTCCTAAGGCCTGAAGCACCATCCTGTGTTCAGGTGAACGTGCTGCGAGCCTGTCGGATAGGGAGCCTGCCAGGAGCACACCTGCGAATGCCGCCACGTAGGTCCAGAACATTGAGTTGAAACCTGCAGAGGCCTGACTGAGACCGCATTCGTCCTGGAGATAGGCCGGCATCCATGTCATGTAGCCGGTTATTACGAAGATGAGGCCTGAAAAGCCTAAAGTCAGAAATGCTGCAGTAGGTGTGGTGAACACGGTCTTGAAACCGTCCAGTATGCCCGGCTTGTTTTCTTCCCGGCTCTTTATCTCTTCTTCACTGAGCGGCTTGTCTTTAAGTCTGAACGCCATCAGCAGTCCCCAGACTATGCCGGCTGCACCGAAGAGAATGAAGGAATATTTCCATCCTTCCCCCGGATGAAGCATATCGAATTTGTCTGCGATGAACCCGGCGAGCCATCCGGCAAGAATTACCCCTATATAATAGGCCGTCTGATGGATGGACATTGCCCGTGCACGAGTGTCCGTGTGATATTGTCCGAGCAGGGAATAGTTGGCCGGGCCGAAAAACGCCTCTCCACCGCCGGTCGCAACACTACGCGTGATCACGAGCATAATGACACTGTTGGCAATTCCTGTGAACATCGTCGCGGCACTCCAGAACAGAATGGAGAAGGTCACCACCCATTTGCGGCTGAAACGGTCCCCCATCCATCCTCCGAGCGGTACCATGAATGCGTAGAACAAGTTGAACAGCGTCGCTATGAGGCCTACGGATGTATCGGTGAGATTCAGTGCTTCACGTATCGACGGAAGCACGGTGTTGAATACTTGGCGGTCTCCTTGGTTGAGCAGGTAAGCCATCCACAACAGGAGCAGAACCTCCCATTTGACCCATCCTGTTTCTTTCCTTGCAGTGTTTTTTTTCATCAGATGTGGTGTTTTGTTTTGTCGTCATCCAGTGACGGCAGGAATAGTAGTGCAAAGTTACAAAACTTTTTGAAAACACCACACTATACCACACCTAAATTTTTATTATTATCTTCAGGCTCGCAATGTGATGGCTTAGAATGATGCGCGGCGGGTCATGCGGAAGTCACAGTGGCGTTTGGCCATGGTGTGACTGAGAATCATCTCGCCGGCGAGACGTCCCATCTGTGCGAAATCAGTGGATACTGTGGTGAGACCGTTGAGGATAATCTCGCAGAGGGGAGATTCGTTGTAGGAAATCAGACCAATGTCCTTGCCGACTTCAAGTTTCTTCTCCTTGGCAATTCGGACTAGCTCTATGAGATCCAAGTCGTACTGTCCGGTCAGGAGAAGATAGACCTCGCCTTTTTGTACCATGTCACGGCTCACCTTGTCCGCGAATCTGACATTTATGCCGTTTTCATCGCAAAAGCGCTCGACCCCTGTGCGGATGGTTTTTGAATAGAGGCTTGACGGGAGAGTTATCACATTGATCCGTTTATAATTTTTCAATGTGTCCAGACCTTCGGAAAGCCCCTTGGCAGTGTCGCTCTCCCAGTCCTGATAGACCGCTCCGTAGTTTCCATGAATCTGTTTCATCCAGTTGTCGAGCATGAGCAACTTGCGGTTGGGAATTTTCCTCAGAAGAGAGCAAACCTTCTTCTGTGTCAATGTGTCAAGTGGAAAGTGAGGAGTGATTACATAATAGTCGAAGTTGTCGAGGTTCTCGTTCAGAAAATATTCGAGCATATCGACGTTCTGCTCATGCAGGCATATCGTGATTTCCGCATTGTTGTCCAGTGCCTCCAGCATTGAATTGAAAAGAATCTGCTTGTATGTGCTGAGTTTGTCGAATATCGCCAGCACCTTCAGTTTCTTCGCTCCTCCGTCTGCCCTGACATAGAACCCCTTTCCCTGCTTTGATTCTATCTTTCCCTCGTCCCGGAGCACAATATATGCCTTTTTTGATGTCTCTTTCGAAATCTCGAGCATCTCTGCGAGTTCGTTCATTGACGGAAGAATATCACCGTCCTTCAAAACCCTTGTCTCTATCATTGATTCTATCGCGTTGACAATCTGACGATATACGGGCATCAGAGAGTTCTTGTCAATGTGTATGTCCATAATCAGTTAACTTTACTTGAGGTGGTGTGTACAATGCCTGCAAAGTTAAAAAATAAAATGACAATCCGTCCGACAGGCCGACAAATGACCCGGCGGACGGATTCTTATGCTTTAATGAGTATGTTGTTTCGGAGAGCTGTCTAATAGTTGCCTGACATTACGAACTGGTCTTTTGCGAACTTATTCTCTCCCTCGAAGGTGAATACGCCACCTGTCTTGTAGCATACGCGGTATTTGTCTTTGTATGGTCCGTCCGGGGCTTCTCCGCTTACAGTGTTGCCCTGTGTGAAGTCGCAGTCACGAACTGTGAGGTTGCCGCCTTTCTGAACCTGGATGAGCCCTTTGCCGGAAACCGTGTTGTTGGAGAAAGTGCAGCGTTCGAATGTGACACTCGCCTTTGTTCCGCCGACTCTTACGACGGCACTGCCGTCTTTTTTGTTATTTTCAATCCTGCAATTGACAAAATATGCTTTTTGGACGTTGCTGATAATAAGGCAAGTTCCGCCATATGCTTCAGCTGCATTCTGATAAGTCTCTGTGAATCCGACTCCGTCGAAAAATGTCTCTATTGTTCCGTCCGTGTAGTTGAACAGTCTGACTGATTCCCCTTCTTTTTGTTGTGTCATTCCGGCGAAGTTGGTCTTGTACTTGTTGAGGTCACGGCTGGTTATGTCAGTTCCGCTTGATGTCTTCGAGTATCCTCCATACACTTTGAACTTGGTTCCGGCGGCCAATGTAATGAGACTGGTCGCTGAACGAGCTATGCCTTCGGACATAATGATTACGTGGTCGGTCAGTTTTAATGTTTGTAGATTAGAAAACAGTTTGGAGAATGACCAAGCATTTTCCCATGACGAGCCATCTCCAGTTCCGTTTTCAGTGACGAACCTCTTGTTCTGGAACGGAGTGCTGCGGAGTTCTCCGAGATTCTTGATTGTCTTCCTCGGGGCGTCAAGGACATTGCTGGAAATGTTTTCGGCGAGGAGCGTGTTGTCAGCGGAGTAGATCTGCATCGAGAGGCCAGTTGTCTTTGCAGGAAGAATTGCGGCGTAGTAGGTGCCAGGATGGGTTATGTCTACCTCTACATTAGGCTGATAGTCAGGAATATCCTCTGAAGCAGTGTAGGAAGCCCCGAGAATTTCACTGGTTATGGTTGCCGTGCCGTTAAGCGGGGCTCCGTTGCCGCCGATGAAGACCTTAGCGGCAGTAGTATTCGCGTCAGCCACCTTGAACTTGAGAAGAGCACAGACATTCTTCAGCGCAATGGAGTTGTTCTCTCCGATTTCCCCTACCTCAATCGATGCTTTTGCGAACGTTCCATCCTGCACCTGCGGCACAGTGACTGAGAACTTTCCGTCAGTCAGCGAAGTCACAATTTCTGACGGATAGACTGCCCATTTAAGAGTTTTTCCAACGGGGACGTTTGTTGCCTTGAATGTGGCAGTTCCGTCTTCCTTAATGTCGGCCTCTGTAAGAGCTTCCGTGGTGAAGTCTGAGCCGTCCTCGCAGACGAGCTTCAGTTTGTCTCCGACAGCCCAGCTTACGCTGCCGGTCGTTTCGTCAAGTGTTGTTTTGGTCGAGATCGCAGCTGTTCCCTCGTTTTCCTGTGTCGCTGCACCAGTTTCAGTCATAACTGGGTGCGCGGCTGTGAGTGTTATAGTAGTGTATTCCGGAGTACTGTTGTCCGGCTCCGTCGGTACTTCCGAGATTTCCTTCGCGCAGGAAACTATCGCGAGTGCTGATGTAAATATCAAACTGAGGTTTGATAGACGGAAGTTTTTAGTTATGGTGTTCATTGTCATATTCAGTTTGTCGTTAATTACCATACAAATGTATCTTCACCCCCCCCGTCAACTGTGTAACAGTCGTTGGTCACGCCATTGTACTGTTCGTTGCTGGCGGCGAAGCCGGCTTCTGGAGAGATTGTCAGGACTGTCAGTACAGGAGGCTGGTATGAGTCAGTTTCTTGTAGTGCAGCGTCTGTTCGGATAGTTTCACCTTTCATATTTATAGTGTTTATTAATTTCTTCCATAAGCACCTGGAAACTCAGGTGTGGTGTGGTTGGGTACAAAGGTATGATTTATTTTTAAAAACAAAATAAATTTTGTGATTTTTTTTAACTTTTAGTGTTGATGTTTTGTGATGGCTGCAAAAAATCCAAATAATTTTGGAGAATTAGAAAAGAAAATTTTATCTTTGCAAAAAAGGTAGTACCACACTACACTACACCCAAACAAAAATAGATAATAACGAAAATAACAACTTGCTTCAGAAAGAGGATCCTTTATAGATTTCATAAAAACATAATTTGTTATGACACTGAATATCCAGACATCATTCTTGCGGGTTTCCGCTGCCGTTTTAGCTCTTCTTTCCGCATTTTCTTCCTGTGCGAAGGCTGATGTGTCGAACGGACAGTCTCCGGCCGACAATGGCTATATTGTCGTGACCGAATACGGAATCAGCAACGACGGAAGCGAAATAGGCAAAGAACTCAACCGTCTCGTCAAGGACGCTTACGGCAGTACACTCTATTTCCCGGCCGGAACATATAACCTGACCGAGCCGATAAAAACTCCTTATGACTATGCCAAGAATGTAAATCTTGTATTTGACAAGAATGCCCACATTACATCCAGCAAACCATTGGAAGCTCTTCTGATGATAGGTTTTACGGAGATGAAGACAAAAGATGCCGGTCTGAGGCAGTTCTCATACATTGATGGTGGACATTTTGATGCGACGAACACGAAAAGAGGAATCTGGGTGAACGGTCTCAAACAGCTCGTTACGCTACGTGAACTTTCAGTCTATTACTGCAAGGGCCGTCATATAGAAATCAGCTGCAGTGACGATTTCAAGGGAACAGGCAGCAGTGACACCAAGCTTGACAACATCAGTATCCAGGGACTTTCGTCCAACGATGACAATTATGGAATATACATAGGACCGCGCTGCGGTGACTGCAAGATATCCGATACATTCGTCTATGGAACCCGCTGCGGACTTTATACTGAAGGGGCCGGCCATATAATCAACAACTTCCATATACTTACATGGAGAGTGGGTGACGGCCAGACCGGAGATTTTGCCGAGACGGTAGGTGTGAAGATAGCACGTCCAGGGTTCTATCAGTTCAGTCAAGTCTATTTCGATACGACCAACAGGGATTTCGTGATAGAAGGTGACATTGATGTGAATCTCATCATTGACAAGTGCATCAGCCATTCCTATATAGAGAACTTCGGCAGAAGTTTCATCTCTTGGGGCAACGGCAGCGGAAAACTTGAGGCCAAGGTCTCAAACTGCATCTTCAATCTCGACTACAAGCCGTCCGGCTTCAAGATTTTCGATATACCTGAAGATCTGATACTCAATGACTATGAATCGAAGATCACTTTCCGGGACAATATCGTCCGTTCCGGAGTGAAACTGGACCCTTACGACTTGTCGCTGATGATGAAGTTCGACGGAAGGAATGCGGAATATGCTTTCTCTTCGCCGCAAGTCATCCCTGCCGGTGGCGTCGTAATAGGCTGCGTAGCTCCATCGGCTTCTTCCAACAGCCTGCGGATAATGCACGGAGAAGATGACTTCACAGACCTTGTCATCGGAACAGATGGTACATTGAAGAAGAACGAGACAAGTTCGGAATCTCCTTATAGTGTATCCGCATTGAAAAAGGGCAAATGGACAGTTCTTGTACTGAAGGGTTCCGCAACAGCCGTAAACCCGGAAATAATCGACCTTGTCGGCAACAGCACCTTCCTTTCAACTCCGTCCAAGGACAAGTTGTTCAAGTTGTCAGATTATGGCCTTTAGTGCGATATACGCAGTTATACTGCCGGTAGTTGCATCTTGTTTTGCAGGTCTTGCTCTTGCATCCTGTTCCTCCGTGCCTTCTCCAGTCAGTCCTGATGATTTTTCGGATGTCATTGACGGCAAGGAAACAGGACTCTGGACTATTTCCTGCGGAGACATTGTCCTTCAGGCTACTAACTATGGCGGTCGTGTAGTGTCTCTTTCGGTTCCGGACAGAAACGGCAATCCTGTGGATGTCGTTCTTGGGCACAGGACTCTGGACGAGTATGTGAACTATAAGCGGGAGCGGTTTCTTGGTGCTGTCGTGGGACCTGTCGCCAACCGGATAGTCGGAGCTTCTTATACTTATGACGGCAGGACGTATCGGCTTTCTGCCAATCATAACGGCAAGGGCACGCTTCATGGTGGTTTCAAGGGGCTGGATTCGGTAGTCTGGGATTTCGTTGCCAGGACAGACAGTTCGCTGACATTCCATTGCCTCCATCCTGACGGGGCGGAGGGGTTTCCCGGAAACTTGGACATATATATGACATATACATTGACACAGTCGCGGGCATGGAAAATAGATTACACGGCCACAACCGATGCTGTCCGTCCTGTCAATATTTCCAATCATCCGTATTTCAATCTCGGGGGAGAAGGCAGCGGAGACTGCAAGGACTATATTCTTTATGTCAATGCAGATTCTTTCCTCGGAACTGACGGCCCGGATGTGATCGAGGCTCCGATTCTTGTGGAGGGAACTGTGTTTGACTACAGAAAGCCTCATCCTGTCCGTGATGCCATCGAAAGTAATGATACGCAGATTGTCCGCAGCAACACGGGGTTTGACCACAATTTCTGTATAAACGGTTCCGGAATGCGCGAAGCCGCGTCCCTTTACAATCCTTCCAACGGCATCCTCCTTTCAGTGTGGACGGACCAGCCGGGGCTTCAGCTTTACAGTGGTCAATGGTGGACGGGTGAGGAAAAGGGAAAGAACGGAAAACCGCTCGAAAGATATGGCTCGTTCACATTTGAGACACAGAATTGGCCCGATGCTCCGAACAAGCCGTCTTTTCCTGATCCGTTTCTCTCACCGGGTGAGACCTATACACATCATTGCGAATACCGTTTCAGTGCCGTTGCAGACTGTGACGGGCGCAGACAGCCGTCTTCTGATAATAAATAGAATTAATGCAAAAGAATGATAGTTATGGATATACACAAGACATTGATAGCAGTGGCCCTACTTGTTCCGGTACTCGTTTCATGCAGTAAAGGAACGGATGCAGAGAGCCTCTCTACGGACAAGAGTGTCGTAACGGCAGTCGCTGAAGGAGGAAGAAAGACTATCGGGGTCTATGCTTCAGGGAGATGGACTGCGGAATTTTTAGAAGACGCGGACTGGGTGAAGATCGAAAATGCATCCGGTAACGGGGACGGTGAACTTGTTCTGGAATTTGAAGCCAATGAAGGTTTCTACAGATTCACTACGCTCAGGCTGTCTCTTTCCGGAAGCGAACTGTCAGTGGAAATTGATGTCAATCAGGAGTCTGCGAAGGGCTCACCTGTGCTGAGCCTGTTCCCTCCTGCAGTGATTTATCCGGCTGCGGAAGGAACTTATGAAATACCGTATTCGTCAAATGTCCCCCTGTCCTGTCTGTCTGCAGAATGTGACAGCCAGTGGGTCAAGAATCTTCATGTCGGCGAGGAGACAGTGTCTTTCTCATTGGCTCAGAATCCTGAAGAAAGCCGGCGCAATGCCAGAATATATCTTATCTGTACTGATGCACAGGAGAAGATTTATAAGACACGCTGTACTATCACGCAGGAGGCAAAGGGAGACCGGAAGAGTTTCGACGGCGATGCCGGTAATGACGACTATACAGTGGATGACGACAAATACAAGTGGTAATAAAGAAAACTGAATATGAAATTTCATCTTGAATTGGCGGTGTTTGTGCTGCTCGCAGGCATACCTCTGAAGGCCGTGGCCGGGACAAATGCATCTGGAGAAATTCTCTCTGCAGAAGAAATGTCCGTCTCCATGAGCTCTCAGAATGACGGGACTGTCTCCGTGCGGGGAACGGTGCGTGATGCTGCAGGAGTTCCTCTGCCGGGGGTAGTGGTTCTTGTCAAGGATAGACCGTCGTCAGGAGTATTGACTGATGCTGACGGCGGATTCACGATTACGGCTCCGTCAGGTGCTGTGTTGGTATTCACCTGCATGGGCTACAAGACAGTTGAACTGCCGGCGACCGGAAGTCCTATGAAAGTCCGTCTTGAAGAAGAAAGGCTAGAGATAGAAGAAACAGTGGTCGTAGGTTATGGCGTACAGAAGAGGGAAAGCGTTGTGGGAGCAATAACCAGCGTGAAAGCCGAAGATATTGCCGGCACAGGATCGAATCTGCTGAACAATGCTCTTGCAGGCAAGGTTCCGGGAATGCTCGTGTATTCCCAGAGTGGTGCTCCCGGTGAGAGTGATGCTACGCTTATGATTCGTGGCCTTTCCAGCTGGAACGGAAGCGAGCCGCTTGTGATGGTGGATGGCATAGAACGTCCGATGAATTCCATTTCGCCTTCGGACGTCGCCAGCATCTCCGTCCTCAAGGATGCCTCAGCTACTGCTGTCTATGGCGCGAAGGGAGCAAACGGCGTTATTCTGGTCACGACCAAGACCGGAACGAAGGGGGCTCCGAAATTCTCTGTCAATGTCAATCAGGGCTTTAACACTCCGCTGTTCATTCCATCGCACGTGGATGCCGCAACTGTAGCGCGGATGGCCAACACGGCTCTTAAGAACACGCAGTCATTCGGCTCCATATTTTCCGATGAAGTGATAAGAAAATATGCTGACCAGTCGGAGCCGCTACGTTATCCGGATGTCGATTGGTACGGCCTTCTTTTGCGCGATTTCGCCCTGAGTTCAGATGCTGACATCACGATGTCAGGAGGAACTGAGAAGGTGAAGTACTATCTTGGTGTAGGTTATGTCCATGACGGTTCCATAATCAAGGAAATCACAGACGGGACAAACTACAGCAGCGACAGGATTTCCTATCGTATGAATCTGGACTGGGGCATTACAAGTTCTACGCTTCTTTCCCTGAAGGTGGGAGGTGTCACGAATATGGAGAAGCGCCTCTCTACTGCCTGGAACTCATCGACGGTCTTCAGTACCATCTATCAGGCTCCGTCCATCTCTTATCCTGCCTACTATCCTGAGTGGGCGCTTGAGCAGTTTCCGGATGTCAACTATCCCGGATTGAAGGACAAGCGGCTTGGAGGCAATCAGGGACACGCCTACGCGAATCCTTACAGTATGCTTGCCGACCCTGACTACCAGCAGACGATGACCAACCGCCTGATGACCGATATTATCCTCAAACAGAATCTGGATTTCATCACGAAAGGACTCTCAGTAACAGGAAAGTTCGGTCTGACATCGACATACTCCCGAATTTCCAAGAAGGTAAAGGCCTATATGGCGCAGTACAACATTGACTGGAATATGTATGATGCAGGTTCTGACGACATCTGGGTTCCTGTGGGAGCTGCTTCGGACTTCGTCTATAGTCCAAACCCTTATGCCGTTACCCAAGACAATTCTGCGACAAACGTGACGTACATCACATACCTTGAAGGCTCTCTGAATTGCAGTCGGAAGTTTGCTGATGCACATAATGTCACTGCTCTCGCTCTTTATAATCAGAGACAGTACAACAACGGCGCTTCATTCCCGAAACGCAACCAGTCATTCGTGGCGAGGATGACCTATGATTACAAGGGTCGCTACCTGTTCGAGGCCAATCTCGGAATAACCGGAAGTGAACAGTTCTCGCCGAAGTACCGCTACGGAATTTTCCCGTCTGTGGCATTGGGCTATGTGTTGTCAAAGGAAAAATTCTGGAAAGAGTCAATGCCGTGGTGGAGCAGGATGAAGTTCCGCTATTCCAATGGTTTTGTCGGGAGCGACAACTCATCGAGCAACTGGCTTTACTACTCCTCATGGACCAAGAATTCTTATGGCTACATCGTGGAGGATGCCGCGGCAAATCTTGATGCCCGTTGGGAAACAGCGCACAAGCAGGACATCGGAATCGAGATGGGCTGGCTCAAGGACAGGCTTACTCTTGAAGTGGACCTGTACGATGAGAAGAGAAGCAATATGCTGATGGCCCCTGTGGTGACACCGCTTGTCGGAGTGAAGTACAAGGATGTGAATACCGGTGCTTTGAAGAAGCATGGTTTCGAAGTTGAGGTAAACTGGAAAGACAGGACAAGAGGCGGTTTCTCATACAATGTAGGTGCGATGATAGGCCTGAGCGAAAACAGGATTACCAGTTATGGTGATGCTCCTTATGCTCCTGAATATCAGAAATATGCCGGAACGCCGCTGAATTCGGCCAGGACAGGCAGCACTCTCGTGGATGACCGCTATTTCAACACGATTGACGAAATACACGGATATCCGCTCTATACATCCGAATGGACCAATGTCGTGCCTGGAGTGTATAAGTTCCTCGACTACACGGCGGACGGAAGCATATCCCAGAAAGATCTCCATACGCTGAAAGGCTCGACTTATGCTCCGGGAGTATATTCCTTCAACTTCGGTTTCAATTGGAAGGGGCTTGCGTTCAAGACACTCTGTACAGGTACAATCGGCAAGTATATAAATTATCGTCGTGCTGCCATAATACCTTTCTATTCAGGTGACTATGTTGTCCATACTTCACATCTTGACTACTGGACTCCGACGAACCGCAATTCTTCAGTTCCGGCATTGTCGCTGTCTGACGAGATGTACTCGTGGGCTGGAGGAACATCGGCCTGGCCGGGGTATGACCTCGCGCTTGACGGCTACACGTGGAAAAAGTCAGACTACCTGACTGTCAAGGAGATGTCCCTTACTTACACATTTGACGGCAAGAAATTGCGCAAGGCACTCGGAGTCCGCTCCCTTTCGCTCGGAGTCATCTGCAACAACCTCTTTACCTTCACCGGACTTATTGAACAAGACCCTCAAAGGCTCACGACAGCGGAGAACTACTATCCGACGATGAGGGTAGTAAAACTGAACTTGAATCTTTCATTCTGAACATATGAAGAAAATAAGATATATATTGGCTGTGACGGCACTCGCTTTCACAACTGGCGGCTGTGGCTATCTCGATGTGGATCCTGAACTCGGACTTGAAGACAAAGAAGTCTTCGGCACCTATTCCAACTTCCGCTCATACTTCGACTGGCTCTACGCTTCCGGAAATGGCACGAACAAGGAAAACATACTTTATGCGTTCCCGATGTACTCGGACTTTCTCCAGAAATATTCATTTTCATGGTATAACACCACTGATATGGCTGATGCCGGAAGAATGGGTGTGACGCAACAGTATTTCAAGCAGGGCACGATGACCCAGGACTTCCTGAAGGCAGTGACTTTCGATTCTGGTGGTACTGACAAGCCGTTGGCAAAGGCTATGTTTGCGACAATCCGCCGCTGCAATACGACCATAGCCAACATTGACCTTTGTGCTGATGCTACTCCCAAGCAGCGTGGAGATCTGCTGGGCCAGGCCTACGCCATACGCGGATTCTGCTACTTTTCGCTCTGTCGTTTCTTCGGCGGGATGCCTTATATGGACCACGCACTTGAAGCAGAGGAGTCTTGGGACTTGCCGCGGCTTTCCTCTCACGAAACATTGGTCCGGGCTGCCGAAGACCTGCGCAAAGGATATGAACTGCTTAAGGAAGCCGGCTACATGAGGCGAAACTCACCGGAAGATCTTTCGAGCGCGACGCTGGACCAGATCAGCGGTGCTGCGGCAGTAGGACTCTATGCGAGAGCCCTGCTCTATGCCGCAAGCCCTCTTAGCAATGAAAGGGGCGAGGAAGACTGGAAAGATGCAGCTGCAGCCTGTGCTCTTGCATTGCAGGAAGCGCTTGATGCAAAATTCACACTCACTCCGGCTGCAAGCTATACGACCAATTTCCTGAGTCAGAGGACTACCAATGAGAATATCTGGGTATATGCGCTCCAGACAAAAGATAACCATGCGAACCTGAGCAGCATCATGGCATATCCTCAGTCTGCTGCCACCACAGGGTCTTCCGGAGTATGCCCGACACAGAACTTTGTTGACAGATACGAGACCAAGTACGGAGAGCCGCTTCTCACTGAAGCCGACAGGGCTGCTGCCGCTGCTGCGGGGCACTATAGCGAACAGTCTCCATACAAAGATCGCGATCCGCGCCTGGACCTTACCATTGTCCATGATGGACAGGCAAACAGCAACTCTGAGGGCAAGAAGATCAATATATACTATGACCCGGACTCCAAGTCATGGCCGACGACCAGGCTCAATGGAGTGAACGTTTCTTTCGGTATAGACTGGGGTACAAGGGACAATGACACTTACGCATATTCCAACACCGGCTACTACTGCCGTAAGTACTGGAACGGAGTGATCGGTCTCAAGCAGCAGAGCAACCACTACCACGAAGATCCTATCATCCGTCTGGCCGAGTTGTATCTGAACTACGCTGAAGCTGTGAACGAGGCGTATGGCCCGTCTGGAAAGGCAGGAACGGTCGGCCTTACTGCAATCCAGGCACTGAATGCCGTCAGGGAACGTATCGGAATGCCTCCTGTTGCATCAAAATACACGGCTGATAAGGAAAGTTTTCGCGAGCGCATACGCAATGAACGTTGTGTGGAACTGGCCTTTGAGGGACACCATTACTACCACGACATACGTCGATGGAAGATTGCTCCTCAGACTATGGGAACCGTGCTTTATGGAATGCACGTCGAGAAGACAGACAAGAGTGAGAAATATCCGGACGGAAGAATTTATACCAGAAAGCCTCTGCCGAACAATCGCCAGTGCGTGTGGAAGGACTATATGTATTACATTCCTTTCCCGGATTCCGAGGCGTTCAAAATGCAGAATTTCGTTAATTGGAGCTGGAAATGATAAAAGGGAAGCACATGAAGAACAGTTTGATGGCGGCATTGGCTGTTATGCCATGCCTTACAATGATGTGGAACTTCCAGGCATCGGCCGCAGTGCCACGGGAGTGTCATGAGAAGGCGGATGCCGCGAAATGTGACAGCCTTGTCGTGATGCCTTGGAACGGACGGGTATCGTGGACTGAGTCCACAGGCAGCTTTCTCTCAGTTTCGGGAGAAGCACTTGAAGGACGTATGCAGGGCGACCTGATGAACAGGCTCACAGGTGCAGTTCCGGGACTTGAAATCGTGGAGAAGGCTGGCTTTGCACTGCCGAACTACCAGTACCGCACACTTGATTCTGACCGTTTCTCTGTCAGGATGAGAGGACGCGGCAATGTGATGTGCATCGTGAATGATGCATGCATCCCTTTCGGACAGCTCCAGCTTGATCCGAACCAGATAGAGTCAATGACTTTTCTTACGGATGTTGCCGACAGGGCACGCTATGGTGTACTTGCGTCGGACGGCGCTATCCTTATAAAGACAAAGTCAGGCAGTTACAACACTCCGATGAGCATCAGCGTGAATGCGGAGAGCGGGGTAGGCTTCGCTGACAGAGTCTCTGAGTGGGTGAACGGAGTGGACTATGCCAAACTGAACAATGCGGCGAGAGAAGAGAGCGACTATGAACAGCTGTACAGCCAGCTGGCGATACGCAATTTCGAGAAGTGCAACCCATACAGCAGCGAGTATCCTAACGTTGACTACAAGTCCTTGATGTTCAGGGATTTCAGACCGGAATCAAGTGCGGGGCTGAATATCTTCGGCGGCACTTCAGGAGTTCGTTACAACTTCTCTTTGAGCGGACTCTGGTCAGGTGATCTGATAAAGAGCACCAAATCGGTGGACCATAGTCGTGTCAATTTTACTGCAGGTCTCGGAGTAAAGGTCGGGAAGTATATGGAAGTCTCAGTTGATTTCTCTTCAATGCTTTATTTCAGGCATTCCGTGAGGACATCGTGGTATGACTACCGCTCTGTTCCGGCTGTGGCATATCCGCTTGAGCTCGAACTGCCGGACGGAGCAGGGACCGCCTATGGCGTGAGCAAGTCTTGGACACAGAATTACTATGCGCTTATGAACGAGGGCGGATTCCGCACAAACAGGATGCGTTCAGGACTCATGGATGTCGCGCTCGACGTGGACCTGTCGTGGCTGCTCAAAGGCCTCAAGTCACGTACCTGGCTTGCCGCATCCAACTTCGCGCAAACAACGATAGGGAAGAATGATGATTACATCGCATGGTATTGGTCGTCCGATGCCGGCATTCAGGAGCAGTCCTCCCACAAAGGAGCCAAGGCTTCCGGAAAATCCACTCTCTCCAACTACACCTGGCAGTCGATGTCAATGTACGAGAGACTTTCATACGAAGGTGATTTCGGCCAGAACCGCAACAGTCCATACACTACAGCACTGCTGCAGACGCTCGACACG
>OQVL01000554.1_pt1 | contig 20239 bp, 17 predicted proteins | sample 1691501 | NCBI WGS metagenome assembly OQVL01 (sample SAMN03418253, study PRJEB22391) | human gut metagenome | biome: human-gut; feature: organic feature; material: feces | host: Homo sapiens | place: Tanzania | collected 2013-01 | reverse complement strand
GGTGAGATGCGCGCTGACGCGCTCACGCCCGCGAAAAGGGCGGCAAAAATTGCAGATTATCTTGGGAAAGCTAAAAACGACAAAAAACCAAAAGATCCGCTCACTAACGCCGAAACTGAACAGTTAGTCCATATCAGCCCGGCAGAATTTGACGCCGTAAAAGTGCTGGCCCATCAGCTTGCAGAAGAAAAGCGCGCGCCAAAAGAGGAAGATCTCGCGTTGTTACGCAAAGACCGTATGGCGGTAGATATTGCCATGTTTGGTCGTATGCTGGCGAATAAACCCGAGTTTAATGTTGAAGCCGCCTGCCAGGTAGCGCACGCATTTGGTGTCAGTGAAACGATTGTCGAAGATGATTTTTTCACCGCCGTTGATGATTTGCGCCAGGCTTCTGAAGATGCCGGTGCCGGGCATCTTGGTGAAACCGGATTCGGTTCTGCACTGTTCTACACCTATATCTGCATTGATAAAGATCTGCTGGTCGAAAACCTTGGCGGTGACGAAGCGTTAGCTAATCAGACCATACGTGCCTTTACGGAAGCCGCACTTAAAGTCTCCCCAACCGGCAAACAGAACAGCTTTGCCAGCCGTGCCTACGCCTCCTGGGCGCTGGCAGAAAAAGGCACCGATCAACCGCGTTCTCTGGCGGCAGCTTTCTATGAACCCATTAATGGCACCCGTCAGTTAGAGGTGGCGGTGCAGCGTATTACAACTCTTCGCGAAAATATGAATACGGTCTACGAACAGAAGACCGATTACGCAAGTTTTGACGTGATGAACAAACAGGGAAGCATGAAGGACGTGCTGGACTTTATCTGCGCGTAAGGGGCGGCTTATGAGCCAATATCTGATTTTTCAGCTTCATGGGCCGATGGCGTCCTGGGGTGTCGATGCTCCAGGTGAAGTTCGTCATACCCATGAACTTCCTTCGCGCTCAGCATTGCTGGGGCTACTGGCTGCCGGGGTAGGGATTCGGCGTGATGATACCGAACGCTTAAACGCGTTTAATCGCCACTATTCACTGGTGGTTTGCGCCAGCCGTAACCCGCGCTGGGCACGGGATTATCACACGGTCCAGATGCCAAAAGAGGTGCGTAAAGCACGTTATTTCAGCCGTCGCGAAGAGTTGAGCGACCCTGAGCTTTTGAGCGCGATTATCTCCCGGCGCGACTACTACACCGATGCCTGGTGGATGGTGGCGGTGGCAACAACCCCCGATGCGCCTTACAGCCTCGAACAGTTGCAGGACGGTTTACGCCATCCGGTTTTTCCGCTTTATCTGGGGCGAAAAAGTCATCCGCTGGCGTTACCACTTGCGCCGTTACTGCTCGAAGGCAACGCGTCTGATGTCTTACGTAACGCATACCAACAGTATCAGGATCGTTTCCGCGAACTGAAAGTCTCACTCCCGAAACTTCAGGATGAATGCTGGTGGGAAGGGGAGCACGATGGTTTGGTCGCAAGCAAAATATTACGCCGCCGGGATGTTCCTTTAAATCGTCAGCAGTGGCTGTTTGGGGAACGCACCATCAATCAGGGGCCGTGGCTCAGCAAGGAGGAACCATGTACCTCTCAAGAATAACCTTACATACCGGCCAGCTTTCGCCTGCGCAGTTGCTGCATCTGGTGGATCGCGGTGAATATGTGATGCATCAGTGGCTGTGGGATCTCTTCCCTGGCGGCAAAGAAAGGCAATTTCTTTATCGTCGGGAAGAACTCCAGGGCGCGTTTCGCTTTTTTGTCCTCTCGCAGGAACGCCCGGCGGAAAGTGAAACTTTCACCATCGAATGCCGGTCATTTACGCCCGAGCTGAGTACCGGACAACAACTTTGTTTCAACCTGCGGGCGAATCCAACAATCTGTAAAGCGGGCAAGCGCCACGATCTGCTGATGGAGGCGAAACGGCAGGTGAGGGGACAGGCGGAAGGAAGTGATGTCTGGTTGCATCAACAACAGGCGGCGCTGGACTGGCTGGCAGCGCAGGGGGAAAGAAGTGGTTTTACACTACTGGATACCTCGGTTGATGCCTACCGACAACAACAACTCCGGCGGGAAAACTCCTGGCAACTGATCCAGTTCAGTAGTGTGGATTATACGGGGATGCTTACGGTCACCGATCCTGGGTTATTTCTGCAACGTCTCAGTCAGGGGTATGGCAAAAGCCGGGCGTTCGGTTGTGGTCTGATGCTGATCAAACCTGGAGCAGAGGCGTGACGTTTGTACCGCTGAGCCCGATCCCGTTAAAAGATCGCACCTCCATGATCTTCCTCCAGTACGGTCAAATCGACGTACTGGACGGCGCTTTCGTGCTGATCGACAAAACCGGGATCCGCACGCACATTCCGGTGGGATCGGTCGCCTGCATTATGCTCGAACCGGGAACGAGAGTTTCCCACGCGGCGGTGCATCTGGCCGCCACGGTGGGGACGCTACTGGTCTGGGTCGGTGAAGCGGGTGTTCGCGTCTACTCTTCCGGACAACCCGGTGGGGCGCGTGCTGATAAGTTACTCTACCAGGCAAAGCTGGCTTTAACGGAAGATCTACGCCTGAAGGTGGTGCGCAAAATGTATGAATTACGTTTTCGTGAGCCACCGCCAGCTCGCCGTTCAGTGGAGCAGCTACGTGGAATTGAGGGATCTCGCGTTCGCCAGACGTATGCATTACTGGCGAAACAATATGGTGTGAAATGGAATGGTCGCAAATACGATCCTAAAGACTGGGAAAAAGGCGATGTTGTGAATCGCTGCATCAGTGCTGCTACATCATGTCTGTACGGTATATCTGAAGCGGCAGTATTAGCCGCGGGATATGCGCCCGCTATTGGGTTTATCCATAGTGGCAAACCGCTTTCATTTGTTTATGACATAGCCGATATCATTAAATTTGATTTGGTTGTGCCAAAGGCATTTGAAATAGCAGCGAGGCAACCCGCAGAACCAGATAAAGAAGTCAGGTTGGCCTGTCGCGATATTTTCCGTAGTAGTAAATTAACGGGCAAGTTAATTCCGTTAATTGAGGAAGTGCTTGCCGCTGGTGAAATTGAACCACCACAACCCGCGCCGGATATGTTACCGCCTTTGTGCTGGTTTTTTCCGTCATACTATCGCTTGCCAGACAGACCGGCTTGTTTTCTCTGGTTTTATCCGCCAGCGCACCGCTGTGCAGCGCGTTCGGGCTGTCCGACGGTACAGGCGTGCTCATCGGCCTGTTGGAGCTGACGCAAGGGCTCGCCCATCTGACGCCGCACGCCGGTACGCTGGCGGCGCGGCTCACTGCGGTCTCTTTTTTGTGCGCATTCGGCGGAGTATCCGTGCTGTTTCAGACTGCCGCCGTGACAGACGGCTTGGCGTTTCGCGCCTGTCTGCGCGGGAAGCTCGTGCATGCACTGCTCGCTGCGCTGGTCTGTGCAGCTGCCCTCCACGTTGTGCCGACAAGCTGGCTGGAAAGTTTGTAAATTTCGGCAATATTTTTGTTTCTCTGCGTCTGGAAACTGTGTACAAAATACGCTATAATATTGTGATAGTGTCTTATGACAGAAAAGGAGACTTTCTATGTTTAATCCGTTCCGAAGGAACTGCTTATATAACGAATCCATCGAGCCGCATTGTGCATACTGTGCGCACTGCAAGCCGGACAATGAATATCAAGGTGTCTGCGAATACCGCGGCATCGTGGCAATGGCAGGCAGCTGCCGCCGTTTTACCTATGACGCGCTGCGCCGCCGTCCGCCGAAGCCCGCCCGCATCCGCGGACGCTTCAGCGATGCAGATTTCTTCTTTGAAGAAAAAGAGCCGGAAACGCCGCAGGCTTCCGCTGCGGACAAGCCGAAACAGCCGGAGGAAAAAATCTCGCTGCCGGTTCCGGAAGATCTGAGCCAGTTCGCCGATTTATGGGAGGACGATGACGAAATGCCAAAGGCATCCGCCCAGACAGAACCGGCTTCCGAGTCGGAAACCGAACAGACAGAGTCCGAGCCGGAACAAACCAAGGAGGAATCCCCAGATGAAGGTTAAAAAACAACTCGCTGCCTTCCTGTTGTCACTCTCTCTGCTCACCGGCATGGCAGCGCCGGTGTTTGCCGTTGATTCCGCTTCCTCGGACACCGATACCACGACATCCTCCGAGCAGTCGGCACAGACCTCGCAGACAAAAACCGAGTCGTCCGATGATGCCGACTCGGAGAAAACGCAGACAAGCACAACAGACACGGCGACAACCGAGGAGCAGGACCCGAAAAATCCATCCATTACGATTGATGCAAAGGCTTCGATTCTCGTCAACGCAGAGACCGGCGAAATCATCGAGGCACACAACGAGAAGGAAAAGGAATATCCGGCTTCTACAACCAAGATGATGACCGCCCTGCTCGCGCTGGAAAATTGCAAGCTGAGCGATGTCGTCACGATTCAGCAGGATGACATCGCCTCGGCCGGTGCCGGTGCCAGCAACGCCGGACTCAAGGCGGGCGAACAGGTCACCGTGGAAAATCTGCTGTACTGCCTGATGCTGCCTTCCGCCTTTGAGGCAGCCAATGCACTCGCCCGCACTGCCGGCGGGTCTGTGGACAACTTCGTCAAGATGATGAACGACCGCGCCAGCGAATTGGGCTGTGTGAACACGCATTTCGTCAATCCGACCGGTATGCATGACACCAATCACTATTCCTGCGCGTATGATATGTATCTGATTGCCCGCGAGGCAATGAAAAATTCTACCTTCCAAACAATTGTCAATACGGCGCAAAAAAAGCTGCCTGCGACAAACAAAAATTCCGAACGCATCATTTATACGACCAATGAGCTGATTCGCAGCAGCTATTCCTCGATTTACTATGACAATTGCTATGGTATTAAGACCGGTCACACGACACCGGCAGGCTACTGTCTGGTATCCTACGCCAAGCAGGGCGGCTATTCGTATTATTCCGTTGTGCTCGGCGCAAAGGCGGGCACGGAGTATGCGGGCAGCTTCACCGAGACCAAGCGGCTGTTTGAGTGGGCATTTGATAACTTCCGCATGCGAACTGCCACAGAAGGCGGCGCTGCGGTAACAGAATGCCCCGTGCGGCTGGGCAAGGGCGTCGATCATGTCACGCTCGTCACAGCCAAGGATGTCTCTGTTCTGCTGCCAAAGGGCGCAGATGTTTCAGATTTGGAAACCCAATTGGACGTATCCGAGAGCTACGATGCGCCGATTGCACAGGGACAAAAGCTCGGCACCGTTACCTATTCATATAACGGAACGGCATGCGCAACCGCCGATTTGATTGCACTCAGTGAAGTCCAGCGCTCCCCGATTTTATTCGCACTGGATCAGGTGTCGAAATTCTTCCACTGGCTGCCGATTCGCGTTCTCGTTGCGATTGTCGTCCTTTTGTTCGTGCTGTATCTGGTATTTTCCTTTATCGCCGGACGAAATCGCCGCATCAAAAAACAGCAGCGCCGCAAAGCACAGCGCAAAAGACGCAAGTAATTTTATAAAAAAACCTCTGTTTCGTGAGAAACAGAGGTTTTTTTGTCATTTACGCTTCCGATTCCAGCCATTCGACATAGCGCATCATCATGACGGCTGCCTGTGCACGCGTTGCATTGTCTGCCGGCCGAACCACTTTATCCTCTCCGGAACGCTCGCCGGACAAAATGCCATTCTGATACGCCCAGAGCACGGCATCGTTCGCCCACGCGGCAACGGTATCGCCGTCCGCAAACGCCTCGCGCACGGAACCGCTGACTTCCGGTTTTCCCGCACAGGAGTACAGCATCACAGCAAATTCCTGCCGCGTAATCGCCCGATTCGGCCGGAACGTGCCGTCTGTATAGCCGCTGACGATGGATTGTTCCGCCGCCCAAGTAACCGCCCGATAATACCATGCGTTTTTCTTGACATCGGTAAACCGATCGCTTTCTTCGACTTCAGGATTTTCCGCCTGATTATACAAAATCTGTGCGACCTGTGCACGGGTCAGCGTGCCGTTGGGCTGAAACTGCGTCTCGGACACGCCGCTCATCAGCGCATGGTCATACACATACTGCACAAAATCACGATACCAGCTCGTTGCCGGAACATCCGTGAAAATATCCTCTACGCGGCGCGTATCCGAAATAATTTGGTCGGTATAGGTTTTGCCGTCAAACGTACAGGAAGCCGTTCGCGTGCCATTTTCATTCACTGTGACGGTGCAGGCTTCCTGCTGTATATCATCGCCCAGCGTGCAAAAAAAACGTGCAATGCAAGAGAGTAGATCCGAGCTCCATTCAAATTCCGGCCGTTCATAGGTGTGCGTATGAGTTTTCTGCGTTTCCGCATAATCCTCGTCCCCCATCGGATAATTGCGGTAAAACGCATTGGTTTTATACTCCGAATCACGCACGTGACCGGTAAAGTTTTCATTGCATTTCAAAAAATAAATCGGTTTTTCATTTCCCGCATCCCACGTTGCGTCCAGATTGTAATATTTCCCGCCCAGCTTGACAATGTTCCAGCTGTGATTTTCTCCATTTCCTGTGCCGGAAATGAAACGGCAGTCAATATTTTCCTCCAGCAACAACCGGTACAGCAAAACCGAATAGCCCTGACAAACGCAGGTGCCGTTTATGGCTGCCGCATACGCCGTATACTTGAGCTTGTACGAGTCATCCGCATCGTGTTCGCTGTCGTATGTCACATGGCTGCACACGTAGGAATAGATGGCTGAAATTTTCTCATAATCGCTCTTTCCGTCGAGTTTCAGCGACTGCAAGATTTTCTTCACCTTTGCATCCAGCACAGCTTCCTGCTTTTCCGTCGTGTACCACGTCATCGTGTATTTGATCGTCATATAATACGTGTTGCCTTCCACGTTTCCCGACTGTGTGGCCTCCCATCCGGCATACTGCCATTTGAGATAATCGCCCTCTGTCGGCTTTCCTGTGTGTGCAACCGCTTTTTTGAAAAAGTTCTCGGCATCCTGTTTGTCATAGGTATTCGACTGATAATGCAGCGTAATTGTGCTCTTTCGCTGCACCAAATCTTCACGCAGCTGGTCACACAGGGCGGTTTCCGAGGTCACATACTGGGTCGAACCCTCCGATGCTTCTTCTTCCCGCGTTGTTTTCAGCTGCGCCGCTGTCATCTCATTGCGATACAGCGGATTGATATACGTGCTGGTAGAATAAATCCGTTGTGTGCGCTGCTCCGGCAGACGAACTGCCAACGCGCTGCCGGACGGAACCAGCATAGAAACCGCCAGCAAAGCGGCCATCAATCGTTTTTTCATCGTATCTGCTCCTTTCCAACTGGGGTCTTAGGGGGCATTTACTCTGGAGATAAAACCTACTCTTCTGTTGTTAGTATACCATTCCTCGCAGACTTTGTAAACGATGCCAAAAATGTATCTTGTGTGTACATTGGATGGAGCTAAAAAAATCGGCACAGACCGCAGTCTGTGCCGATGACATGTTCTATTGCTATTAGTTTTTCGGATAATTGGTCGCATGCAGCAGCGTGATGCCGGAGCTGTTGCGGCTCGCCCATGCGCCGTACTTGACGTAACGCACGCTGACAGTGTTTGCCGCCGTCCAGTTTGCATCATATACGGTAAAGCCGTCTGCATCGCTGGATACGAAAATCATCGTGTGCATCTTCGGTTTGTTCATCTGAAGCACGTCACCCGGCTTTGCCTTGCTGATCACACCCTTGATGCTGCTTGCGGAATACGAAGTGGAGGATGCCTTGATAGAATACATCTTGCCATCACTCGCGGACTTCGGGCTGCCGTCATAATTCCAGCGTGCCTGCTGATCATACATGCGGTAGAAAACTTCTCTGCCGAATCCCATGCACTGGCTTGCGCCCGCAAAAGAATAGCTGCTGCCCAAATTCTTTCCGTTCGGATGTACCGTCATAATAGAAGCCAGCTTTGCGGAAGCCGCTGCGGTATCCTCCGAATTGTTGGACAGCTTCCACTGCTGGGATGCACTGCCGGTATACGCCTGCAGCGCCACGCCGGAGCCGGATGCGGTCAGCGTCATCGAGGGATTGTTCGCCAAGCGGAAAGAATATGCGTCGTTTGCCTCTCCGACTGCCACAAAATCCTGACAAATCGTGCCGTTCTGTGTCCACAGCAGTGCCGCTGCACCGCTCGTCGGGTTGGTGTCCATAACGAGGTCTTTGTTTGCCGTGCTGGCAATGCGGAAGCTGCCGTCGCTGTTCTTCACAAAGGTAAACTGCTGGTCTGCGCCGTCTTTATCCGCTGCCAGAGAAATCATCGCCTGCTTGTTGGCGGATGCCGTCATGACGCTGTTGTTTGCCGCACTGTGCAGCTCATAGCTGCCGTCCGGCACATTGGTGCAGGTAATCGGAGACGCATTGTTCTGTTCCTGCTGTGCCTGATAGGCAGTGCCAAACGTCAAAGACTCCTGACGCGCCTGCTCTGTCGTAATCTTGCCCTTTGCAATCAGCTTGTCGGTCAGTGTGCTGTTGCTGCCCTTGACCTTGGTGTTGAGCGCCAGATACGAGATTTCCATAATCTCCTGTCGGCGGAACTGTCCGTTTTTCCAAGCATTTGCCTGTGCGCGGGTGCACAGACCAACTTCGATCGCCTTGTCCAAAGAGCGATCCCATGTAAAATCCTCGCCGCACTTGTAATCCAGTGCCTTGAGCGTAAATGTCATGTACTGTTCCGGCGTCACCGTATCAAAGGAACCAAACTTCGTTGCGCTGATGCCGCTGGTATAGCTGCGGAATACGCCGTAGCCCGCACACCAATGGAACCAATCCGGAATATCCGTAAACGGATACGAGTAATCGACAGCGCGCGCTTCGTCCTGCTCACCCTGCATGCTGATAAACAGCGTCAGCGCCTCTGCACGTGTGCCGACCTTATCCAGCATCAAATCTCCCTTGTCATTGCCTGCGACCAGACCCAAGCGCTTGAGCACATACGGACTCTGCGACAGATCCGCACCGTTGCCTGCAGCAGCTGCCTGTTCAACAGCCATCTGGGTTTCTTCAAATACGCTGGATGCAATCGAGCTATCACTAAATGCGAACGCCGGCACGCTCGCAGAAAGCATCAGAGCGCCGCACAGCACCGCGGAAAATATCTTTTTCTTTGGCAAGTGAAAATCCACTGGAATTTCCTCCTATCATTTACCAGAATTCCTGTCATTTAGTATAGCATAAATTTTAGCGTTTGCGTAACCAAATTGTAATCTTTGTAATCTTTCTGTTATCTGAACAAAATCACACCTGTTTTCTTGTGGAATATCCACAAAGAATTTCCGATTTTTGCGCGGTTTTCTTTGTCTATACAAGCTAATTTTTTATGAAATTCTCCTTTTTTCGAACTTCTGTCGAAAGAGGGCTTTTCCCGCGCGGCAGAATCCAGTATAATAAAGAGGTTACATTGTTTGTATCTTTCGTTTTTTATATAAAGGAGGAAAAAATGAACAGCATTGATGTCACCGGTCTGACCTGCGACTACGGGCACGGACACGGTATTTTCGATTTGACCTTTTCCGTCAATGCAGGCGAAGTATTCGGCTTTCTCGGGCCGAACGCATCCGGAAAAACAACGACCATCCGTCATCTCATGGGCTTTGTCCGCCCCGCTTCCGGCTCCTGCCAGATTGAGGGACGAGATTGCTTCACCTCTGCATCCGTGATTCAGCAGACGCTCGGCTATCTCCCCGGAGATATTGCGCTGTTTCCGGAAATGAGCGGCAAGGCGTTTGTCAGCTTTCTCGCCCGCTATCGCGGCATGAAAAATCGCGGCAGAGTCAAGGAGCTGACCGACCGCTTTGAATTGGATCTCAAACAGCCGATTCGCCGCATGTCCAAGGGCGACCGCCAAAAGCTCGCGCTGGTCTGCGCATTTATGCACGACCCGAGCATTGTTATTTTAGATGAACCGACGGCAAGTCTGGATCTTCTCATGCAGCACGCATTTATCGACTTGATTTTGGAGGAAAAGAAAAAAGGAAAGACCATTCTCATGTCCTCCCACCGGTTCAGCGAAGTAGAAAAGACCTGCGACCGCATCGGCATTCTCAAAAAGGGTCATCTGGCAACCGTCTCCTCTCTTGAAGATCTGCGCAAAACCGAGCGCCGTGTATATCTTGTCACGCTGGACAACGAGGAAGCGGCACAGGCTCTGTGCCGCGAAAACATTACCGTTCTGGAACGGGAAGGCCGCATCGTCAAGATTGCCGTGTACCGCGATTTGCGCAGTCTGCTCTCCATCCTCACCAATTATCCGGTATCCACGCTGGACAATGTCGGTCAGACACTGGAAGAAGTTTTTTTGCACTATTACGGAGGTGAAAACAAATGAATTTCCCCTTGTTTCGGTACAGCGTCAAGCGTTCCTGTCTGTTGTGGCTGGTGTGCACCGCACTGATGTGCCTCTATGCCTTTTCCGTTGTTCGTATGTACGATCCGGATGCCGGAAAGGCCATGATGCATTTCGTCCAATCCCAGCCGCACGCGATGGAATTGCTCGGCATGACGCAGTTCGACAACACATTTACCGCATTTATTGTGAATTATCTGTATGGCATGCTGCTGCTCGCTCTGCCGATGCTGTTCACCATTCTGCTTTCCGTGCAGCTCATTGCGCACTATGTCTCCAACGGCACGATGTCGTATCTGCTGGCATCTCCCAATTCCCGCAAATGCATCGTAAGCACCCAGCGCAACGTGCTGATTGCATCGCTGCTCACCATGTTCGCAGTGGTTTGCCTCGCAACCATTGTTCTGTGTGAGTATTATTATCCGGGACAGCTCGCAGTCAAGCATTTTTTGCTGCTGACCGCCTGTGTTCTGGCGCTTCAGCTGACTTTTGCCGGTCTGTGCTTTTTGGTGTCCTGCCGCTGCAACAGCGTCGGAAAGGCGCTGCTCCTCAACGCCGCTCTATGTATTCTGTTTTACATGCTGCGTTTGGCGGCAAATATCGGCGGTTCGCTGTCGTATCTGCGCTACATCACGCCGTACACTCTGCTCAACCCAACCGGCATTTTACAGACCAATGTACAGGCCTGCTTACAGCCGCTTGCTCTTCTGGTGCTTGCCATTGTTCTGTTTGCACTGGCAAGCCGCAGTTTTTCCAAAAAGACCATGCCGTTTTAACAGTTACACAGCAAACGGGCTTCATCGCACGATGAAGCCCGTTGTTTTATGCCTTTTTCGCCAAGATAAAGACGGTTGCTAAAATAAAGGCAAATCCAATCAAATCCATACCGGCAAATGCCGTGTGCATAAACAGCGCCGTCGTCAGAGTGGCAGTCAGCGGCTCCACGCAGCCCAGCATATTGCCGCGCGCCGGACCGACAATTGCCGTGCCCTGCAAAAATGCGGTAAATGCCAGCGCTGTGCCGACGAGCACGACAAAGATTGTCATGACAATCGACGGGGCAGAAAACGAAACCGGAATCGTCCAGATGCGCATGAGCAGTACACACGCAATGCCGCCCGACAGCATCCCCATGCCAACCGGCAAAATGCTGCCCCATTTGCGCATCAGGCGCTGCGGAATGATGATGTACGCCGCGGCTGCAGCTGCGGAAATAAAGCCCCAAATCAAGCCGTCCCGCGAAATATACAAGCTGGTCACACTGCCGTGTGTGGCAACCAAAAACGTTCCAAACAGACAAGAGCCCATCGCCAGCCATTCACGCCGCACCGGCAGCCGGCGCGTGGTAATACACTCCACAAACAGCACAATGACAACGGATAGATACTGTAACACGGTTGCTGTGCCGGAATTGCTTTTGGTTATGGATGTGATATATGTAAACTGCGTGAACAGCAGGCCGCAAACGCCGAACACCACGCAGTACAGCACCGCGCGTTTATCACGCAGCAGCTTTTGAAGCTGTTCTCTTTGCTGCACCGCCGCAAGCAGCAGCAAAACAACACCCGCACCGAGCAGCCGCAGCGCCGTCACCCACCGCGTATCCATTCCCTGTACGGAGCACAAATATTGACTGCACGTGCCTGACAAGCCCCAGCACGCGCCGCCCAGCAGCGTGATGAGCACGCCTTTCGTATACTTCGACATCGCAAACATCCTTCCGAACACTGTTTTGCTGTATTGTACCGAATTTTCCCGAACAGCACAAGCCTTTCCTCTTGTCCCCCGATATACGGCAAAAAAATAAGAGAGACAGCAAAAACTGTCTCTCCTGTATCCGATCAGAAAATTAGAGCGGCTTTACGTTTACTGCGCGCAGCTTGCCCTTTCTCTCGTCCATTTCTTCCTCGAACTCAACCTTCTGGCCTTCCTCCAGCGTTCTGTAGCCATCGGTCTGGATTGCAGAGAAATGTACGAATACATCCTCGCCGCCCTCATCGTTCGACAGGAATCCATAGCCCTTTTCTGCATTAAACCACTTTACTGTACCCTTTTTCATTACAGGTACCTCCATTCAAAAAATATGCTCTGCGGGTTCAGATAAAAAAAATCACATATGTCTGCAAATCATCCGTCCTAAATACGTCATGACTTACAACATATGCGAGATCAATGTACTGCTCCGGAAGCCTGTTCAGTATACCATTCTTATCTCCAAAAGTCAAGATATTCTATCTGAAAACCGTTCGACAAATACCAACCTGCTTCTTTTTTGACAAAAAACAGCAGGGATACTCCCTGCCGTTTTTCCATCTATCCTGTTACAGCAGCATGGCAAACAGCGATGCTGTAAATGCGGTCAAAATACCCGCAACGGCGACCGCCAGAGAGCTCATTGCGCCCTCAATCGGTCCCATTTCCAACGCACGTGCGGTACCAATCGCATGTGCTGCGGTGCCAATCGCAAGACCCTTTGCAATCGGCTCCTCAATACGAAATACCTTGCACACCGTCGATGCAATGACATTGCCGATGATGCCGGTCAAAATGATAATTGCCACTGTGATGGTCACAATGCCGCCCAATTCTTCGGATACGCCCATGCCGATGGCCGTGGTGATAGACTTCGGCAGGAAGGTAACGTATTCCTCATGCGACAGATGAAACAGCGCGGCAATGACAAAAATGCCGCCCATGCTGGCAACAACGCCGGAACACACGCCGAGCAAAATGGCTGTGGCATGCTGCTTGAGCAGCTCCAGCTGACGATACAGCGGAATTGCCAAACACACAGTTGCCGGTGTCAACAGATAGCTGATGTATTTTGCACCCTCATAATAGGTGTCGTACTGTACATGGAATCCAAGAAGCAGAGCAATCACAACAATGACTGCGATGAGCAGCGGATTACAAATCGGAAGTTTCCATTTTCTTTTGCACCACTGACCAAAGAGATAGGCCGCAATGGTCAGTACCGCTCCAAAATAGGTACATTGCAAAAACAGATTATTCATGCTTTCCCTTCTTTCGACGAATCAAAACCTGTGTCACTCTGCCGGTCACAGCAATGACCAATACCGTGACAACGACCAGCATAACAACCGACGGAAGCAGCAGCGCTTTCATGGTTCCCCAGCTGTCCATCAGTCCCACTGCCGCCGGAACAAACAAAATCGGCATAATTTCAATGAGAAAGTCACCGACGTCCTGTACATCTTCCAATCTCAACAATCCGCTGACCAGTCCGACCAGCATGATGACCATGCCGTAAATGCTCGCCGGAATCGGCAGCGGAAGCAGTGCTTTGAGCACTTCGCCTGCAAAGGTGATTGCAAGAATCAACCCAAATTGCCGTAATATTTTCATAAGATACGCCTCCACAATATCTTATCCTACTACTATCATCAGAAAACGTCAATGTTTTTTATTGCACACATTCTCTGCAATATATACAAAAAAATCGGAGCAACTGCCTAAACAATTGCTCCGATCTGGTGCCGCTGACCGGGCTTGAACCGGTACGCTGTAAACCAGCGAGGGATTTTAAGTCCCTTGCGTCTGCCAATTCCGCCACAGCGGCAAATCAGCTTATATAGTATAACAAACTTTACCGGACATTGTCAAGCCCTTCACCATTTGCAAACGCGCAAAAATCGGCTGCCCAGCGCCGTCAGCACGATTTCTCCCGCATACAGGCGAATGCTGCGCTCTTTGTACTGCGGATGCTGCTGCACAATTTGCTGTTTTGTGCGCTCAATAACCTGCTCAAACAGCAAATAAATGTCCTCATAGATGTTATTGGCGACATCTGCCGGCGCTTTGCTCTCTGTCTGCATGCGCACGGCAATCAGGTTCATGCGCTGCAAATTATCCAGCGCTGCCTGTACGTGCTCGTAATCTCCATCCTGCGGCATAATCATCGTCATATGTGAAACGAGCGGGATTTCTGTACCGTGCTCGGCTTCTTTTCGTCCAGCAAATGTCTTGTCGCGCGTCATGCGGCTGAGGCAGCAATCCAGTACCGCGATGCGCTGTTCCCGCAGCTGATCCAACAGCACACGGTCTATTTCATCCAATTCCACAGCCATAGACGCAAACGCCGGATGCACCGGTTGTCCGCTGCGCGCCGCTTCCAGCAGGCTGTTCAGACTCGCCTGATGCGCTTCCTGCGCCCACGGCGTGTTCATCCATTCTTTTAACATAAAATCAACCTCTTTCTGAGAAAAAATCCCGTTTCTCCCTGTCAGCAGAGAGAAACGGGACATCATTGTTCCAAGCAAGAAAAATTGTTTGATTATTCCTGAATGCCTTCGATGTGCGGAATGGTTGCAAAGCCCTTTTCCAAGTCGGCATCGGTCGGAATATAGTCGTTCATGGTCTTTTCGTTGTATGCCTTGTATGCAGCCAGATCGAAATATCCGGTACCGGTCAGGTTGAACAGAATGGTCTTTTCCTCACCGGATTCCTTGCACTTGAGTGCTTCATCAATGGCAACGCGAATTGCATGAGAGGACTCCGGTGCCGGCAGAATGCCTTCAACCTTTGCGAACATCTCTGCCGCCTCAAAGACGGAAGTCTGCTCAACAGCGCGCGCTTCATCCAGATAGCCGTCATGATACAGCTGAGACAGAATCGGGCTCATGCCGTGGTAGCGCAGACCACCTGCATGGTTTGCGGACGGGATGAAGCCGCAGCCCAGTGTGTACATCTTTGCCAGCGGGGTTACCATGCCGGTGTCGCAGAAGTCGTATGCGAACTTGCCGCGGGTCAGTGTCGGGCAGGATGCCGGTTCTACGGCGATGAAGTGCGGGTTTGCCTTGCCGGTCAGCTTGTCACCCATGAACGGGGACATGATGCCGCCCAGATTCGAGCCGCCGCCTGCGCAGCCGATGACGATGTCCGGATATTCGCCGACCTTCTCCAAGGCAGCCTTTGCTTCCAGACCAATGACACTCTGATGCAGCAGAACCTGATTGAGCACGCTGCCCAGCACATAGCGATAGCCCTCGTGCGTGGTTGCATATTCTACTGCTTCGGAAATTGCCGTGCCCAGAGAGCCGGTGCTGCCCGGGAAACGCTCGTTAATCTCACGGCCTACCTTTGTGGTCATGGACGGAGACGGGATAATATCTGCACCATAGGTGTGAATGACTTCCTTGCGGTACGGCTTCTGCTCATACGAGCACTTTACCATGTAAACCTTGCAGTCCAAGTCAAAATACTGGCAAGCCATTGCCAGCGCAGTTCCCCACTGACCTGCACCGGTCTCCGTCGTCACACCCTTGAGACCCTGTGCCTTGGCATAATATGCCTGTGCAATGGAGGAATTGAGCTTGTGGCTGCCGCTCGTGTTGCCGCCCTCAAATTTGTAATAAATCTTTGCCGGCGTATCCAGTGCTTTTTCCAGATAGTATGCACGCATCAGCGGAGACGGACGGAACATCCGATAGTGCTCACGCACTTCTTCCGGAATGTCAATATAGCGATCGGTCTCGTTGAGTTCCTGCTTTGCCAGCTCGGTGCAGAACACCGGCTCCAGATCTGCCAGCTGTACCGGCTTGTGTGTTGCCGGATTGAGCATCGGGCGATGCTGTGTTTTCATATCCGCACGAACATTGTACCACTGCTTCGGGATCTCATCTTCGCCGAGATAAATTTTATATGGAATCTTTGCCATAACTACTGTCTCCCAATCTTCAAATCTTCGTATCGCTGCAGCAACTGCAGCGTCAAACTACTTTAAATTATACGGGGCTTATCTGGCAATGTCAAGACCATAAAAAATCCGGCAGGCGTTTCGCCTGCCGGAACATCGTATTCGATAAGATTGTACGAACTTACTGTGCGGTATTGCGGGACGGATCACGCAGAACAACGTCATGTGCGCCGCCTTCAACCAGCGAGGTTGCGGAAACCAGCGTAATCTTCGCCTTCTGCTGCAGCTCCGGAATGCTCATGGCACCGCAGTTGCACATCGTGGAGCGAACCTTTGCCAGCGTCATGCCAACATTGTCCTTCAGTGCGCCTGCATACGGAACATAGGAGTCAACGCCTTCCTCAAACGACAGCTTCTTGTCGCCGCCCATGTCGTAACGCTGCCAGTTTCTTGCACGAGCAGAGCCTTCGCCCCAGTACTCCTTCATGTAAGAGCCGCCGACAACAACACGGTTCGTCGGGGATTCGTCAAAGCGGGAGAAGTAGCGGCCGAGCATCAGGAAGTCTGCGCCCATAGCCAGTGCCAGCGTCATGTGGTAGTCGTATACCAAACCGCCGTCCGAACAAATCGGGATATAAATACCGGTCTGCTCAAAGTACTCGTCACGCGCCTGAACCACGTCGATCAGAGCGGTAGCCTGACCGCGGCCAATGCCCTTCTGCTCACGCGTGATGCAGATAGAACCGCCGCCGATGCCGACCTTTACGAAGTCAGCGCCGCACTTTGCCAGATACAGGAAGCCTTCCTTGTCAACAACGTTGCCCATGCCGACCTTTACGGTGTCACCGTAGTTCTCGCGAATCCAGTCAATGGTCAGCTTCTGCCACTCGGAGAAGCCTTCGGAGGAGTCGATACACAGAACATCTGCACCAGCCTCAATCAGTGCCGGAACACGCTGTGCATAATCGCGGGTGTTGATGCCGGCGCCTACCATGTAGCGCTTGTGTGCATCCAGCAGCTCCAGCGTGTTTTCCTTATGGGAGTCATAGTCCTTGCGGAATACCATGTAAACGAGGTTCTGGTTCTCGTCGATAATCGGCAGCGCATTGAGCTTGTGATCCCAGATGATGTTGTTTGCTTCCTTGAGGGAAGTATCCTTCGGTGCAGTAATCAGTTTCTCGAACGGAGTCATAAATTCTTCCACGCGCAGGGACGGTTCCATGCGGCTGACGCGGTAATCTCTGCCGGTTACGATGCCGAGCAGCTTGCCGTTCGGGGTGCCGTCTGCGGTAACAGCCATGGTGGAATGGCCGGTAGCTTCCTTCAGTGCCAGTACGTCACCGAGGGTCTGATCCGGCTTGATGTTGGAATCGCTGACAACAAAGCCAGCCTTGTAGCTCTTGACGCGGGCAACCATCGCAGCCTCAGACTCAATGCTCTGAGAGCCATAGATGAAGGACATGCCGCCCTCGCCCCAGTTGCGGCCGCCGAAGCAGCAATAGCGCAGCGCAAAGGCGCGTTCTGCCTCGCCTGCCTCCCAAAGCCAGCCGAGGATTGTGTTGTTGTCGTGAGTGCCGACATAGGCAACGCAGTTTTTGTCATAGTTATGCGGCAGATGTGTGCTGTCCGAGTTCACGTCAAAGCCGAACTGAATGACCCTCATTCCGGGAAAGCCGGTGTCCTCAAGCAGCTTCACAACGTCCTCGCCGAAAACTCCGAGATCCTCCGCAACAATATCCGCTTCGGGAAGCGCCGCTTTGATTTTTTCAAACAGCTCCATGCCGGGGCCCTTGAGCCATTCGCCGTTTTTGGCGGTCCTGCTTTCGGCCGGAACTGCCCAATATGAGGCAAACGCCCTGAAGTGGTCGATCCTTACACGGTCAAACAGCTTGAGAGCATGAGACAGGCGGTCGATCCACCAGCGGTAGCCGTCCTTTTTCATTTTCTCCCAGTCGTAAAGCGGATTGCCCCAAAGCTGGCCGTCCTCTGAAAAATAATCCGGCGGAACTCCGGCAACCTTTGAGGGCAAAAGCGTTTCCCCGTCAATGAAAAACTGCTCTGTATTGCTCCAGACATCAACGCTGTCGCGGCTGACATAAATCGGCATATCGCCGAAAATCAGAATCCCTTTGCTGTTTGCGTACTCCTTGAGTGCGCGGAACTGGGTGAAAAAGATGTACTGAGTAAAGACATAAAAGTCTGTTTGCTCCTTGAATTCATCGGCGCGGGCAAGGGCGGCACTGTAATGCGAATGCTCTTTTTTCCATTCCCACCACGGCTTTTGACCGTTCGCGTCCTTGAGTGCGCAATAAAGCGCGAACGGACGAACCCACGGATTTTGAAGAGCAAAAATATCAATCAGCGCTTTTGTGTCGCTGTCAAGGCGAAGGAAAGCCTTTTTCAAAAGGGCAAGCCTTTTTTCGTGCGCAAATTTTTGGTCGGCGGCATAAATACTTCCGTGAAATTCATTTTCGCCCACCTCTTCATCCGTAACAAGGCCGTCGTCTCTTAATTGACGCGGGTCAATAAAAGCGATGTTTCCGGCAAAGGCACTGACCGAGCAATAGGGCGAGCCTGTGTGGTCAACGGGGCAAAGCGGCAGCATCTGCCAAAGGGAAAAGCCCGTTTTTTGCAGCTTATCGGCAAAGGCTCTTGCTTCCTTTCCCATTACGCCGACGCCGAAAGGGCCGTTAAGCGAAGAAAGGTGGAGCAGAACGCCTGCCGTTCTTTTGTGGTTCATATTGAAGCTCCTTCGTTTGCGGCTTTTCTGAGCCGCAGAAAAACATACCGCATAATTATACTACATACTGCCCTGCGTTGCAAGATTTATGCGGCACAATAGCTCAACTTTATTTGCATGTCCTTTTCCGCAGCAAATTTTTGTTTGCACAACATAGAAATAATCCTCGGCATCGTAGGGGCGGGGCATGACCCGTCCGGAAAACCCAATTGTTCGCACCGCCTAAAAATAAACCACATCTAACATCTAAAATCTAACATCTAACATCTAACTTGCCACTTTAAACAGTAAACCTTGTAATGTTTGAATATTTTACGTCAAACTGTACAAATTTAAAAATTTTTCTTTGTAACTCTTCTAACAAAATAACAAAAAACTCTTGTCTTTTGCCTTTGCAAATGGTATGATAAACACAATAGGATAACTATAAAAAAAGAAGGTGCCCGAATGTCCGGAATAAACAAAAAAGGTGATGAAGCGGCTCTCTATTTCTTCCACAGCGGAAAAAGCTGCCGCGCATATGATTACCTCGGCTCTCATAGGCTGCCGGGGAAAGACGGCGTTGTCTTTCGCGTTTGGGCACCGAATGCCTCTTCGGTCAGCGTAATAGGCGATTTCAACTTGTGGGACGGCTCTCATGACCCGATGTACCGCCTTGAGGACGGTCAGACATGGGAGACGGTCATTGCCGGAATAAATCAGTTCGATTCCTATAAATACCTTGTCTGCTACCCGGACGGAAAAACCACGGCCGCAAAGAGCGACCCGTACGCCTTCCACAGCGAAACAAGACCCGGCGACGCTTCAAAATTCTTTGAGCTTTCCGGCTATGACTGGGGCGACGAAGAGTGGCTCAAAAAACGCAGTGACGCGAATCCTTATGAAAGCCCGATGAATATTTATGAGGTTCACGCCGGTTCATGGAGAAGATATAAGGACGGCAGTCCGTTTTCTTACCTTGACCTTGCACGCGAGCTTGTGCCTTATGTTAAGGATATGGGCTATACCCACATTGAGCTCATGCCGCTTTCGGAGTATCCGTTTGACGGCTCCTGGGGATATCAGGTCACGGGCTATTTTGCCGCAACTTCGCGCTACGGAACGCCGCACGAGCTTATGGCGTTCATTGACGAATGCCACAAAAACGGCATCGCTGTCATTTTAGACTGGGTACCGGCGCATTTTCCGAAGGATCTGCACGGCCTTTCACTTTTTGACGGAACTCCCTGCTATGAATACGCCGACCCGAGAAAGGGCGAGCACAAGGACTGGGGCACAAAGGTTTTTGACTACGGAAAAGGCGAGGTTGTTTCATTTCTCGTCAGCTCCGCCGCTTTCTGGTTTGAAAAATATCACATTGACGGGCTGCGCGTTGACGCCGTTTCTTCAATGCTTTATCTCGACTACGGCCGCGAAAACGGAGAATGGCTCCCGAACAAATTCGGCGGAAACGAAAACCTTGAAGCAATCGAATTTTTGAAAACGCTAAATATGACCGTTTTCCGCGTGTATC
>OQVL01000552.1_pt1 | contig 20278 bp, 19 predicted proteins | sample 1691501 | NCBI WGS metagenome assembly OQVL01 (sample SAMN03418253, study PRJEB22391) | human gut metagenome | biome: human-gut; feature: organic feature; material: feces | host: Homo sapiens | place: Tanzania | collected 2013-01 | reverse complement strand
TCAATAACTATCACAAATTCAAATAATAAAGGCAATATTTGGGGCGGACATATGCATATTGGCGGTATTATCGGATATGCCACAGCAGGTTCAGCCGGTATTACAATAAAGAATTGTTCAAACACAGCAAAATCCTTTTATGCTCAGAATAAATTTGTCGGAGGCATTATCGGAAAAAATGATTCCGACAACCTGTTAACTCTTGAAAATTGCCATAACACCTCAACTTTAAATGTAAAGGCAAACTGGATCGGCGGACTTGTCGGTTACGACAAGGGTAAACTTGTAATGAAAAACTGTACGAATACAGCGAATATAACCGGATATCAGCATACTGCAGGTTTGATTGCAGGTATTCAGGATGACGGCTGTGAGATTACAAACTGCCTTAACACAGGTACGGTTTCAACAAACGGCCAATCAAACGGTGCAGGTATTCTTTCGACTGTAGAGAGTCAGGCAAACAACCCGACATGGAAAATCACAAATTGCGTAAATACTGGTGATATCAAAAACGGTGCTTCGGCAATCGGCGGAATACTTGGTTACATGGGTAATCGTAATAACCCGGGTACGGTTATCATAAGCGATTGTATTAACAAAGGAAACATGGCTGTTTCGGGCAACGATGTCGGAGGTATTGTAGGTAACCTCGATAACCATGGCTCCTCGGCTCAACATCATAAATACACAAATTGCTACAACTACGGTAACATTTCCTCAAATTCGGGAAGCACTGACGGCGTATTCGTAGGAGGAATTGTCGGCAAGGAATACGGCTTTGCGGAATTCAACGGCTGCCGCAACTATGGCACGGTTAACGCATCAAGCACCTCCGCAAACAGCATTTCAGGCGGTATCTGCGGATGGATCGAGGACGATCCAAGTTCATTTACAAACAATATAAACTATGGCGTAATTACAGCCGGAAATAACGTCGGAGGTATTCTCGGTGAAATTAAAGGATCGACTACCGGTGCAGTCTTTGAATTTACCCAGTGCGGTAACTACGGAAACCTTAGTACGAAAAAATCAAATTATGCCGATATGGGCGGAATTGTAGGAAAAATCACCTGCTCAAATTCAGACGAAAAGATTTACATGTCCAAGTGCTTCAACGGCAACGGAAACGACGGACGTATTGCTTCGGTAAGCTATAAAGCGAAAAATGCCGGCGGTCTTTTCGGCGAAGTTAATAGGCAGGTTGTTATTGCCGATTCATATAACAACGCTTCGAGCATCAGCAGCGGCACAAACGCAGGCGGCCTTATCGGCACGAACAACGGCAACACCACATTGGCATATAACTCATTTTCGGTTACTGCGTCGGTTTCAAATCTTGTCGGTTCGGGTAGCGTTACTCAATACGGATGCTTCACAAATACAATGGGCAAAGGCACGGCGGCTCTTGCGACACTGAACACAACCAGAACGGTTTCCGGTATCAGCTCGGTCGGCAATGCCTATGATTATAAGCAGGGCGTGAACAAGGACTATCCGGCACTTAAATGGCAGCTTAACACCCTCACAAAGAATGTCGGCCGCAACCTCATTGCCGATCTTATCGCGGACACGGCAAAGAGCGGATATTCAGCTCAGGGCTCGTCATATTCAATAAAGCTCGACGGTATTACAAAGACATATTATCCGACATATACAAAGACAGTTAACGGCATTACGGTTACATACGATACTATGTCCGATTTGTTCACTCTCAGCGGTACTCCGACGGCAACAGGCTCGTTCAACATTCTTTCGGTAAGCAATCCGGAGGCTAAGTCGGCGTTTGCTTCTGCATACTATGTCGGCGGCAATGCAATGGGCTGTTCAACAACGGTATTCTCAACAACAATCGGCAGAACAGGAAAGGTTCATGCACTCAAATCAGTTTCGGCAGGCGAGACGGTAAATGTTTCGGTTTATGTAACTCCGAATGTTCCTGTTCAGTTCGATAACTACAAGTTCCATGCAAGCATGGACTATGTAAATAATGTAACGGCAACCTCCGGTGCACTTATTGACCTTCATTCAACATATTCCGGTCTCGGAACCCCGACTAAAACGGGATATAAATTCCTCGGTTGGTACACTCAGAGATCAAGCGGATCGCGTATTGCAGACGGATCTACGGTTGCAAATTTCGGTATACCGAAATTTGACGATACCCTCGACCGTGATGTTGATATTTATGCTCACTGGGATCCGATCTCATATACCGTTAGATACAACGGAAACGGCGCAACAAGCGGCTCGACCACAAGCTCATCACATACCTATGATGAAGAGAAGAACCTCACGGCAAACGGCTTCTTCCGTGAATTTGACGTAAATCTTGATTATTGCAACGGAAGGGAAACCGAGACACTGACTGCAACTTCAAACTTCCTGGGCTGGGCAACATCGGAGAACGGCAATAAAGTTTACGAAGATAAGCAGAGTGTTAAGAACCTCACCACAGAGGACGGTAAAATTATTGATCTTTATGCTAAGTGGGCGGCTGATTCAAGCGTTGAACTCCCGACTCCGACCATGACCGGTTATACTTTTGACGGTTGGTATACAAGTGACGGAACCAAGGTGAGTCAGACCTTTACTCCGACCGCCCCGACAAATCTTACCGCTCATTGGACGCCGATAACCTATACCGTTTCGTATGACGGAAACGGCGGAAGCGGTACAACAGCCTCATCAACGCACACCTATGACGTTGCTCAGAAACTCACGCCGAACGGATTTGAGCGCAAGTTTACCGTAACGTTCAATTATAATGACGGCGAAACAGCAGCGACAGCCGCAATGGCAACCTCAGCATTTAACGGTTGGGCAAAATCCGCAAGCGGTGCTGTTGAATATGCTGACGGTGCAAGCGTAACCAATCTTTCGTCGACTGACGGCGATACGGTTATTCTTTATGCAAACTGGACGGATTCAACGGTTAAGTTCCCGACACCGACACGCACAGGCTATGATTTTAGCGGTTGGTATAATGAGGCAGGGCAGAAGGTTGAAGAAACAACAGTTATTTCGGAGAATATAACGCTTCATGCAGAATGGTCAATAAAGTCCTACACTGTAACTTTCAAGAGCGGAGCGACGATGCTTCAGCAAGGCAAGTGGGAATACAACACCACGCCGACATATACCGGGGACACACCGACAAAGTCAAATGACGACAATTACGAGTACACATTCAGCGGCTGGTCACCCGAGATAACAAAGGTAACGGGCGAGGCTACTTACGAGGCACAGTTCACAGCGACCGAACATCATTTCAAGAGCGTAAAGGTCGACGGTGAAACTCACAGATCGGAGTGTGCCTGCGGCTATAAACTCGAAAGCACAAAGCACAACATCGAGTTGAAAGACGGCAAATACACCTGCAAGGACTGCGGATACGTAGTTCCCGATTTCACAGCTGTTACGGCGGACGGCGCAACACTGACAAAGACGCTCAGAGCAGATATGACAACGAAGTATCTTGTTGCAACGGTATCATATCCGAATGCCTCAAAGCCGAACAAGGAAGGCAAGTATTTCGTATATTGGTACGACAAAGCTTCGGGCGAAATCGTCAGCGCATTCACAACATACAGCTTCTTCCTGACAAAGGAAGTCGACATCATTCCGATTTTCGCAACTCAGAAAGATTATTACACGGAGAGAGCGAAGGCAACAACCGTTTTGAGAATGGTCGGCTGCAAGCAGAATGAGGATAAATCCTATTCGATTCTTGCGGAGCGCAGTATCTCCTCCTCGGCAGGCTCAATCAACAGCCACGGAATGATTTACACAACCGATGCAAGCCTTTCCGACAGTCTTGACTGGGAGCACAGAGACGTTGACGGAGTTAAACTTCTTACGGCTCAAAGAACCTCAACAGTTCGCACGGGACTGTATGAGGCGAAAATCACCGGAGCAGAAAGCAAAGTTGTATACGCAAGACCGTATATCGTTCTTGTCAATTCCGACGGAACCACGAAAACTATGTACGGCAAGGTTGTAACCTACAAACTTACAAGCACACAGGCGGCTGAATCCGATGTGCTGAGCACAGACAGCTATGATCTCAGCGACATAAGCGCAGAGGAGCCGGTAGCACCGACAGAGCCGACGGAAAAGAATCCGTTGGAGAAGATTGCAGATTTCTTTGCAAAACTTGTCGAGATTATCAAAACAATACTTTCATTCTTCGGACTTACGGGGGTAGCAAGATGAAATACATAAAACCTGAACTGAAAATTGAAAAGTTCTCGATAATCGAAGAGATCACGGACGAGGGAACAAGCGGATCGAGCTTCACTCCCATTATTGAGGGCAACACCGATAAAGAAGGCGACTTCGGCTACGAATCCATCGCCAAGGCATTCAACAACATATTCGGAAACTGAATCCAAAACAAAAACGGCATCTGAAAAGGTGCCGTTCTTGGTATAAAGTGATTATTATGAAAAAATTACTGCTAATCCTATTTTCTGTAACATTGATATTCAGTTCATTTCCGTTTACAACAAGAGCGTCGGAGGACAGAACTGTTTTCTACCTCGATTTCGGCGATGTAAAAATCGGGGACAGCGCTGTCTCGGGCTACGATGAAAAAGGAAATCTTGTATCGAATATCAATCCTGTCGGCTATGTCGTTACGCAGTCCTCTCCGTCAAAGGCGGCTGATCACAGCATTTCGGTCACCGACGGCATACAGAATGTTGAAATCAAAAATATAAATATCAAGCGGACGGGTGAAAATGATTATGCCCTATGTGTTCTTAAAACGGCAAGCATAAATCTGACTGTCAGCGGAGAGAATCATCTCGTCCCCGGAACGTACAGAGCCGGCTTTGACATTGCGGTCAAAGCGTCGGCAACCGTCGACGGTGACGGAATCCTTTATGCCCAGAGTGAGATTGAAGCGGGAATCGGCGGCGGAAGCGGTAAATCAAATGGCACGCTCACGATAAATTCGGGCACAATCTACGCAACGGGCGGAATTGGCGGATACGGCTCCGGAATCGGCGGCGGTTCAGCAGGCAACGGCGGCACGATCACAATTAACGGCGGAAACATTGTTGCCAAAGGCGGAGTTTACGGCTCGGGAATCGGCGGCGGAAATCTTTGCCGCGGCGGCATCATCACTATAAACGGCGGCACGGTTACGGCAATCGGAGGTGAAAGTGCGGCAGGTATCGGCGGCGGCTTTGCAGGCAACGGCGGTACCGTTACAATCAACGGAGGCAGCGTCAAGGCGGTTGCGGGAAAGAATGCGGAGAATATCGGCAACGGATATAAATGCAATGCCGCTTTTGACGGAATACACAATTCGGACGGCAATGCTCTGTCCCTGCTGACTGTTGCGCTGAGTGATTTTAAGTCGGTTTATCAGAACGGCATAACAAGCTCTCCGATAACCGCAGGACATACCGATGACACGAATCTGTATTTTTATACCGATTCCGATAAGAGCGTTTTGACCGCCTATATGAGCAATGAAAGCGTAAGATTTTTTGATTACAACAGCGACGGCTGTACGGAAAAGTACCCGTATCTCGATACGGACGACAGAGTTTCCGATTGCCTTGTAACGGCAGATTCGGATAAGCTCGCAGTCGCCGACGGATATAAAATTGAAAAAAAGGACGACGGTTTTTACCTCGTTCAGAATGATATTTACATTGACTCGTTCCTGCCCGTGACAAGGGGTGATATGAACCATGACGGTGTGCTTGACGGCACAGATGCAGTTATAGCAGCGTGCGTTGACGGCAGAATGCTGTCGGATCGGCTTTCGGTTAAGCTGGCTGACGCAAATGGCGACGGAAAAGTAAATAATGAGGACATAGAAAAACTGAACCGGATGGGAATTTCCTCCGGTTCAGTTTTTTAAAAATCATTATCAAACGGGTTACTGCGCAGCTTGTTGATTGCGTCCATACCATCGGAAACATTTGTTGTTTCTCGGTTGGGCTCATTGGGATTGAGCATAGAATCGGGAATTGCATTGATATCGTTAAGGTCAATCAACTGAATTTCTCCCTCAATCGGGTTTTCTTTCAGCCTGTTTAATTCCTCCATACCCTCACCGACATCTGTGGTTTCACGCTCAACCTCGGTGTCCTCGTTCAGCGCATCAAGAATTGCCGGCTTGGACTTCGGAGCTTCCTCGGGTGTTTCGGTCAGAAATTTGTCTATTCCCTCGGAATTGTTTATGTCGATCGTTTCATTCGGTGTAAGATAATCGTTTATTTCCTTAATTTCTTCAGCAACATTACTGCTTTTAATTTTTCTTTTCGTCTTGATCGCAACAAAAATGAACGCAATAATCGATATCACAAAGGCGGCAATCGAAATACGACAGGGGAGAACAAGGTCACGGAAAATTTTTGCGATCACAAAGCAGGCAATTTCCGAAATTATCAGATATGCCAGCGCATAGAACTCACATCCGCCGCCCGTGCGTGTGGCACGTGTCTTTGAAGAGGACTTCACGCCTTTGAAATGAAACAGAAAGACCGCAAACGGCGGAAGAAAAATCCTTTTCTCAATTTTTCTGAGCTCAATATCATATGTGAAGCCAAAGATATAATACACAAGAAATACTGCAATATTGAAAAAGCTGAAAATAATGCAGTAGGATAAAATCATAGCAGTTGAATGATCCATATTGAAACTTCCTTTGAAGATTTGTAAATATTATATCACGTCTCGGGAAAATGTTCAATGCCTTTAATCAACGCTTTTCTTAAATTCTCTTCCGATTTTATTGAGCTCACGCATTGCGCCGATATAACCGTCTCTTGTTACTCCGCTCGGCTTGTGAGCCCATTCTGTTGTCAGGACAAATTTATCAGCCATTTTTTCAAATTCGCTTTCTTTTACTTCAATATCGTCAAAGCAGACGGGAAGACCTATTGAATGGTTGAACTTCATAATCCGCTCAACCTCATCGGATTTTCCCTCAAACTGAAGCAGACAAAGAACTCCGAGCGATACAATTTCGCCGTGCAAATGACTGTGACCGTGTTCGGTAACGGTGGAACCGTAGTAAATACAATGCGCAAGGGTTGAGTTGTAATAGTAGCCGTCAACCGTTGTCATCATATTGGACACAATGCCGGTTGAAACAATTATATCAAGAATTACCTGCTCCAGGGCGAAAGACGGAGTCTTTTCACGAATTGCATTCAATGCGTCGGCACCGTATTCAAGAAGAGGCTCGGTGCACACACGGCTGAGCTGCTTACCCATAAGCGGCGTGTGAGAAAGCACGTCGTCTTTCGACGAGAAAAGCGCCTCATATTCCTTGCTGAGCGCATCACCGATACCTGCCCAGAGAAGATGCTCGGGCGAGTCGGCAATGACGGCGGAATTGATAAAGCAGTGATTGGCGAGCTTCGGATAGCAGTAATCTCTGAAAGTTCCGTCGGTGTTGTAGATTACGGAAATGGCGGTTACCGGCGAACAGTTTGAGGCGACAGTCGGGAATGTAAACAGCGGCTTGTCAAGTTTATCGGCAACATATTTTCCTGTGTCACAGGCACGGCCTCCGCCCACCGCAAAGATCATATCAGCCTCTCGGACAACAGAATTTGAAATGAGTGCGTCGCCGTTTTCATATGTCGAATCGCCGCCGTATTCGATAAAATCGAGGATCTCAACGTCCGATCCGTCTATGCCGTCAAGCAGAGCCTGCTTCGCCTTCGACATGGCGGTTTTGCCTCCGATCACAGCGGCGGTTTTACCGAAATATCTTGTAACATACGGAATTTCCTTGTAACAGTCCGAACCGATGGAATAGCTCGGAAGGTAAAGACTGTAATTGACTCCGTTGACTGACATATAAAATCACACTGCCTTTCCGTTCACTTATCAAAAAGCCTTTCAACTCAAACGAGGAGAAAGACCTTTCTGCTTATTTTTAGTATAATTTTTACCCTTTTATTAAACGAATTTTAGCACCGTCGGATTTAATTGTCAAGTAGAAATAAACGGTTAAAAACAGCGGATATATTGTGCAGCTTTGTCCCGATTTTCGGCGGAAATAAACATAAATTCATATTTACAAGAAAGAGGACTTGCTGTTTTTGAAGCTTAAAAATAAACCCGACAGTAATAATTGGCTGTCGGGTGGATTTATTGGATTGGTTAGATGGGATTTTATTTATCAAACGACGGGTTAAATGCGTAGAAATTCTTAGAATTGAGCTTATCCGTTGCAATTCTCAAGCCTTCACCGAAACGCTGGAAATGAACGATTTCTCGTTCACGCAGGAATTTAATTACATCCCTGACATCGGGATCGTCGACAAGGCGGAGAATGTTATCATAAGTGGTTCTTGCCTTTTGCTCAGCCGCCATATTTTCCATTAGATCGGTGATTGTGTCACCGGTGGACTGCATCTCCGCCGCTGACCACGGGAAACCGCTTGCCGCAGTCGGGTAAACGCCCGTTGTGTGATCGACAAAGTAGGTGTCGAAGCCGCTGCGCTTGATCTCATCATACGAAAGGTTCCTCGTAAGCTGGTGGACTATCGCACCGATCATTTCAAGATGACCGAGCTCCTCTGTACCGATATCTGTCAGCAGCCCTTTAAGCTCGGGATAGGGCATAGCAAAACGCTGGCTGAGATATCTCAGTGAAGCTCCCAACTCGCCGTCCGGACCGCCGTACAGTAAAGGAATATAACTTTATGTGTGAAAGAAAAAAACAAGTCTTTTCTTTGATTTTTCGTACACGATTTTGGCAATTACGGTACGCAGGGTTTCATTTTTGGCTTTTTCGCTTACCGATGCATCGGTGATTGTTCGTAAAACCTGACGTATTCTTTCGCTGAATTCATCAACGTCAATTTCTTCGACCTTGTGAGAATTTTGCTCACGTTCAAGCTGCTTTATTGTCTTTGTGATCCTTGCCTTGTTTTCACGGTACTCATCAACGGTATCTATTTCGGCGAGGAAGGCCTCTTTTGCTCTTGCAAGCCTTGCATATTCCTTTTTAATTAAAGCGTCGTAATCGACCGTCTGAGTAATATTTTCGGCAGGTACAAAATTGAACTGCTTGTTATTGACGAGCCTTTCAAGGTTGGATATTACGAGCTTATTTGCCTTGCTGATTGACAGGCAGTGAGAAGTGACACACTTCCCCGTACCTTTGGTGTAAGCATAGCATTGCATTGACGGGCAGGACGTGCCGAGCATTGTCAATGTAGCTCCGCACTCACAGCGCATAAGACCCTTTAACATCCATTCGACTTGCTGATCAGGTCGCTGATTTTTGCCGTACATTGTTTGTATCTTTGTCAGCTTCGCCTGGGTAGCGTCCCACACTTCCTGAGAGATAATCGGCTCGTGAATACCGTCTACAATTACGGTACTCGGATTTGAGAAGTCTCTTAATGAGCTTGCACGGCCGTCGGTAGACCAACGGATTTTACCGACATATACGGGATTATAAAGGATATATCGTACAGTCCGAGCTTCAAACGGATTTCCCCTGTGGGTCCTGAGACCTTTTGCGGCGCTTTTCAGAGCGATTTGACGCATTGGCAAACCGCTGAGGAAGTCGTTAAATATCTCTATAATGTGCGGCGCTTCGTCGGAATTTATGATATATTTGCCGTCCTGTATGTCGTAACCGTATGCCGGAGGACATAAGGCTTCACCTCGTGAGAGCTTTTCAGTCATTCCACGTTTTACTTCTGTGGAAAGATTGATGAGGTAATATTCGTCCATCCACTCAATTATACGCTCAATCAGATCGCCGAAAGGGGAGTCGATAATCGGCTCCGATATACTGATGACCTGTATGCCTTTTTTACGTAGAATGTTCTTGTAAACAATGCTTTCCTCTTGATTTCGGGCAAATCGTGAGAATTTCCATACGAGAATGGCACTGAACGGAGGCTCTTTCTCTTTGGCAAGAGCGATCATACGGTTGAATTGTGTCCGCTTGGTAGCCGTCTTTGCACTGATACCGTCGTCAAAGAAGATAAGCTTCTCGGGAACTTCAATATTATTTTTCTTTGCATATTCTCTGATGAGCTTCTTCTGCGAATCGGGAGAATATTCGTCCTGACGCTCGGAGGAAACTCTGATATATGCAGCTGCTATTGTCATAAAAAACACCTGCTTTATTTTTGAGTAAATTAAACTTGCAAAAACGAAGCAGATATGATAATATATTTACGCAATCTGCTCCTTTTTAATGTGTATGTGTGTGGATTGTATTTCAACCGTCCGGAGTTGCCGCTCCGGGCGGTGTTTTTGAAATAGAGAAAAAGCAACAGTGCCCCTTTCAAGGGAGCACTGTCGTTTTGTATTATATGTGCCACAAGGACACGGCGACTTTTTTTCAAGCCGCAATATTGTATATATAATACTACACTATTATATGCTCCTTGTCAAGAAAAAAATACCCTAAATTCTGTATTAACATTATTTTTGATAAAATTTTATTTCTGTTTAAAATAGCTTAGCCTTAGTTTTTCATCAATTAGGGCCATATCCTCGTCAGAAATTTTTATACCGTATAACAAATCAGAGGTTTTAATAGGCTCATATATTTTTTGTTTACTAACGGTTATAATTTGTCCGTAATCAACAACGCTTCCTGTTTTTAATTTTTCAATATCTTTTTGCCAAATATTTAACTGATCAATGTTTTTTTGAAACTTTATTATTTTGCGGCTTGATTCTTTAGCTAGTCGTTCTTTTTTCTCGTTTTCATCCGATGTGGATAAATACATTTCAAGGTTTTTTACCGCCTTAAAAAGCAATCTTCTATTTTCCTCAGTTACGCGTTTAATTTTTTTATCTGCCAAATGATATAATCCGTTGTTGAGTGACTGTTTATAGTGTGAGTTTTTAAAACCTTCCTTTTGAGAGACTAAAGGAATAACAGTTATTACTCCTGATTTTTTAGAATTATTATTATCTAAGACTATGGCATAGTGTAAACCACCTAATTCGTTGCCAATTCTGTAACCAAAATTTATTTTGAGAATATCGCCACGATGATATTTAGGGAGCTTTTCAACATTGAAAGTCTTTTCTTTTTTTATATATTCTGTATATGAATCAATCCAATATGAAAGTAAAGATGCTCTTTTTAAATCGTGTTTCTTCTCGGATTTTGCTAAATTGGTTATGAAATATTTAAGTTTGCCAATACTTGATTCAATATGCAAAGCGACATCATCAATTTTTAACTCTAAAGACATTTTTTCATCCTTTCTTTTTAATGTTAATCAATATCCTTCCATCAACTCAGCATTCTGGGCGGTGTTTTTTTACTTCTATTGATGTGAAAATAAATCACAAATCAGTCTTTCGGGTAGGTGTGAAGAAACTTGTGAATTTAACTCACTTTATCTAATTATTTAACGTTTATTGTAACTGTTTCCGTTTCATCGACAATATGAGCATTTTCGTCCATAAGACAGAAAGAAAACTGAATTTTGTTAATATCGTCAGCAGAAGAAACGCCTGTATTCTTAGTGAAAAGAATGAACGGCTGTTGGGATGAATTGCCCGGAAGAACGGTAACAGGTAATCCACTGCCGATTGTAGTTGACATTCCGTTAATCGCAGCATTTTTGAATCCGATCGTTAAGCTCTGATTACTTTTATTCTCAACAAGTAACTGCATATATGATACACCCTCAACAGACATATCAACAGCTTTGTCGTTATAAACTTTAACAAAACTTGCTTTTATATATTCATCTTCAAAAATCGGTTTTGCAGTATCATTGACTTTCTGCGAAGATTCTATCTTGCCCGAATTGTTGGTTGTGTTGCCGGAAGAATCACTGTCGCTTCCACTGCTAACTGCAATTACAATAATAATTGCAATTAAGGCAACGGCGACAACAACGATTGAAGCCAAGCAGCCAGCTTTCTTGTTCTTTTTCTTTCCCTTTTTGGGTGGGTTATTTTGCTGCACGTTTACTGTAAGAGCTGAACCGCAATAAGGGCACATATTGGCATCGTTGGGTATTTCTTTTCCGCATTTTTGACAAAACATAATTTTTACTCCTCTTTTTTAAAATTATTTATCACACCGCAGGGCGGTTATGAACGAAAGTTAATCAATTTCTCTTATAAGCAGCCTCGGCACGCCGATAACACGGCAGTGTTCGAGGGCTTCGTTTTCTATGGTTTCCGGCTTATATAACGGATTTAGCGGCACAAGGCGCAGCCAATCTTCGCCGTGAACAAACTCGATCTTTTTCAGTGTAGCGCACTCATCTTCATAGATAATAGCGCCGATGTCGCCGCTTCGGTCAAGCGTGGTTTGCTTTAAAATAAGCACGGTATCGCCGTCCTGATATAAAGGATACATCGAATCGCCGTGTACCTTTAATACCATATAATCAGATTTAGGTCTGCCTTTTAAATAGCTTGTCGGAACTTCAACCGTGTCACCGCTCCAATCTTCGTTGGCAACGCAGTTATAACCTGCGGCGATTTCTCCGATAACGGGAAATGTTACAACATCGTCCGTTACGGTAGGGGATACAAGTCTATTTCCGTTCTGTGGAACATCAAAGCCTGATAGCCATACAGGGTCAACGTTTAATGCTAAAGCTAATTTATACAATTTGTCACCTTTAGGAGTAACCTTACCAGATAGATATAAGCTAATGGAACTTTTATCAATACCTGTAAGTTTAACCAAATCAGCTTGTTTCAAGTTACTGTTTTGAAAGGCTTCATTAAGTCTTTTGCAGGTTGATTCAATTATTTCGGGTTTCATGAACTCACCTCCACAAGTAGAATAACATATATGTTTGAAAAAATCAACATTTTTTTGGATTTTTTCAAAAAATATGTTGACAAACTCAAACTTGAGTGGTAAAATGTGTTTGAAAATTCAAACAACGGAGGTGATGAAAATGTTTCAATACAATAAACTTCTTGGTAGGATGACCGAAAAAAAGATAACTCAAAAATGTGCTGCGAACACATTAAGTATATCTGAAAACTCGTTTACCAATAAGATAAAGGGCAGATCAAACTTTACTTCTGAGGAAATAGCAACTTTGTGTGATTTGCTTGATATTGAAAAAGATGAAATAGGGACATATTTTTTTACAGTCGAGGTTTGAAAATTCAAACTAAAGTAAAAACAAAAAACCGAATGAAGAGCGTTTTCATTCAGCCTTTGTCCGTATTTGTTTACTCAATACCTCTTGCAGATTTTCATCATACACAAACGCTCCGCGTATTTCTTCAGAAGCGTAATCACTTTAGCAGTGACGGTTCTGCAAATTGCCTAATCGCTGATTACCTTAAGGAACACTTAATACGGTGTGACATTTTGAGATTGTCAATCTAAGTATTTTAAGCGTGTACTCAGCACACTACGCCGTATCAGTTGTTATCTTTAGCCCTTTTTAGGTGTATTGGCACCACCGTCTGACGACCTTATCGTTTGAGAACAGGCAAAGTATTACAAGTTTGGTTATGGTAACCACGTCCTTCCTTTGCCTTAATAGGCGAGGTCATTATATCAGCAAATTTCGATAATATCAAGAATAATTTGGATAATTCACAATTATTTTACAAAAAGGAAATAGTTGTGAAACAAATTCACAGTTGCAAGAACAGGAGGCGATAATTTGAAGCTTGAAATCAAAACGGTTGAGGTAGCAGATAATGCCGTACAAACTTGTGTCTTCATTGATGGCGTAGACGTTACTAATCGCATTAAGAAATTCACATTGAAGAAAGACGGCTCACCGTTGGAATTGTCTTTAACCATTTTAGGCGATATTGATGTTTCAATAGACAATTTGGAAATGAGCAACATCAAAAATATTGATTTAACACAGTCTGAATATCAATATACTGCGAAAGAAAAGACACGATCAGAGCCAAGACAGAAACGATTGCTGAGAAGATTGAAAGATAAAAGCGACCGTTACTTTTAAATTCAGGGTGTTTGTTTTCCAAAAATTCAATGCCTTTGTAACGTACAAAGGGTTTGGTTAAAGTGAAATGAGCAGTGCCATTCATAGATCTTCCATAAACAATTCCACCGATATATTCTCGGTCGATACATTCACAAAGAGGTTCAGGATTATCTGTATAAAACTCAGAAAACGGCTGGTTGTCAATGATGCGACGAATAATTATACGCATTGATTTTTCAAATTTTCTTGTATTTTTCTTCATTATAATCAACTTCCTTTCGGAGCGATTATAGCACAATGAGGTTCGGCTATGCAATCATCAAATTACAACCACTTTACAGGCAAAAAGAAGCCGATACAAACACAGCGGCGAAAATTCGGCAAGGTAAAAAACACACGCACACATAAAAACAAGTATTCTCGCTTTTCAAAGGCAGAGGACATCAAGAAAAAGAGAATACACGGTAAGTGAAATGATCTCACATTATCAAGGAGTGTCAATTATGAAAAAGATAAATGCACTCAGAACGGCAAGAATAGGACAATTTTACACACACATACACATTAAATACATGACGAAAGGAGCGTGTTAATTATGGCCGGAGAATTGACCTGTTACAACATTCTTATCAAAGAGGACGGAACGGAAGTACCGTTCGACGATCTCACGGAGGAAGAAAGAGCGGATTTCGCCGAGCGTGCCGGTCAGAAAATGGCTGAAGCGTTTCAGGACTGGTTTTCAAGACACCCCGAAGAATTCTGAGGGGCAATACGGACAAGCATTGAGAGGAGCTTTTAAATGGAAAAGTTTATACATAAGCACATTTATTACATTGCCGCTACCTTGATTTTTTTGATAGGTCTTGTGGGCGGAATACTTATAGGAAGCATAACAGGACAAGCAGTACCCGAAAGCAAAACAACGGCAGTTTCCGATGAAGCAGATCACATTGTATCTGTTATGCTGTCGGACAAGCCGAAAAGTCTCGGAGAGTTCAAGCTGACGGCATATTGCACCTGCTCAGAGTGCTGTGATGAATACGCTGACGGTTATACAGCAACAATGACCGAAGCTACGCCCGGAAGAACAATAGCAGTTGATCCCGATGTAATCCCTTACGGAACAAAGGTAATCATCAACGGCAATGTATTTGTTGCCGAGGACTGCGGCGAAGCAATCAAGGGCAACCGAATTGATGTCCTCTGCGCTTCACACGAGCTTGCAGAACAGTTCGGTATTCAATATGCGGAGGTTTACATTGCAAACGAATAAGGCTCGCTTGAGCCTTATATGAAGGCGTAGTCAAACGGTAAGACAACAGACTTTGACTCTGTGATTGTGGGTTCGATTCCCGCCGCCTTTGCCAAACCCATAGAAAACCCTCTGGATTGTTACCTCCATATATTTTTCATTCTTTCCATTTTATAAACTCAGAGGTTTGGAACGGACACCGATACAAGTACAGTAAAAAGGGCATTCGGTTGACGGCTCGGAACAGACGAGCAACACGGGAACGTATTTCAACGGCAGAAAGTTCGCTATATGGACAGATGTGAGTTCGACTCTCACCGTTCCCGCTTGGGTGTTTTCCCATTTTTCCCCTTTCATAAATGATGAGCCACGACGGATGTGAATATATCATTGCTCTCGGAATCCGTGCGGTGAAAATCCGCAATATTTTTAGAAAAGGAGGTCAGAACGATGCAGCTTATATCAATGGTTGAGAGAATTCTCGGCGATGAACCAGGTGCTGAAGAGTTCTCCGATGCTTTTAACAAGGCTCAGCAGAAGCTTCACAGAATTATTCAGCGTGAAGGCTCCGACGGTGGACTTCGTTTCGGCGGCAGTTATTTTGCACAGCTTATAGCCGAGCAGATAACAGAAAAGAGAGCCTCCGATTTAACAGAAGCTCTCTACAAAAGCAAAAGGCGCACTGCTCACACAGATACGCCCCACATCACATTGACTATTGTATCACTTAACGAACAATAAGTCAAGTATAGAAAGGATGAAAATTTTGTCAGAAGTAATTGAAACCACTGCGGAACAGATTGTTGATGTTCCGACAGGTAATGATTTAATGGCGGTTACTCAGCTGCCGGTTATCACGGAACAGCTTGAAATGCTTACAAATGTAATCAAGGCAAAAGTTGATTATGCGCTCGGCCTCAGCGTTACTGAAGAATCCTATAAGGAAATTAAGAGCATAAGAGCCGATCTGAACGCAGATTACAACGACCTGGAACAGCGCAGAAAAGCAATTAAAAAGGCTATCAATGCACCGTATGAAGCGTTTGAAGATGTCTACAAGAGATGTGTTACACAGAACTTCAAGCCTGCGATTGACGAGCTGAGTTCCCGTATTTCAGAGGTTGAAGCAAGATTAAAGGAAGAAAAGAAGCAGAAGGTTCTGCAATATTTCAATGAGTATTGCGAGCACAAAAACATTGATTTCGTTTCGTTCGATTCGCTGGGATTAAAAATCAATATGTCGGGCAGTTTGAAATCTCTTAAAACTGCTGTTACAGAGTTTATCGACCGAGTTTCAGATGATCTTGAAATGATTAAGGTCCAGGAGCATTCGGCAGATATTCTTGTTGAATATAAGAAGTCTCTGAATGTGTCACAAGCAATCCTTACGGTACAGAACAGAATAAAAGCTATCGAAGCGGAAAAGGCAATGATGGCAGAGCGTGAAGTAGCTATGAGAAGTGCCGAAGAAGCCGCCGCAAAGGTTGATGAAGTCCTTGAAGAAATTGAACAGGACGAAGCATTTGAGGCTCCCGAACAGCTTCAGATGCCGGCAGAGGAACAGGTCGAAGAAGTGCCGAGAAAGAAATATACAGTTGCGTTCAAGTATTCGACATACGATCTCAATTCAATCAGAGAAATCAAAAACATAATGGAAAGGAACGGAGAATATGAACAACTCTAATGCGGTTGCAGCACCGCAGAAGCCGAAATTCAGCGTGGCTATATCTACCGACAAATACCGTAAGCTCATAAATAATACCCTTGGCGATCCGAACAGAGCAAGACGCTTTGTTGCCGCTATTTCCTCAGCGGTTGCCGTAAATCCTGCTTTGCAGGAGTGCGAGGCGGGATCGATACTTTCAGGAGCACTTCTCGGCGAAAGCCTTAATCTATCGCCGTCGCCGCAGCTCGGTCAGTATTATCTTGTACCGTTCAAAAGCAAGGCGAAGAAAGACCGCGAGGGACGTATTATTTCACCCGAATGTACCAAAGCGCAGTTTATCCTCGGGTATAAGGGATATATTCAGCTTGCAATCAGAAGCGGTCAGTACACTAAAATCAATGTAATTGAGGTAAAGGAAGGCGAGCTTGTTCACTTCGATCCGATAACGGAAGATGTTGATTTGAAACTCATTGATGATTACGAAGCAAGAGAAAAAGCGCCGACTGTCGGTTATTGTGCGACGTTCCAATATCTTAACGGTTTCCGCAAAACGATATATTGGAGCAAAGAAAAGATGCTTTCTCATGCCGATAAATTCAGCCCTGCGTTTTCAAAGGAAAGCTACTACAAAATACAGAACGGTCAGATTTCTGACAGGGATATGTGGAAGTATTCTTCATTCTGGTACAAGAACTTTGACGATATGGCAAAGAAAACAATGCTTCGTCAGCTCATCAGCCGTTGGGGTGTAATGAGCATTGAAATGATTACCGCCTTTGAAAACGATAACAAAGAGATTGAAACTACGGCGAACGGCGATTTTGTTTCATCTGAAGCTGAACCAACAGAAACACCGGCATTAAATGCACGGCCGGAGGTGACAGAGGTCGAGGAACAGGTTGACCTCAACAGTCTTGATTAAATATAACATCATTTCCACAGGCTCACAGGGCAATGCAGTCATTATAGAAAAGGTCATACTGATTGACTGTGGTGTAGGTTTTAAAGCCTTAAAACCGTTTTATTCGGATCTCAGATTGGTGCTGTTAACACATATTCATTCGGATCACTTCAACAAGAGGACAATCAGACGATTAGCGGCAGAAAGGCCGACGTTGCGCTTTGTCTGTTGCAGATGGCTTGTTGAACCCTTGACAGCCTGTGGTGTATCAAAAAATAACATTGACGTTTTGGAGTTTAACAGACTGCACGGATACGATTTATGCAATGTTATCCCCGTTCCGCTCGTTCACAATGTGCCGAATTGCGGTTGGAAGATACACTTTGCAAAGAAAGGCAAGATGATATATTGCACCGATACAAACAATATGAACGGCATAATGGCTCTTAATTATGACTTGTTTATGATTGAAGCCAACTACGACGAGGATGAAATAGAGGAGAGAATCCGTCAGAAGAAAGAAAACGGCGAATACGCCTACGAACTCCAAGTGATAAAGAACCATTTATCAAAACAAAAATGCGACGATTTCATATACCGGAACATCGGACCTAACGGCGGTTATGAGTATATGCATCGTCACATAGACAAAAAGGTGAGCGGCATTGATAACGACAGCAAAAATACTCAAGGTGGTTGATAATCAGCTTATATTGGCACCGGATGCAGACCTTTCAAGAGAAATTGCAAAGAAGCATATAGGAAAGGTTGAAATTCGCTTGAACGATGGAAGAACGATATCCAACGAACAGCGCAAGAAGATATTTGCAATAGTCAGAGATATCGCTATTTGGAGCGGACACGAGCCTGAGTACATAAGAGCTTTTTTAACCTGGGATTTTTGTTTAAAGTCGGGTGTCGATGCCTTTAGCTTATCAGATGTCGATATGACAACAGCAAAGGATTTCATAACATATTTGATTAACTTCTGCTTTTATAACGATGTTCCGACGAAGGACACGCTTCTCAATCAAACTGACGATATCGGGAAGTATCTGTATATGTGCCTTGAGCATCGTAAATGTGCAATCTGCAACAAGCCTGCGGAAGTTCATCACGTTGACCGTATCGGAATGGGCAGAGACCGTGAAAAGATAGTTCACGTCGGACTTAAAGCAATAGCTTTATGCCGAGAGCATCACGATGAAGCTCATCTCCGAGAGAAAGATCTCTTCAAAGAGTATTTTGTATACGGTATCAAGCTGGACGAATATCTTTGTCGCTGTCTTAATCTCAACACCAAGAAAAGGCGGTGATCGTGTGGCTCGTCCTATAAAGGACGGGGTTGATTACTTTCCTAAGAATACAGACTTTTATCAGGATGATAAAGTCAGACTTTTAAGAGCAAGGTTCGGTGCAAAAGGTATGTATCTTTTAGATTACCTTTTGTGCGACTTATATGGCAAAAATGGATACTACATAGAGTGGAATGAAAACAAGTGCTTCTTAGTGTCAGACGGTGCGGGTTGTGGTTGTGATTCCGGCTTAGTAAAAGAATTCATTACCGGGTGCTTACAATGTTCTTTCTTTGACGAAAGGGTGTTCTAAGGAGGTGAAACAGATGGAAAATAAAGAAAATCTGGAACTGGAAATGGATATATCGCAGGAAAGTGAAATCACTGAGCCTGTGGTTTTGAGCAAAGGTGTGAAAAGTAAGAGAAAAGACATCACGGCAGATAAGCTGTTTGTTATCTGTAACACAATATTTATGATATTGTTTGTGGTTATTACGTTATATCCGGTGTTGAATACAGTTGCCCTGTCTTTTAATGACGGAACGGATGCGGTAAGGGGAGGAATCCATCTGATCCCCAGAAAATTTTCAATCAAAAACTATACGGTTGTATTACATATGCAGAATATTATCACGGGTGCGATTGTTACCGTGGCAAGAACCGTGATCGGAACACTGCTGGCGCTTGTGGCAAATGCGTTGCTGGCATATATCATCAGCAGAAAGGAATTCCTGTTTAAATCCCAGCTGTCCCTGTTCTGGGTTATCACGATGTATGTAAATGGCGGACTTATTCCGGTCCTGTTGCTTTATAAAACATTGGGACTGACCAATTCCTTCTGGGTATATGTTATTCCCGGTATGGTAAGTGCGTTTAATGTGCTGGTGTTAAGGACTTATATGCAGGGACTTCCCGAAGCCCTTGAAGATGCTGCTAAAATTGATGGCGCAGGTTATATGACGATTTTTGTCAAGGTCATTTCACCGCTATGTAAGCCGGTTTATGCAACCGTTGCTTTGTTTGTTGCGGTTGGACAATGGAATTCATGGTTTGACGCCATGATCTATAACCGTATGAAAACAGAATATACCACCTTGCAGTATGAATTGATGAAGCTTTTGTCTTCGGTTATGCAGCAAAGCGGAAGTGCTACAAGTGTTAATGCGGCCAATGTTTCTACCGTTACACCTGTTACGGTCCGTTCAGCGGCAACTGTTATTACAATGCTTCCCATCATTTGTCTGTATCCCTTCCTTC
>OQVL01000547.1_pt1 | contig 20369 bp, 16 predicted proteins | sample 1691501 | NCBI WGS metagenome assembly OQVL01 (sample SAMN03418253, study PRJEB22391) | human gut metagenome | biome: human-gut; feature: organic feature; material: feces | host: Homo sapiens | place: Tanzania | collected 2013-01 | reverse complement strand
AAAGTGTCAACCCGAGCCGTAGGTTTACAGTTTCTGTCAGATACGAAACCGATAGCGTTGCGAGGCTCCGGGGTTTTCCCGTCTAACTCCTTAACGGCAGTCCAGAATTGCCCCCACGTCATTTCGAGTGTTCTGGAAACGTCTTGGTACGGGTCTTTCTGTTCGTCCTGCATATTGCACAATCCTTAACAGCTCCATCGTATTCAGCCATCAATCTGTCAATATATTCATCATTGGCTTTCTGTTTGGCGTCTGCCCTTACCCTTACATCACTTCTTATCTGCTCTATTATGATATTTACAGTTACGCCTATAAACAAAATTCCAACTCCAGTAACACCGGCATATAAGGCCGGAAGCATTCTATTGTAATAAAAGTAAATAAATATACTTGCTAATATGAGTATTCCCGCCACACCTATACTGGCAAATAATAATATCTTAGAAAATAAAGCAGGGCTTATATCATCTTGACCAATATCATATGAATCTGCACCTGAGTCTGCATATGAATCTGCATCCGCATTTGAATCTGTAACGGTCTTTGTACCTGTAGCTGCATATAAATCTGCATCTGCATCCTCTCGCAGGGCTTTTTTGAGATCTTTCTCCCTTTCCCTTTGTATATTAATTAAATCATTTTTTCTGTTTTCAAGCTTTACAAGATCCTCTTCCACATTTTCCAAATGACGTATCTGGTCTGCTAACTCATGTATCTCCATTCTTTTTTTATAAAGACTACCGGTCTGTCTGGTTGGACTCATACCATTAATAAGCTTAGTAAAATTTGTCATGGCATTTTCGTAGTTGCTTATATCACCCTCAAGCTGTCCAACATCTCCGACCCTATCTTCGAAGAAATTGAAGACGACCTGTACATGGAAACCCTCCTGCCCCTGATGAAAAACAAATATAAAACCATCAAAGCAAAGAACGACTATGAGCGCTCGATGAAACTCATCCGCTTTGCCCTGGGAAGAGGATACAGCATGGAGGTTATCCACAAATGCATCGACCGGATGAAGGAAGAAGATCTGGGAGACATCGATTTCGAAGAGGAATTCTAAAGCAAAGCATCAAGTTCAATATCCAAACCTCAAAATTAGGAGTAAAGCCATGCGTACCAGCCTGTTAAGAGACATATTAGATTTATTCTTCCCCCGAACCTGCGCCATCTGCGGAAATGTGCTCGCTGGCGGGGAGGAGATGATATGCATGAAATGTCTGTTCCGCATGCCGGGAACCGATACCTGGGAGCACCCCTACGACAACGAGATGGCAAAACTCTTCTGGCATCAGATTCCCATCGAACGCTGCTGCGCCCTCTTCCATCACATCAGTCATGCTACATCGGCAAGAGCCGTCTACCAGCTGAAATACATGTATCATCCCGAAATGGGAATCTATCTTGGGAAAATGCTGGCTCAGAAGGGGTTAAACATCCAGTTCTTTGACAGAATAGATGCCATCATCCCCATCCCACTCACCAGGAAACGACAGAAAGAACGCGGCTATAACCAGAGCCTTCTCATCGCCAAAGGCATCCAGCAACTCACCCATCTGACCATCATCAAGGATGCCGTAAGAAGAAAAAAGTTTAGCGAAAGCCAAACCCACAAGAACCGGCATATGGAGAGGCACAGGCACAGGCAGTTATATTCTTTGTTATCATTGCAGTTATATCTATAGCTCAGGTAATGATCACTAAGAGAAAGGAGATTGAATCATAATGGGAGTAAAAGGCAAGATCAAAAGAGCACTCATAGTGGTTATACTCGCTGTATTGGCAATCGTGACCATATTCCCGATATGGTTCCTGATCGTCAATTCATTCAAGGGACAGCAGGAGATAGTAGCATCTCCAATAGCTCTCCCGAAGTCATGGAATCTGGACTATCTGAAGAATGCAGCTGAGCAGATAAATCTCGGCAGCAGCCTGCTTCAGACAATACTCATAACAGTTGCGGCTGTGGCACTTATCGTGATCATATCTTCATTTGCCGCATGGGCAATTGCCAGGACAGATTCTAAAGTGGCAAATATACTCTTCATAGCATACACAGCAGCCATGCTCATACCTTTCCAGTCAGTTATGTACCCGTTGGTATCACTGATGGACAAGCTGGGACTCAAGAATACACCGGGTCTGATCCTTATGTATGGAGGATTTGGAATCAGTATGTCGGTTCTGCTGTACAGAGGATTCATCAAGAGTATCCCGCTGTCACTTGAGGAGGCAGCCATGCTCGATGGAGCAAATATATTCCAGATATACAGATACGTGGTAATGCCACTCTTAAAGCCGACGACAATGACAGTTGTCATCACAAATGCAGTGTGGATATGGAACGATTACCTTCTTCCATTCCTCGTAATAGGAAATAACGACAAAAAGACGCTCACGCTGAGCTTATATTATGCAAAGAGTCTGTCAGGACAGTACGGAAATCCATGGGAGCTCATCTTCCCTGCAGTACTTCTCTGCATCATCCCTATCGTGATCATATTCATCATACTTCAGAAGAATATCATCGAGGGAATTTCAGCCGGAGCTGTGAAAGGATAAACATAAAATATGGACAAAAAATGGTGGAAAGAGGCGGTATTTTACCAGATATACCCTAGAAGCTTCTATGACAGCAACGGAGATGGCATAGGAGATCTGAAGGGAATAACCGAGAAATTACCGTACCTCAAAGAACTTGGCGTGACCGCTGTGTGGATATGTCCATTCTTCAAGTCGCCTATGAAGGACAACGGATATGACATATCGGATTACTACGATGTGAATCCTGAGTTTGGAACCATAGAGGATGCGGATGAACTTATAAGATGTGCAAATGAAAATGGCATCAAGATAATCATGGACATGGTCATCAACCATACATCAGACCAGCACAGATGGTTCCAGGAGGCGTGCCGGGACAGACACAGCAAATACAGAAATTATTATATATTTAAGGACAACATAGATGGACTTGCAGATCTCAGATCTAACTTCGGTGGAAGCACATGGACACAGATTGAGGACGGCAGCTGGTATTTCCATTCGTTTGCGAAGGAGCAGCCGGATCTCAACTGGGAATGTGCGGAGATGAGACAAGAGCTCTACGACATGATGAACTGGTGGCTTGACAAGGGAGTTTCAGGATTCCGAATGGATGCCATCACATTTATCAAGAAAGACCTCTCATTCCCGCCTATGCCGTCAGACGGCGAGGACGGCAGATGTGATGTTGGCAAATGCTGTCTCAACAGACCGGGAATAAATGAGCTTCTTCACGAGTTAAAACTCAACACATATGGCAGAGGAGACTTTGTGACTGTTGCAGAGACTCCTGGAGTTCCAAATGAGGATTTGGACAGATACATTGGAAGAGATGGACATTTCTCCATGATATTTGACTTCAGCTACACAGACATAGATATCAATCCGGGCGATCTCTGGCTGCACCAGAGAGACTGGACGATAGAGGAGTTCAAGGACAAGCTGTTCACCAATCAGAGACTTGTGAAAAAGATCGGATGGGCAGCAAATTATCTGGAAAACCACGATCAGCCTAGAAGTATAGGCAAATACTTCCCGGCTGGAGATATTCCTGAATACAGAACACAGATGGCAAAGGCGCTTGGCGCGCTGTTCTTCTTCCTGAAGGGTACGCCATTTGTATATCAGGGACAGGAGCTTGGCATGATAAACACTCATTTTGACAACATAGATGAGCTTGACGATATCAATTCCAAGGGACAGTATGCGAGATGCCTTGAAGCCGGATACAGTGAGACTGAGGCGATGAAATCCGTAAATATAAGGAGCCGTGACCAGTCGAGACTTCCTATGCAGTGGAACAGCGATAAGAACTTCGGATTCTCAGTGCATGAGCCATGGCTGGCGTGCAACAATCAGTGTGACTGCCAGACAGTGGAGCTTGAGAGTGCTGATAATGACTCTGTGCTTAGCTTTTATAAGGCGATGATACAGCTCAGAAATCACTCGGAGTACACACAGACTCTCATCTACGGAGACCTGGAGGATGTGGAGACGGATAATGCAGGAATCATAGTGTACAGGCGCAAGCCGGTTCAGATTGAGTGTGCATGTGGAACTGGAGCAAATGCAGAAAGCACAGACAGATCGGTATATGTTGTTGTCAACATGACCGGTGAGGATGTGGGCTATGCAATTCCTGAGACTGCGGATGTGCTTATGGGTAATTATGAGGATTACGATGGTACACTCAGACCTTATGAGACTGTGGTGTACGCGGTGTAAGCCGGGGCTGGTTTGTGCCGGCCGGCAGAGCGAGCCTGAATGTGGATGATGCAGACAAAAATGATAGTCGGTGAACATTTGCATTCAGGCTTGTTTTTTGCATAATTATACGTTTTGGAGACTTTTGCCTAAAGTATAGACAAATCAGGGTTATATTCTGCACATAGCTCAGACAGTGAGAAAGCTACAGAGGTGAAGTAAAAAGCCCCTGAGAGAGAAGACATGTCGTAATGTTCACAACGCAATTCTAAGTCAGAAAAAAATCATTAGTTAACCATCAGCAGTACCATATTTGGTCAACTTTTTTCCATATAAAATATAATACCCAGATATTAAAATAGCTGTATAAAAAGCAGTCAGACATGAGATTTAAGAGCAGAGGGTGCGCAGTGTACAGGCGTAACGGAGGTTGTCTGCTCAGACAAATAAATGGAGAAAAGGAGATACACTTATGGGAATTATATTTCACGAAGAGACACAGACATTTCACCTTACAAATGGTGAGATAAGCTACATCATGACGGTGCTCCCAAACGGACATCTGGGAAATCTGTACTATGGCAAGGCGATAAGGGACAGAGAGGATTTTTCACATCTTTTGGAGCTTGTCCAGAGACCTATGTTCCAGTATGTATATGACGACGACAGGTTGTTCTCTCTTGAGTCGGTGAAGCAGGAGCTTCCTGTATACGGAACCACAGATTACAGGACGCCGATGGTGGAAGTCCTTCAGTCAAATGGCAGCAGGATATCAGATTTTGTGTATGTATCACATGAGACAAATTCCGGCAAGCCAAAGCTTGAGGCACTGCCGGCAACCTACACAGAGAATGATGATGAGGCGGAGACTTTGATCATCACATTGAAGGATTCACTCACAGGCATAAAGGCGAGAATGCTCTATACGATATGGAGTGACAGACCGGTCATAGCGAAGAGCGTAGAGTATGTAAATGAAGGCACAGAGGCGGTACATCTCACCACTGCCTACAGTATGTGTCTGGATCTCCCAGATCCTGATTACCAGTGGATGCAGCTCTCAGGCGCATGGGCAAGAGAGCGTCATATAATAACAAGAGATCTTGAGCAGGGAGTACAGTCCATAGGCAGTAACCGTGGTCATTCATCCCATGAGCATAATCCGTTCATCGCATTGAAGAGGGAGACAACGGACGAGAACCAGGGAGAGGCAATTGGAATAAGCCTTGTCTACAGTGGCAATTTCAAGATACAGGCAGAGGTCGACACGAGAAATACAGCCCGTATTCTTGCCGGAATAAATCCAGATACATTTGACTGGAAGCTTGAAGCAGGTGAGCATTTCCAGACTCCTGAGGCAGTCATCGTGTACTCAGACCAGGGACTCAACAAGATGAGCCAGACCTTCCACAAGCTGTATCAGAAGAGGCTTGCAAGAGGCGAGTGGAGAGACAAGCCAAGGCCGATCCTCATCAACAACTGGGAGGCTACATATTTTGATTTCACCAGAGAGAAGCTTATAGCCATCGCCCAGAAGGCAAAGGAGTGCGGAGTTGAGCTGTTCGTCCTTGACGATGGCTGGTTTGGAGCCAGAACTACAGACCATGCAGGCCTTGGAGACTGGGTGGCAAATCCTGACAGACTCCCAGAGGGAATCACAGGAATTGCAGAGGATATAGAGAATGTAGGGCTGAAGTTCGGACTGTGGTTCGAGCCTGAGATGACAAATAAAGACTCAGACCTCTACAGAGAGCACCCAGACTGGATACTCTCAGTTCCGGGAAGACACGACTCACATGGAAGATTCCAGTACGTTCTGGATTTCTCCAGAAAAGAGGTCGTTGACAGAATATATGAGATGATGGCAAAGATACTCAGCACGGCGAAGGTGTCATATGTGAAGTGGGATATGAACAGAAGTATCACCGAGTGCTACAGTGCGGCTCTTCCAGCCGACAGACAGGGCGAGGTGTTCCACAGATATATACTTGGCGTGTATGATCTGTACGAGAGACTCACAAGCACATTTCCACATGTACTCTTTGAGTCATGCGCCAGCGGCGGCGGACGTTTCGATCCGGGTATCCTTTACTATGCGCCACAGGGCTGGACAAGTGATGACACGGATGCCATAGAGAGAGTCAAGATCCAGTATGGAACATCCATGTGTTACCCAATCAGCAGTATGGGAAGCCACGTGTCAGTTGTGCCAAATCATCAGACAAGACGAGAGGCTCCGCTTAAGACCCGTGCAAATGCTGCATACTTCGGAACATTTGGATATGAACTTGATCTTAATAAACTCACAGCAGAGGAGATAGAGGAGGTCAAGGAGCAGGTTAAGTTCATGAAGGCATACCGTGAGGTGATCCAGTACGGAACATTCTACAGACTTGCAAGTCCATTTGACGATGAGGAGTGCGGCTGGATGGTCGTATCAGACGATAAGAAGACCGCGATCGTGGCATGGTTCAGAACACTCTACACACCGAACAAATGCTTTACAAGAATGAAGCTCCACGGACTTGATCCGGATGCATTATACAGCTGCAATGTGCTCGGAGGCCAGGCACTCACAGTGAGTAAGACACCTGACGGAAAGCTGATATATGAGAAGGCATCAGGAGACAATGGAGAGTATGGTGCAGCCAATGTCATCACAGGCCCATCATGCTACGGCGACGAACTGATGAACCTCGGACTCATCACCAGCGATACATCTGCGGGAGAGATAGTCGGAGAGGATATGCCTTGCGGAGACTATGATTCCAGACTCTATGTGCTCAAGGCAGAGTAAGTGGGTTTGCGAAAAAATTTCCTGGATATAGTCCAAAATAATAGAAAGCGTACAAGATTTTCGGATTTTGTACGCTTTCCTGCTTTTTCGGGCAGAAAAAGAAAAAAGACAGTATATCCGAGTCAAAAAACTAAGATAATAAATTCCAAATAACCGCACTCGTGGTCTATAATTGAAATAAGGCAGTTAAGATGTGCCTGCGTAAATCGGAGGAGAAAACACAGTATGAATATATTTGACATAATGGGACCTGTAATGGTTGGACCGTCGAGCTCACACACGGCAGGAGCGGTGAAGATAGGATATATAAGCAGAAAACTTCTGGGGGAGAAGCCTGTAAATGCAAGGATATGCCTGTATGGGTCATTTCTGACGACCGGCAAAGGGCATGGTACCAGAAAGGCCATAGTGGCAGGACTTCTGGGAATGCTGCCGGATGATACAAGGATTCCGGATGCCCTGGACATAGCAGACGAGCAGGGGTTGAAGGTGGAATTTGGCGAGGCGGAGCTGAAGGAGGCTCATCCGAACACAGCGCAGCTATTTCTCACAGGGGAGTCGGGAAGAACACTGGAGGTGATCGGACAGTCACTTGGGGGCTCCCGGATAAACATAGCGGAGATAGATGGAATAGAGACGAACTTCTCGGGCGATTACCCGACGCTTGTCGTGCACAATCAGGATCAGCCGGGACATGTGTCCGAGGTCACATCCATGCTGGCACACAAGGGCGTAAATATAGCCACGATGCAGCTATACCGCGCACAGCGTGGCGGTGAGGCGGTCATGGTCATAGAGTGCGATCAGGAGGTGCCGCAGGAAGGCATCGACTGGCTGAAGAGAGTTGAAGGTGTGAACAAGGTGACGTATCTGGGACTTGAAACTGACAGGAGGGACGACTGAACATGTATCATTCAATAAAGGATATAATCAATATAAGCGATGAAGAAAATAAGCCGTTCTGGCAGGTGGTGATGGAAAGCGATATGCAGGAGCGCGGTGTGACTGCAGATATATCCTATGCGGCTATGGAAAAACTGTATGCCGCCATGAAGAAAGCTGACGATGATTACAGAGCAGAACTCATATCTGCCTCAGGACTTGTGGGCGGAGATGGCGGGAAGCTTCATATATATAATGAAGCCGGGAAGAACATTTGCGGTGATTTCATCGGCCGTGTCATGGAGAGGGCAGTCAAGATGGGCGAGTCAAATGCGTGCATGAGGCGTATAGTCGCGGCTCCGACGGCGGGCTCCTGCGGAGTGATCCCGGCGGTATTTCTCACGGCACAGGAACAGCTAAATATGACCGACGAGCAGATGGTACACGCGATGTATGTGTCAGCCGGTGTCGGAAATGTCATAGCGGAGAACGCATCCATAGCCGGAGCCTCGGGCGGATGTCAGGCGGAGATAGGTTCAGCTTCCGCCATGGCAGCAGCGGGACTGGCATATCTTCAGGGCGGAGATGCACGGGTCATGGCAAATGCAGCGGCGCTGGCACTCAAGAATATGCTGGGACTGGCGTGTGATCCTGTGTGTGGTCTTGTGGAGGTTCCGTGTGTCAAGAGAAATGTGGCAGGCGCAGTAAATGCTGTCACATCTGCGCAGATGGCGCTGGCGGGAATAACCAGTGCTATCCCTGTAGATGAGGTCATAGATGCCATGAGACGTATCGGTGCAGACATGTCCGATACACTGAAGGAGACTGCGCGTGGAGGCCTTGCAACCACTCGCACGGCGCTTGAGGTGAAAAATAGACTAAAAATGTAGACAGAAACTATGGCATTTGTCAAATTGCATAAATAAGGTTTTTTTTAGCCTGCAAACATGATATAATTGCATAAAGAATGTTTTAAAAATGCAGTTGGGGATGATCAGATGAGCAACAGGAAGAGAATATGCGTTATAACAGCACAGGTTGAAGAGAGTACACAGAATCGCTTCATGCAGGGATTTCTGAAGCAGGCATATGATATGAATTACGATGTCTGCATATTTTCCATGTTTTTGAAGTACCAGGATTCAACAGACAGGGAGGTTGGAGATTCAAACATCTACAACCTTATTAATTTTAACCTTTTTGATGCTGTGGTATTGTGTCAGGACACCATACAGACTCCGGGAGTCGTAGAAAAGCTGGAGAAGCGCCTGCAGTCAGAATTTGCAAATGGTGTGGTAGTGGTAGTCGACAAAGAGAATAACATATTCCCAACGGTCATGATGGATCATTATACCCCTATAGTAAAACTCGTGGATCACCTTATAGAGGTTCACGGACACAAGAATATATATTTCCTGGGCGGACTCAAAGAGCACATACACTCCAAGCAGCGACTCGCCGGTTACATAGACAGCATGAAGGCGCACAACCTGCCGGTTACGAACGACATGATATATTATGGAACATACTGGTACGACAGCGGCGACTACATGGTGGACGAGCTTGTGAAGGATATGGAGCATCTGCCGGATGCCATCGTATGTGCAAATGACTGTATGGCCATCGGAGTGTGCACCGCATTTGACAGATATGGAATAAGAGTTCCCGAGGACATAGCCGTGGTGGGCTATGACTCCATAGAAGACGGAAGAAACAGTCCTGTTCCGATCACATCTGCGGACATACCGGCGGATGACTGCGGGCACTACTGTATGAAATATATAGATGCAAAGCTCAACGGACATGACGTACCGGAATTCAAGTCCAACGTGGAGCTGTACATAGGTGGAACCTGTGGCTGTGAGGGCTGGGAACGAGAGACAGTCAGGATCAGAAGAGACAAATGGGAGACAGACCTCTCAGAGACCGGCTTCTACTCTTGCTTCAACAACATGGCGGATGACCTTGTGGCGCAGACGAGCGTGGAGTCATTCTTTGACACCGTGTCGGAATACGTGTACCAGATAAGACCATTTGAGAGCTTCCATCTGTGCCTGAACGACTACTGGAGAAATCCGGAGGTCATGACCGGCGATGAGGCACTTCGCCACGGTTACACAGATCATGTATACAGACTGATAAAGTGCGGCCCGGATGAAAAAGAAGAGAGACACATACGCTACGACGACGTATTCGAGTCTGCGAAGCTGTTGCCGGAGCTGTACGAGGACAGGGATTATCCTACAGCGTTCATATTTACACCATTGTTCTTCCAGGACAGAAGCTTTGGCTATGCAGTGGTGAACTACGGTGCAGAGCCGAGGGTGTACGAAGATGTATACAGATCCTGGATCAAGACGGTTGCCAGGGACATGGAGTCATTTGCAAGACATCAGGGACTCAATGTACTTCTAAACAAGCTTGAGGCGGATCAGATAAGAGACGGTCTCACCGGAATGTACAACTACAGAGGCTTCATAAGCAGGGCAAATGACATGATAATCCAGGCCGCTGAAGAGAAGTCTGAGATACTTGTGTTGGCGGTGGATCTGAAGAATACACGCCAGATAAACAGCAATTACGGAAGAACAGAGGGTGACAGAGTCCTAAGCTATGTTGCCCAGTCGATAAATGAGGTACTTACCCCATACGAGATATCCATGAGGATGGGAAATGACGAGTTCGTCATAGCCACAGTGGCAAAGAGTGGCGATATCTCAAGGGGAGAATATATAGCCGAGGAACTCAAGAAGAAGCTTGAGGCGGCAAACAGTGGCGGAAAGGACGATTACGAGCTCGGTATATATTACGGATGTAAGAAGGCTCTGGTCAAGTCATCTGCCGAGCTGGAGACCCTCATCAACGATACGGTCAACCAGAAGAACCGCATAAAAGAACAGAACAATGCCAAGGGACGCAACAAAGCGACGATAACGAACAGGGATCTGGAGAGAGATGAGATAGTAGCTATGATACTGGACAACAACATGCTTACATATCATTTCCAGCCTATAGTAAGTGCCCGTGACGGAAGCATATTTGCATACGAGGCACTTATGAGGATACTTGTTCCTATGAGAATGTCACCCCCGGAGCTTCTGGAGAGTGCAGAGAGACTGAACAGACTGTACGATGTGGAAAAACTCACACTGTTCAACGTCGTGGAGATCGTGGCATCGAATCCTGAGATGTTCAGGGGCAAGAAGGTATTTATCAACAGCATGCCGGGGCATATGCTCAACGCACAGGACAGAAATGAATTCATTTCAAAGGTGAAGACGCTCCAGTGTGCAGGCATCGTCATAGAATTTACCGAGGGAGCAGAGCTGTCGGATGCGGAACTGAATGATCTCAAGGCATTTCTCAGAGGAAATGGCATGGAGATCGCCATAGACGACTACGGCTCAGGCTATTCAAATGTAAACAATCTTCTCAGGTATATGCCTGAGTATGTGAAGATAGACAGAATGCTTCTGACAGGGATCGATGCAGACCCACACAGACAGCATTTCGTCAAGGATATAATAGAATTCACCTCGACCAACAACATCAAGGCGCTGGCAGAGGGCGTTGAGACCACGAAGGAGATGAAGACCGTCATCCAGCTCGGTGCGGATCTCATTCAGGGATACTATACCGCCCATCCGAACGCGGAGGTGGTACAGCTCATATCCCCACAGGTTGTGAATGAGATAGTTCAGTACAACCAACAGGAAGAGGTGGCTGAGAACAGCAGCATATTTGTCATGGAGCATGAGAGAAGTGCATCGCTTCTGAAGCTCGCATCCCGGGGAATCAGGAAGATAGTTGTGGCACAGAGAGCCGGTGGCGACAACAATGTCCGCATAGTCGGCGCACAGGGCTTCAAGTCAGATATGACACTCAAGATAAAGGATGGTTTCACCGGAACCATAGTGCTGCAGAATGTAAGCTTCTCGGGCGACCGTGACAAGCCTTGTATAGACTGCGGTGAGAATACGGATCTGCACATCATGCTTGAGGGTAAGAATTTCTGCAGGAATGGCGGAATAAAGATACCGGAGTCGTCCAGAGTGACATTTATCGGAGATGGGGATATAATGATCCGCGTCAACGGTAACAGCTATTACGGAATAGGCAATGACATTCATTCAAAGCATGGAGTCATGAAGTTCAAGCAGGAGGGCGCCATTAATATAGAAACAAACGGTGTGAACGGAGTGGCAATAGGCGCCGGACTCGGAGGAGATATACGTATAGAGAAGGGACGATACGACCTGTATATCAACGGCGAGAACGGAGTTGCTATTGGAAGCATAAGCACCCCGGTGAATCTTAATCTCCTGCAGGCGGACATAGACATAACCTATGAGGCTGCAAATGGAGTCGCCATCGGCTCGGTGAGCCAGCACGCAGATATCGCGATAAAGAACACATCCATATCGCTCAGAGGATCGGGCAACAGATACGTGGCGGTCGGAACCCTGGACGGAGATGGATGCAGCGTAGATATAAGCAGAGCACATGTGGACATGAACCTTAAGGGCAATTCGTGCATAGCCATGGGATCTGACCATGGAATAGCAGACATACGCATGACGGACGCCAACTCAAGGCTGGCGGTTCAGGGCGAGGCGTGCTTCGCACTTGGAAGCAGAGACGGCACAGGCATGCTGTCCAGCAATAATGCAGATCTGAATGTGGTTGTCAGGAATTCACTGAACATAGATATATCCGCGGCAGAGCAGGACATACGTCTGGTGAATGGAAGATACATGTTCATTCTGAACAATGAGAATATAGAGCGCAAGGTAGTAGAGCGATATTAATTCAAAGGAGTATAAAGTGATAATGGAAAGAGAGACTATGTGTATACAGGCTGGATACCAGCCTAAGAATGGGGAGTCAAGAATGATACCGATCGTACAGAGCACAACGTTCAAGTACGACACGAGCGAGGATATGGGTAAGCTGTTTGACCTTGAGGAGAGCGGCTATTTCTACACCAGACTTGCAAATCCGACAAATGACTATGTGGCAGCCAAGATATGTGCCCTGGAGGGGGGATCGGCAGCAGTGCTCACATCATCAGGACAGGCAGCAACATTCTTCTCGGTATTCAACATTGCCGGAGTGGGAGATCACGTTGTGGCATCATCCACCATATACGGAGGAAGCTTCAACCTTTTTGCTGTGACCATGAAGAGAATGGGTGTGGAATTCACATTTGTGGATCCTGACTGCTCGGACGAGGAACTTGAGGCAGCGTTCAGACCAAACACCAAGGCCGTGTTTGGCGAGACCATAGCCAATCCGGCACTCATAGTATTCGATATAGAGAGATTTGCAAATGCGGCACATGCACACGGAGTACCACTCATCGTGGACAACACATTTGCCACACCGATCAACTGCAGACCTATAGAGTGGGGCGCAGACATAGTCACACACTCCACCACGAAGTACATGGACGGACATGATGCAACCGTGGGTGGGGCAATCGTGGATTCAGGCAAATTCGACTGGATGGCACACGCAGACAAGTTCCCAGGACTCACCACACCTGATGAGTCATATCACGGAGTGGTATACGCAGAGAAGTTCGGCCAGGGCGGCGCATATATCAACAAGATCGTGGCACAGCTTATGAGAGATCTCGGCCCGATACCTGCACCTATGAATTCGTACATGCTCAATCTTGGACTGGAGTCGCTTCACGTGCGTATGCCACGTCACTGTGAGAACGCACTGGCGGTTGCGAAGTTCCTCGAGGCACACGATAAGATAGCCTGGGTAAATTATCCTGGACTTGAGAGCAGCAAGTATTACGAGCGTGCTAAGAAGTATATGCCGGACGGCACATGTGGAGTTGTGTCATTTGGCGTCAAGGGAGGAAGAGCTGCTGCGGAGGCCTTCATGAAGGAACTCAAGGTTGCGATGATAGCAACACATGTGGCGGATGCACATACATGCGTTCTTCATCCTGCATCAGCTACACACAGACAGATGAATGACGAGGAGCTTCTGGCGGCAGGAGTAAGTCCTGATCTTGTGAGACTGTCGGTGGGCATTGAGAATGTAAAAGACATAATAGCAGATCTTGAAAATGCACTGGATAAGGTACAGATATGAGAATAATAAATATAACCGACCTTTCGGCACCCGAGCTTGATATATATGCGCGCATGTCAGAGAATCAACTGGCGCACATATATGAACCGGCTTCCGGGCTGTTCATAGCTGAGAGTCCAAAGGTCATAGAGAGGGCACTGGATGCGGGTTACGAGCCAGTGTCCATTCTATTGGAAGACAGGCACGTGGAAGGACAGTGCGCGGATATAATAAAGCAGTGCGGAGATATACCGATATACACAGCACCATTTGATGTCCTCACGAAGCTCACGGGATTTGCCCTGACAAGGGGGATGCTGTGCGCCATGAGGAGGGCAGAGCTGCCGTCTGTTGAGAGCGTGTGTGAACATGCCTCCAGAATAGCGGTGCTTGAGGAAGTGATGAACCCGACAAATGTGGGGGCTATATTTAGAAGTGCGGCGGCGCTTGGGATGGATGCGGTACTGCTCACGCCGGGCTGCAGTGACCCGCTCTACAGGAGGGCGGCAAGGGTAAGCATGGGAACGGTGTTCCAGATACCATGGACATATATTACATTTGACACCCTGGGTCTTGCACACAATAAAGCAGATCATGGCATATGGCCGGAGTTTGGGATGGAACAACTTCACAGTATGGACTTCAGGACGGCATCCATGGCGCTCAGAAATGACACGATAGACATACACGATCCGGAGCTGAAGCAGATCGACAGACTTGCGGTCATATTGGGAACCGAGGGAGAAGGCCTCAAGACAGAGACCATGGATTCCAGCGACTACACAGTGAAGATACCAATGTATCACGGAGTGGACAGCCTGAATGTGGCTGCAGCCAGTGCCGTGGCATTCTGGGAACTTGGCAGACGCTCGTAAAACGTCGAAAAACCTCCCTCAAAAAATACGCATACATATCTACAGGATATGGAAAATATGTTATAATAGTCAGGACGTGAACGGACAGGCTCACAGTCGGCAGAAGGAAAAGACTTAGGAGGATGATAGACATGTTTTATGCTATTTCAGGAATTAACGGGGATTATGAGGCATACAAGAGAGCACTCAAGAAACTCAAGTTTCAGAACCTTGACGATATAAAGGAAGAGGACATCATGAACGAGGAGGCAGTCATCAGCACTCTTGAGGGCGAGGATGTCCTGTATGTCCTTGGCAATATAATCGGAGCAGGCGGCGGATCCATGAAGATACTTCAGGATATGATGAGCAGAGATAATGTCATCGCAGTTGTCGGTGAGAACGAGTACAAGATCACACAGGCACTCAAGGCATTGAATGACCATATCCAGTCCACAGGTGAGGTGCCACCACAGATGCTGGTAGACAAGATAACATCCATGCTTGGAGAAGAGCTCTCAGGTGCGGTGGAGGAGTTCCTGCAGCTTGACGATGAAGAGCGTGAGGATGTCATAGAGTATATAGATGAGATTTCTGAGGAAGCGTTCCTCGAAGTGATGATGGCGAGAAAGAAATTTGTGCTGGTTCACGCCGGAATAAGAAACTTCGATCCGAAGAAGGAATTGGATGAGTATGACACAGAGGATTTCATCACAGAGCCTGCAGATCTGGACAAGACATATTACAAGAACAGAACACTCGTCGTTGGACATGTGCCAACCACAGAGCTCGGCGGTGATGGCAAGATCGTGAAGAAGAACAACAACGTTGCCATCGACTGTGGGTGCGGCAAGGGCGGACAGCTTGGAATATACTGCCTGGGCAACGGCTCGGAGATGTATGTATAATAGAATAAAGAAGAGATTGACATGGCGGGATATGAAATATCATATCCCGCTTTTTTATGCTTTTTTATGATGGAAGAAATTGGATTAAGGAAATAAAGTGTTTTATACAAATTGTATAGTTAAGCAAAAAATCAACGAGGATTTTTGTCGATTTTAAATCGCAAATGGAATTGAAAAATTGTGAAGAAACTGTTAAATTAGGGTGTGAGCATGTATAAAGAATTTTCCTATATAAATATTTATAGTTTTTTATAAAGAAAACAGGAGGAGAACATGGGTGTTATAGATTTTCATTCACACATACTGCCGGGTATAGACGACGGCAGCAGGAATGTCGAGACATCTATAGGCATGCTTCGAATGTGCAAAGAGCACGGCGTGGATACGATGATAGCGACGCCGCACTTTTATGCTGATTCAAATACTGTGGAGAGGTTCATTGATTCAAGACAGAAAGCATATGACAAGGTCATGGCTGAGAATATGGACATACCGCAGATTATAATGGGGGCAGAGGTCGCGTTCTTTGCAGGAATAAGCAGAGCGGAGAAAACGGACGCACTAAAAGTAGAAGGAACTGATATCATGTTGCTGGAGATGCCGTTTGTGACATGGAGTGATTCGGTAGTGCAGGAAGTACGAGACTTAATTGAGAAGAGACATTTCCATATCATATTAGCTCATATAGAGCGATTCATACAGATACCAGGCAACAAGCCATATGTGAGACAGATCCTTGAACTGCCAGTTACGGTGCAGGTGAACGCCGAGACACTGCTGGATTTCAGGCAGAAGGGCAAAATGCTCAAGATGTTCAAGAAAGGACAGGCACACATCATAGGAAGCGACTGCCATGGTATGCATCACAGGGTGCCGAATTTGTGGCTGGGCCGCGAGGTGCTGGAGAAGAAGCTGGGACATGAATTCCTGGAGAACATGGACAGCTACGGAACAAAGCTCCTGAAAGAACATCAGATACACCCATAATCAGCAATAACAACGAAACATGTAAAAGATAAACAGATAGATGGAGGACAACAACATGTCTAAGAAGGCAGCGATAATCATCAGTATTGTGCTGTTCATAATACTGTGCGGTCTTATTGTGTGCGAGAAGAAGTGGCCTACAGCGGGAACAGACCTGCTTATGCTGAACGTTCTGAGATAGCACATTACATTCCGACGAGGTGATACATATGTCATACAGGAACAGAACACTATCAGAGAAAAAGAGAATATACAAGAAGCTTGGACTCGTGACCGCAGCCGTGCTGGTCGTGTGCGTTGCACTGGCAATAGCACTCAGACCGACCAAAGGAAATGCATCACACAATGCATCGGGCACACAGGCGGTCGAAGGCCTGATCGAGGTGGACGGCGTCAAATACGTTCCCAAGAAGAATATAGAAACCTATCTTTTTATGGGAATCGACAACATGGGCAAGGTTCAGAAAGTCACCGATTATGAGGGGGCAGGCCGATGCGATGTGGTCATGCTGATGGTCAGAGACCTGACAGATGGAACATACAAGACGCTGAGCATAGACAGAAATACCATAGTGGAGCAGGACACACTTGATCCAGATGGAACCTATGTTGCGACGAGCCCGGCTCAGCTTGCTCTGGCACATGAGAATGGTGACGGCATGGAGATAAGCTGCGAGAACGTGGTCAAGGCGGTGTCAAACTTCCTTGGTGGACAGAAGATAGACGGATACGCAGCGGTGAATATGGGAGCCATAGGAACCATCAACAATCTGGCAGGAGGAGTCACGGTTACCATAGAGGATGATTTCTCCAAGGTGGATAAGACCATGAAGCAGGGAGAGACAATCACACTGACTGATGAGCAGGCGGTACATTTTATCCATGACAGGTTCGACGTGGGAGACGAATCCAACACCCAGCGAATGAAGCGTCAGGAGGTGTACAAGGCAGGACTCAAGGAGAATCTGGCGGCAAAGTGCAGCGAGGATAACACATATCCACTGACCATATATGACGCTCTGGGAGATTACATGGTGACTGACATAAACTCACAGAAATTCTCCAAGCTGGCACTCCTTGTTCTCAAGGAAAAGGACGCCGGAACGGTGTCGATAGATGGAACAGAGACCATAGATGACCTCGGATTTGTCGAGGTGGAGCCGGATGCGGACAGCCTTCAGCGGGCGATCGTAGAGCTGTTCTACAAGGAATATAACTAGCATCATACATTTGATGCAGGGGATATAGATACAAAAAACGGATGGAGGGAATATATGAATTCCAACAAGAAAATGGCTGCTGTGCAGGATGAGACCACACAGATAGCCGCAGTGAACACATACAAGAATACAGAGGATGATGAAAACGAGATCGATCTCCTGGACATGGGAATGGCGCTTCTGGAGAAGCTCCCATACATCATACTGTGCTTTCTGATCGGTGCGGTGCTGTTCAACGCATACGCATACTTCCTGATCAAGCCGACATACCAGTCGACAGCCAAGCTGTACGTGGTATCAGCATCAGATGATTCCATAGTAAATCTCCAGGATCTGAACATCGGTTCATCCCTGACCAAGGATTACGAAGACCTGATACTCAGCTATCCGGTTCTCGACCAGGTCATCGAAAAGCTCGGCCTTGACATGGACTCAGAGGGGCTTGCCAAGATGATAACCCTTGAGAATCCTTCAGACACACGAGTTCTGAAGATCACAGCCACAAGCACTGACAAGCAGCAGGCATGTGACATTGCAAATACACTGGCGAACGTGTCGATAGAGTATCTCCCGGATACCATGAGCACAAGCGCACCTAACATAGCACAGATTGCCAGGGTGGCTGACCAGAAGGTCGGACCAAGCTATCTTAAGTACACGGCCATCGGAGCATTGCTTGGAGCACTCATCTACTGTCTGATCGTCATTGTGGGATACCTGATGGATGACACGATCCACTCAGCAGACGACATGGAGAAGTATTTCGGAATAGTACCGCTCACGACAATACCTGAGAGTGATCAGTTCAGGACAGACGACACAGAGTATGAATTTGGAAAGAAACACAACAGGAAAGAGAGGGTCAGAGCATGAAGAAGCTTAACATAGAGTTTCAGGAACTCCCATATGCAGTGGAGGAGGCGATGAACCGTCTCAGGATCAACATAAAGTTCTGTGGCAAGAACACAAGAAAGATACTCATAACCAGCAGCATGCCAAATGAGGGCAAGAGCAGCGTAGCGATCAACCTGTGGAAGATGCTCGCTGAGGCAGGATTCCCTGCAGTGCTGGTGGATGTGGATCTTCGTAAGTCAGTCATAAAGGAGAGACATCATATAAAGGATGCTGACAAGCTTCCTGATCTTGGATATTTCCTGTCGGGACAGTCTGAGATGGAGGATGTCATCTATGAAACACAGGTAGAAAATGCATACATCGTACCTTGTATGAACCTTCTGGAGAACCCCTCGGCTCTTCTGGAGGATGCCAGATTTGCAGAGCTTCTTGACAAGCTGGCAGGGACATATAGGTATGTCATTATAGACTCGCCACCGCTTGGCAGTGTGGCGGATGCCGCTCAGATCGCATCACTGTGCGATGGCGCAGCTCTGGTAGTCAGAGCAGGTGAGACATCAAGGAGTCTCATCAAACAGTCATTCCAGCAGCTTGACCAGGTAGGCTGCACGCTGCTTGGAGTCATACTCAACAGAGCCCAGACAACGGGGAGAGCATACAAGAAATACTACGGCAAGTATGGCAAATACTATAGCCGGTACGGCTATGGTTATGGCACTTACGGCAAAGAGGCTGCAGCCTCCAGCGACAGCGCCCCGTCAAAATAATTCACTTTGGATATAACGCCATGTATAGTGGCGTATAGGGCGTTTTATCATATATTCAATACAATAAAACTTTTTGGGAAGGAGGAATTTATTGTGAAGAATTTAAAGAAGCTTTTGGCTATAGTTGTATGTATCGCAATGATGGTGCCAACAGTTGCATTTGCAGCTACATCATCACCAGCTAAAGTAGACGTTAAGTCTGCTACAGCAAAGTCTCTTACATACAATGCAAAGAGCCAGACAACAACAATTGTTGTTAACGGTAAGACACTTACCCTGAACAAGGATTTCAAAGTTGTTTCAGGAAGCCTTAAGGCAACAAAGGCTGGTACATACACAGTTAAGATCAAGGGAATAGGTAACTATTCAGGCGATACAACAGTTAAGTACACAGTTAACGCACAGCAGAGCTACAAGGCTACTGCTGCTGCAAAGACATACAATGCTAAGAATCAGACAACCAAGGTTACAGTTAAGTATGGTAACACAGTTCTCAAGAGAGGTACTGATTACAAGATTACTGGTGTAACTAAGGCTAAGAACGCTGGCAAGTATAAGATTACCGTAAAGGGTATCAACAACTACAAGGGTACAAAGACCATCTACTACACAATCAACAAGGCTGCTCAGAAGTCTGTAAAGGTTAGTGTAAACGCTTCAAAGAAGAAGGTTACTGTATCTGGTGTTAAGGCAAAGGCAAAGGTTACTTTTGATATTGGTATTATTACAGTATTATTTGACGCTTGTATTGTTTCTCC
>OQVL01000544.1_pt1 | contig 20415 bp, 9 predicted proteins | sample 1691501 | NCBI WGS metagenome assembly OQVL01 (sample SAMN03418253, study PRJEB22391) | human gut metagenome | biome: human-gut; feature: organic feature; material: feces | host: Homo sapiens | place: Tanzania | collected 2013-01 | reverse complement strand
CCAAAACAACAAAGTGATAATAGAGCAACAGGTATCTTCTGCCATCGTTAATCTCCAAACAACTTGTACAGAAATTACAACAAGAATCCAAAAGGGGCAAGAGGCTATGTCTCTTTCTTTTTCCGAAAAGTTGAGCTCGAGGATACAAGAAATTGACAGACAAGTGAGTGTATTTGACAATTCTATTAAAAGAGCAGAATCACTCGCAAAAAACATAAAAGACACTTCTGACAATGTTGCAAATGTAGTCCAGACAATAAAAGTTATGCGACAAGAACTTTCTTCTTCTCAAAAGGAACAGGATGTAGTTCTTAGCCGTATAGAAGGTAATGTTTCGTCTCTAATGGCAAGTTGTAGTGAATCTGTGAAGGCTTTGAACGATGAAATAAACAGCAAGGCAACAAATCTACGAAACGACCTCGGACAGTTAAAAGACAGTAATGAGAATATAATACAAAAGCTTGCAAATAATCAGCATACGGTTCTGAGATCTCTAGACAACTTGAAAAATGAGATTTCCGAATCCAAGGCAAAGATTGAAAAACAAGCAAAAATAAATAGGAATATTGGCTTTGCTACTCTTGCCCTACTCGTGCTTTTAGTAATTTTGCATTTCATTGCATAAAACGAGGCTCTTATTACAGATAAATAAAATAATATGACAGGTAACAATAAACCTCACTTCGTCACCTCCCAAAATTTTCATGGTGACAATGAATACATAGAATGGCTGCGAGAGATAAAAAGCCGCTATCAGGCGGTTCGCAGTTGCGTGGCATTACAAGCCAATTATGGAGCTTTGGAGTTCAATTGGCTCTTGGGGCGCGACATTGTACAAAAGCAAGCAGAGGCAAGATGGGGAACTGGTGTTGTCAACCAACTCAGCCTTGACCTTAGAGAAGCCTATCCTGACGTAAAAGGATTCTCGGCCCGCAACCTTTATTATATGAAGGGATGGTACGAGTTTTATATGACTGATGACAACCACAAGAAAATTTTGCACCAACTAGGTGCAAAATTACAAATAGCTGAAAATCAGAATCCTATAAGATTGCACCAACTAGGTGCAGAAATTGTTTCACCAGATAGAATCGACTCTATTATTGACGATGGAGGCATGCTTCCTATCTTTGGAATAATCCCTTGGAAGCATCACTTGCTGATTACGTCTAAATGTAAATCCGTAGAAGAGGCGTTCTACTATATGGCGAGGGTGATAGATGAGGGACTTAGCAAGCGTGAATTGGCCGATGTTATAGACAATGGTGATTTTGGCAAGCAAGGAAAAGCCATAACTAACTTTGCTTCTCAACTGGCCACACATCAAGACCAACTTGCAGCAAGTGTGTTGAAAGACCCATACAGGCTTGACTTTCTTATGTTGGAGAGAGGATATAATGAACGAGATTTGGAGAATGCCATAGCAAAAGACATAACTCGCTTTTTGCTTGAACTGGGTAATGGATTTACCTATGTCGGCAGACAGCCCGAACTTGTTGTTGGGGCGGATGGCTATTTCCCCGACTTGCTTTTCTACCACATACGACTTCGTTGTTATGTAGTCATTGAGTTGAAGGTGGTGGATTTCAAACCAGAGTTTGCTGGAAAGTTGAACTTCTATGTGGCTGCGTGCAACAAACTGCTTCGACAATCTGGTGATAACCCAACCATAGGACTTCTTCTATGTAAGTCGAAAGACCAGACGAAGGTGGAATGGGCATTTGACAGTATTCAGAATCCAATGGGTGTTGCCACTTATGAGGGCATCAAAATCAAGGACAAACTGCCTTCTATTGAAGAGTTGACTAAACGCCTTGACATGGTTGAACAAGAACTCAGAGAGTACAAAGAGCGAGACAGAAAGAATAATGACGAGGAATAGGCAGAGAAACCAAAAAGCAGAGAAATAGATTCCCGATTTGTCTATCTTTTCCAATTTTTACCCATCATTATAAGTATCCATATTTGTAGCATACGAATATAACTTATTGATATTCAGTGTTAATAATCTTCGAGGAGGTTAAGTAATGCCGAAAGGTAAACACATAATAAACAATAAGCAAAAGCGTGCAGCTCAATGAGTTGCACGCAATAACCCCAAATTCTAGAAGAGCCGAATATAAGCACAAAAAACTTTGCGAGGCAAGCCACCATTTGCATGGAGACTTGCCTCGCATCGTTTTATACATCAGTTTGTTACTTTATCACCTTAAACACCTTGTTACCAACCTTTACAAGGTAGGCACCACGAGGTTGGCCGGCAATCGAAGCGGTGAGCTGCTGCACAGGCACTGAGGTGTGTGCCACACCTACGGTGCTGCCACCAAGGTCGTAAACACTCAGAGTGGTGCCGGCGGGCACGTTGCCCTTGCAAACGACATCGTCGCCCACTACGCTGACTGTCAGCATTGACGAGGTGGCGGTTGTCGGTTTGACGGCAGTTTCGTCAACCTCAATAGAAGGTGTGAAACGCAAGGTGTGGGTGAATGTGCCCACGGGGCAATAATACTGGCTCAGTGTGCCAGTGCCTCTGCCGCAACTGCCATTGCCAAGTCCCTTCTGATAATAATCGAAGTGGAGTACGACATCGCCGGTTGCCGGCAGGTTCCAACGGTGCTGCACAGATGCCATTGCGGCATCGTCATAGTGGAGGGCCGAGAAGGCTACCTGGCCATCGGTCTGCACATTGAGCGTGAAGTGCTTGACGGTGTCGGTCAGTGTGAGTTCGCGCAGGTCGAGACGGTTGCCACACGACTGCGGACGCGGAGTGGTCTCGAAGAAGTCGGTCACTGTTGACTGGTAACGACCAATCCATGCGCTTGACTTGCGGTCAACATAGTTCTCCCATGGGCCACGGCCATAATAGCTCACCTGCTCGAGAGCTGCCGGCAGAACAAACTTGGTGCCGATGCGGCGCAAGTCGTCATTGTCGTGCGAGGTGTAGGTGCATTTCATGTCCATCACGCCATTAGGATAGATGGTGTACGAATACACCACATCGCAGTACTTGCCGGTTTCCCTTACCGTATACACAGCATTGCCGTCAGCATTGATTGCAGGCACTTGCGTGAATGTACGGCTGCTGATACCGTTTGTTGTAGCAATATCATTGCCCGATGCTGCATCGTTCTCAACCCAACGGAAGTTGTCGTAATCATAGGCATTGGCCATTTTGCTTACCAACGCATAGTCGGCATACGACCACTCGCGCACACGGGTGCTTGACTTGTCGATGAGGTAGTGCACCTTGTCGTTCTCAATCAGATAGTTGCCATACTGGTTAACCGTGACAGCGAGGGGCTGTGCCTTGTCGGCTGCCACCGCGGGCAAACCAGCCTCGCGCTCGGCCAAAGTGTACTGCACCTTTTTAATGGGATAGTTGGCCTCAGCCCACAGACTGGCCTCCTTGGTCAAGAAAGTGAGGTCGAGCATGTAGTCATTGCCATCACTTGTGTCGGTGGTGTAGCGCAATGTGGTGCGCATCTGCGTATTGGGCTTGGTGTCGGGCAGGTCGAGCGTGTCGGTTTCAACAACCTCGCCATTCTTGAGCACAGCGTAGGCCATGCGCAGTGCGTTGAGGCTGGTGCTGTGATAGCGGTTGGTCAGCACCAATATCTTTTTCTTGGCGTTGAATTGCGTCACCTGTACGGGGGCATATACATTCTTCACCTCGGCCAATTTAGGAGTCCACGCACGGTTGGCAGGTATCAAACCATTGTTTACAAAGTTGCCTTGTGTGGGGCCGGGGTAATCCTTGCCCTGACGGTACTTAGGATAGCCATTTTGCGTAAGTGTGCCATTCTTGATGTCATCTGCGCTATAAATGCTTTGGTCAACCCAGTCCCATACACAACCGCCCATGCCGTTGGTTGACGAGAGAATAGTATTCCAATATTCGCTGAAGTTGCCATTGGCGTTGCCCATTGAGTGGGCATATTCGCACATAAAGTAAGGACGGCCTCCATCGTTGGTATTGGCCTCGCGCTGTACGTTGCTCAATGTGGGATACATCACACTGTGCATATCGGTGTATGATGCGCCGCCGCGGGTTGCGCCCTCGTAGTGGACGAGACGTGTGGGGTCGGCCGCCTTTATGGTGTCGTAAGCAGCCTGCATGTTTTGGCCCACACCACTTTCGTTGCCCAAACTCCAGAATATGACAGACGTGAAGTTGCGGTCACGCTCCACCATGCGCATTGAGCGGTCGATAAATTGTGGTTTCCAGCTGTCGGCAGCGGTAATGGTGTTGCCGCTCTGCTCCCAATTGAAGTGGCATTCAATGTCGGCCTCGTCCATGCAGTAAAGTCCGTAATGGTCGAACATGGCATACATCTTGGGCTGGCGCGGCATGTGCGAGGTGCGCACGAGGTTAACATTGGCTTGCTTCATCATGGTCACATCGCGCAGCATGGTGGGCACATCGATAGAACGGCCGCGCATGGGGTGCGTGTCCTGTGTGTTGACGCCGCTAAAGTAGGTGCGCACACCATTGACATATATTTGTCCGTTTGTGCACTCCACCTTGCGGAAGCCATGCTTGGTGGCAAAGGCCATTTCCTCGGTTGTGCCATCGGCTGCCAGTTGCGCCACCTCGACGGTGTAGAGGTTGGGGTGTTCTGACGTCCAGGCCTGCAGATTGTCAACCACGGGCAGTGTGGCATAAGCCACTGTGGCGGTGTCGCCCGCTGCAAAGTCGAGGTTTGCCACAGTTTCGGCCAACTGCTTGCCGTCGGGAGCAATCAACCGCACACGGGCCTTTTTACTAACTGCCTGTGCGCCCGGGTTGGCTGCATTTATCTGTACCTTGACTGAGGCTGATGTGTAAGGTTCGTCAAAGTTGTCGGTAATGATATGGTTGCTGATATATGTCTTGGGGGTGGCATAAAGGTAAACATCGCGATGTATGCCACTCATGCGCCACATATCCTGGTCCTCGAGATACGAGGCATCGCTAAAGCGGAACACTTGCACAGCTATGTTGTTGTGGCCCTGGCGCACAACATTGCTCAGGTCGAACTCTGCATCGTTGTTGGCACCCTGCGTATAGCCCACATACTGGCCGTTAACCCACACATAGGCTGCACTGTAAATGCCATCGAAGTGCAACACCACACGCTTGTCGGTCCAACCCTCGGGCAACGTAAACTGGCGGCGGTATGACGCCACAGAGTTTTGGCAGCCGCCCTTCATCTGCAAGTATGGATAGTTGTCAACAAACGGGTATTCTACATTTATATAATAAGGTGAGCCATAGCCTTTCATTTCGAGGCATGAGGGTACGCTGATGGTGTCCCACTGCGCAGCGTCCACATCGTCGGCATAGAAATCGGCGCCCGGACGGTTGTCGATGTCGGTTGTCCACTTCAAGTTCCACACGCCATTGAGTGAGAGCCATTCTGCCCCTGTGGGGTCAACCCACGGGTGGGCATAACGCTCGGCGTCGGCCTGCAACAGTTGTGTGCTGGCATAAGGCATGAAGGTGGTGTGTGCAGGCAGTTTGTTCTGTTCGTAGAAGGTTTCGTCCTCCCAATTATTGCGGGCCACTTCGGCCTGCTTTGTTGTTTCTTCAAACACAAATTGGGTGGTTACGCCTGCACTTGCCGCTTCGTCTGAAATATTGAGTGTGTTACCACTCTTCTCCATAAAACGGCGGTTGGTGTTGCCTGACCACACTATCTGATAGATGCTGTCGGAACCCTCAACCGGCAATATCTGGAAACGTTGGTTTTCAGAATTCACATCGGCGGCCCACTGCACGGGGTTGTACCACTTGTTGGGAGCTGCGTCAATGGCCAAAGTAGGAAAGGCTGCACTGCAAATGAGGTATTCATTTTCGTTACCGGTGCTTTTCAAAATCCATTTTTGGCCTCTTGAAAGGGCTGATTTGTCCTCAAGTTTGATTGATTCGCCACTGGAGGCCTTTCCACCATTTGAGAATACTGTGCCCGATGCCGAGCTCTTGATGTAATAAACCTTCTGCTCACTCAACTGTGCCAACGATGTGAGCGATGCACTGCAAAATACAGCCATCGCAAACATTGTCTTCAGTTTGTAAGCTGGTTTACGATTAGTTTGCTTCATTTATTTGTATTGAAAGGTATTGTTATTTACTTGTTTGCAAAGACAAGCACGGATGTTTGGCTTGTCTGTGTTTTTCAGTCTGCACTGCGGATGACAGTTCGTCTGTTGGTTGCAAATTTACATGATTTTATGTGGCGAGCAAAATTAGGGTCGGATAAATTAAGTAACTTTGTAACCGACAACAAGCATATAACGTAGCAGGTGTTCACTATTGCTTTCATTCTATCGGGAAGCTGATGCGCCAAAGGACGTGCTTTCTGTGTGAGGATAACACCTGCTTAAAAGACACTCTGTACAGTTCCATGCAACTCAACGAACTATTACATACATTTGCCCGACACCCGCAAGTAGGCGCCTTGGCAAAGGTGGTGTGCGACGGCAAACCTGCCCTTACGCATTTGCAAGGCTTACAAGCCTCAGCAGCTGCCGTGGCCTTTGCCGCGCTCAGCGAACGCAAGCAAAAGGCGGAACGCCCCTTCCTTATTATACTTAACGATGAGGAAGAGGCGGGATACTTCTATCATGACCTGACACAGATGTTGGGCGATGAGATGGCACTTTTTTATCCATCGACCTACCGCCGTGCCGTGAAATATGCCCAACGCGATGCTGCTAACGAAATATTGCGCACCGAGGTGCTCAACCGCCTTTCGGCACAGCACAACAAGGCGGACATGCTGTTTGTGGTAACATTTCCCGCTGCCTTGTCTGAACGGGTGGCGCCGCTGAAGGACATGGCCGAAAACACACTGCACCTGCAAACAGGCAGCGAATATGACCTGACGGAGCTGACAAGGCGACTGGCCGCCATTGGCTTTGCGCGCAAGGACTATGTGTATGAGCCTGGAGAGTTTGCTGTGCGTGGCTCAATACTCGACGTGTATTCATACGCCTCGGAATATCCCTTCCGTATTGACTTTTTTGGCGACGAGGTGGACAGCATACGCACCTTTGAAGTGCAGACGCAGCTGTCGAAGGACAAAAAGGAAGAAGTGAGCATTGTGCCTGACACCGAGCAGCATGCTCGCGAGGCGCTTGTGCCATTTACCGACTATCTGCCCGACAATACTGTGCTGGTGGTGAAGGACTTGGGATATGTGCACGATGCCATTGAACGCATTTACAATGAGGGCTTTGCGCGTCAGGCGCAGCAGGAACTGGAGGCTGCATCTGAGATGGAGGAAGCGGAACAACTGGCACGGCTCAAAAAGGAGTCGCTGCTCACCACAAGTGAGGCTTTTCTGCGCGGTGTGGCACACCTGCAGCGCATCAATATTGGCGCACAGCCCCTTGGCGAAGCGCAAACAGTGATACGGTTCAATACCTCGCCACAACCGCTCTACCACAAGAACTTTGATTTGCTCAAGCAGAACCTGAGCCAGTTCAAGGCCGACGGCTATGACATTTACATACTGGCCGACAGTGCCAAGCAGACTGAGCGATTGCAAAGCATATTTGAGGAGATGAATACTGCAAGCCAACTGTTCAAACCGGTACTGCGCACGCTGCATGGCGGATTTTCGGACAATGATTTGAAGGTGTGCTGCTTTACAGACCACCAAATCTTTGACCGTTTTCATAAATACAACTTGAAGAGTGACCATGCACGCGATGCCAAAATGGCGCTGTCGCTCAAGGAACTCATGCAGTTTGAGCCGGGCGATTATGTGGTGCACATCGACCATGGCGTAGGACGCTTTGCCGGACTTGTGCGCATGCCTGGCAATGACGGCGAAATGCAAGAGATGATAAAACTTACATACAAAAACGACGATGCCGTGTATGTGAGCATTCATTCGTTGCACAAGGTGTCAAAGTATAAGGGCAAAGACGGCGAACCGCCACGTATCAGCAACTTGGGCACTGGGGCCTGGGACAAACTGAAGGAGCGCACAAAGAAGAAAATTAAGGACATTGCACGCGACCTTATCAAACTTTACTCGCAACGCAAGGAGGAGAAAGGCTACGCTTTTAGCCCCGACTCATTTATGCAACACGAGCTTGAGGCTGGGTTTGCCTATGAGGACACCCCCGACCAACTGCGCGTGACACAGGAGGTGAAGAAGGACATGGAAAGCAGCAAGCCCATGGACAGACTGGTGTGTGGCGACGTGGGATTTGGCAAAACCGAAATTGCCGTGCGCGCTGCCATGAAGGCCGCTGCCGACAACAAACAAGTGGCGGTGCTCGTGCCAACTACGGTGCTGGCCCTGCAACACTACAAAACGTTTGCATCGCGCCTGAAGGACTTCCCCGTAAGGGTGGACTACCTCACTCGTGCACGCTCGACGGCACAGACCAAGAAGATACTTGCCGACCTGGCTAAAGGCGACATCAACATTGTTGTCGGGACGCACAAACTGATTGGCAAGAGTGTAAAGTGGCACGACTTGGGATTGCTTATTATTGACGAGGAACAGAAATTTGGCGTGGCGGTTAAAGAAAAGTTGCGCCAGCTGAAAGTGAATGTGGACACACTGACCATGTCGGCCACTCCAATACCACGCACACTGCAATTCTCGCTCATGGGGGCACGTGACTTTAGCGTGATACAGACACCCCCGCCCAACCGTCGGCCTATCCAAACTGAAATTCACACCTTCAGTCACGAGGTGATAGCCGAAGCCATTAACTTTGAAATGAGCCGCAACGGACAGGTGTATATTGTGACGAACCGCGTGGCTTCGCTGCAAAGTCTGGCAAACTTGGTACATAAGTATGTGCCGGACGCACGCATTGCCACCGGACACGGACAAATGCCGCCAGACCAACTTGAAAAGGTAATTATGGGCTTTGTCAATTATGACTACGATGTACTCATATCTACCACTATTGTGGAAAATGGTATTGACGTGCCCAATGCCAACACCATTATTATTGATGCCGCACACCACTTTGGACTATCGGACTTGCACCAGATGCGCGGACGTGTGGGACGTGGGTCGCGCAAGGCTTTTTGCTACCTCATTGCCCCACCGCTTGCCATGCTGCCCGATGAGTCGCGCCGCAGACTTGAAGCTATCGAGAACTTCTCGGACTTGGGGTCTGGCATACACATTGCCATGCAGGATCTTGACATCCGCGGTGCAGGCAATTTGCTCGGATCGGAGCAAAGTGGGTTCATTGCCGACTTGGGCTATGAAACCTATCAAAAGATTTTGGCCGAAGCCGTGACGGAACTCAAGAATGACGAGTTTGCCGACTTGTATGCTGACGAACTGAAAAAGACCGGGCACCTTGGCGGTGAGAAGTTTGTTGACGACTGCACCGTCGAATGCGACTTGCACGCTTATTTCCCCGAAACCTATGTGCCGGGGGCTACGGAACGTATGCTGCTATACCGCGAACTTGATTCGCTCTCGGGTAATGATGACGAGATGGCTGCATTCAGACAACGTATGGAGGACCGATTCGGCCCTCTGCCCCCCGAAGGCGAAGAGCTGCTGCGCATTGTACCGCTGCGCGCCCTCGGACGCAAACTTGGCGCTGAGCGTCTGACACTAAAAAACCGACGCATGGTGCTCTACTTTGTGTCAAACACCGAAAGTGCCTTCTATCGAAGCGACACGTTTGAACGCATCATAAACTTTGCCACCGCTTCGTACCAACGCTGCAAGCTTGACGAGAACCGCGGTCACCGCCGCATGATTATCAACGATGTGCCCACGGTTGAGAGTGCATTGATTACGCTTAAAAACATTGCAGAAGCTGACCACAAAGCGTGAGAAATGTGCCCGCACAGCACACCGTGGCACGTTTTTGACACAAAGCTTTCAGGGTGGTTCTAATAATTCTGGAATAGGGATTTGTGCGCTATCGGAAGTGTTTTTTTTGAAAGTTTGTGAGGGAGCATAGCGGGCTATGTGACCGAAAAAACTTTCAAAAAGGCACTTTCGAGAGCGTGCAAATCCCTATTTCAGAATAGCAGAACTCTAAAAACAGAATTTTTAGAACCACCCTTCAGCCAATCGGCAATAAATTCGTAACTTTGCCGCGCAATAGTAGGCTTTGGAGAGCCAAATAAGACACGACACAAAATGAAACGACTCCTGACTATAATATGCCTGGTGCTGTTGCCACTATTGGCACTTGCGCAACAAAACAGCACAGACAACACCGCACCTGCCGAAAAGGACTCGGTTGTGGTGAGTTTGCTCACTTGCACACCGGGCAATTTGGTGTATGAATTATATGGCCATACGGCCATTCGCGTACGCGAGGTCGGAGCACGCCAAAGCGACTGGGTGTTTAACTATGGCACATTTTCGTTTAACCAGCCTCACTTTATGTGGCGCTTCATGTTGGGCGAAACAGACTACGAGCTGGGAGTTGTGCCATACTACTTGTTTTACGAATCATACGTGCGCGAAGGACGCGGCATTGACGAACAGGTGCTGAACCTGACACCGGCCGAAGCTAAAAAGCTGGTTGACGCCTTGAGCAAAAACCTTGAACCGGAGAATGCCACCTACCGCTACAACTTTTTTTATGACAACTGCGTGACACGTGCACTGCGCGTGATAGAGCAGTCGGTTGACGGACAGGTGATATGGCCAAAAGCTGACGCCAACAAATCGCTGCGCGACATGGTGCACGAATTTTCGGAACCCAGTCCGTGGAACAAGTTTGGACAAGACTTGCTGCTTGGTGCCGAAGCCGACCAACCTGCCGACATCAACAAGCAACAATTTGCACCAATGTATGCCGAGCGCTTTGTCAATGAAGCCACTATAAAAGGTACTGACGGCAAAGTGCGCCATCTTGCAGCCCCATCACGCACTCTGCTGCCCGAGCAACCGGTTTTAGCAGAAAAGAACTTCCCTGTCACACCGATGTGGACGTTTGGCATACTTCTTGCTCTGACCATTGCCATCAGTGCGGCAGATATTGGGCGCAAAAAGTACCATTGGCAATATGACGTGTTACTCTTTGTGGCGCAAGGACTGACGGGCTGCATTATCACCTTCTTACTGCTGTTCTCATCGCACCCCGCGGTTGGCAGTAACTGGTTGGCATTGCTTTTCAACCCCGTGCCACTTGTGCTATTCCCCTGGTTTATGAAAGCCGCAGCCAACGGGCGCCGCAGCTGGGTCATGTACATACAAATTGCCATGGTAGTGATGGCCCTCATAGTTGGTATAGCCGGTTTACAACACTTTCCCAATGAGGTGTATATCATTGCATCAATCCTGCTTGTGCGCGTTGCAACACACTTTTGCATGACAAACGAAAGCAAGTAGCAGGGTGCCAAAGTATGCTATCACTTGATTTTAGCAGACTGAACGCTAATAATATATATCATAGCTAAAACACTCGCTATATTCCTATATTATTAAAACACATACCTTCCTTCGTAAACATACGAATATGAAACAATCTCGCCACATAGCACCGCAGCGCGCCTCGGTTATGCGTCTGCCCCTGCTCATGTCGTTGCTCACCGCAATGACAGTGCTTTCGGGGCCCGAAGCATCGGCTGCCGGAACGGGAGTGCCCCGTGTGGTGGTAAGCATATTGGTAGACCAACTGCGCACCGATTATATGAATGCCTTCATGCCGCTTTACGGGCAGGAAGGCTTTGTGCGTTTGTTGAACGAGGGACGTGTTTACTCACAAGCAGAATATCCGCAATACAGACCCGACCGCGCTTCGGCCGCAGCCACTTTGGCCACAGGCACCACGCCTTACAACCATGGCGTAGTGGGTTTGAAATGGCTTGATCGTGAGACTTTGCGCCCCGTATTTTGTGTTGACGACAAACGCTACCCGGGGGTGCAGACAAGTGATGCGTCATCACCCACTTTCCTGGGGGTATCGACCCTTGGCGATGAGCTTAAGGTGGCCACCGAAGGCAAATCGTTGGTTTATGCCATCGCGCCCTATCGCGATGCGGCCATATTGAGTGCCGGACATGCCGCAGACGGGGCATTGTGGATTGATGACCGCACCGGACAGTGGTGCAGCACATCATACTACGGAAAGACGCTTCCGGCCTGGGTCACCGTGCTCAACAGCCAAAGCCTTGACAGCAGACTCAAGTCGCTCACTTGGCGCCCCTCAAGCGATTTGGTAGGCAACTTCTCCTACTTCTTGTCTGGCGGCATGAAAAAGCCCTTTGCCCACAAGTTTACAGGTGACGGGCGGTTTGCCACATTCAAAACAAGCGGACTGGTGAATGAGGAGGTGGTGCGCGCTGCCACACAATGCCTCAACAGCACCCTGATGGGGACTGATGCCATTACCGACTATTTGGCTCTGACACTCTATGCCGGCAATATTGACCACCGAACAGTGAGCGAAAGCCCAATGGAGCTGCAAGACACTTATGTGCGGCTTGACAATGCTTTGGCGCAACTCGTCAAGTCGGTTGAACATAAAGTGGGACGCGGCAACGCATTGTTTGTATTGACGTCGACCGGATATGCTGACGAGGAAACTACCGACCTGACCAAATACCGCATACCAAGCGGCACCTTTGATGTGGAACGTGCGGCAGCATTGCTCAATATGTACTTTGTGGCCGTTTACGGACAGGGGCAATATGTGGAGTCGAGCTTTGGCACACAATTATACCTTAACCACAAACTGATTGAGCAGAAGCAAATCAACCTGGCTGAAATGCTTGAACGCGCACAGGACTTTTTGCTGCAACTATCAGGGGTTAAAGATGTGTACACCTCGTCACGCCTGCTACAAGGGGCGTGGACTCCTGGCATCAGCCGTATGCGCGGCAGCTATAACCCGCGCTACTCGGGCGACGTGCTGATTGAGGTGGCACCAGGCTGGCATTATGTTAACAACTCCACGCACGAGAAACAGCTGGTGCGTGAATCATATATTCCTTTTCCCGTCATATTCCTTGGCGAAGGGTTCAAGGCTGAAACGATCAGCACACCCGTCACCATTGACTATGTGGCCCCGACACTGTCGAAGGCCATACGCATTCGTGCACCGAATGCCTGCAGCGTGGCACCGCTATAATACAGCCGTTTGACACACATCTAACACGGCGAGGTGCCTTCGTATACCCACCTATTTAATTAAACGAAATAATAAACAACACAATAATACCCTGTATTATCCCCACTCGGCTTTAGGCAACTTCATGCACGAGGAAAGGATCAGGGCCATCATTATGGATATTAACAAATTCCTCAGCAAACTATTCGGTAACAAGTCTACACGCGACATGAAACTCATTCAGCCGTGGGTGGAGAAAATCAAAGCGGCTTATCCCGCTATTCAAGCTCTCGACAATGACGCGCTGCGTGCCAAAACCAAAGAACTGCAGCACACCATTCAACACTCTGCCGACGACATCAAGGAGAAGATTGAAGAGTTGAAAGGCAAAGTGGAGGAAACTCCAATTGAAGACCGCGAAGTAATTTTCAGCCAAATTGACAAGTTCGAAACCCAAGTGCTCGACCGCATGGAGGTTGCCCTCAACGACGCGCTGCCCGAAGTGTTTGCCATTGTAAAGGATACCGCACGCCGCTTTGCTGAAAACGAGACCATCGAGGTGACTGCCAATGACTTTGACCGCGAACTTGCCGCAAGTCACGACTTTGTAACCATTGAGGGCGACAAGGCCATTTACCAGAACCATTGGGTGGCTGGTGGCAACGACACCAAGTGGAACATGGTGCACTACGATGTGCAGCTGTTCGGTGGTGTTGTACTGCACCAAGGCAAAATTGCCGAAATGGCAACGGGTGAAGGTAAAACCCTCGTGGGTACTCTACCCGTTTTTCTCAATGCCCTTACCGGTAACGGTGTGCACGTGGTGACAGTGAACGACTATCTGGCCAAGCGTGACTCAGAATGGATGGGCCCGCTCTACATGTTCCATGGTCTGTCGGTTGACTGCATCGACAAGCATCAGCCCAACTCTGAGAGCCGTCGCCGCGCCTACCAGGCAGACATCACCTTTGGTACGAACAATGAGTTTGGTTTCGACTATCTGCGCGACAATATGGCCATGAGCCCCAAAGACCTTGTACAGCGCCGCCACAACTATGCCATCGTCGATGAGGTGGACTCTGTGTTGATTGACGATGCCCGTACACCGCTTATTATATCAGGCCCTGTGCCCAAGGGCGATGACCAGTTGTTTGAGCAATACCAGCCTTTGGTACAACACCTTGTTGAGGTACAACGCAAACTGGCCACACAATATTTGGCCGAAGCCAAACAACTCATCAAGTCGGGTGACAAAAAACAGGAAGAAGAAGGTTTCCTTGCCCTGTTCCGCAGCCACAAGGCTCTGCCTAAGAACAATCCGCTCATTAAGTTCCTCTCTGAAACTGGTATCAAAGCCGGTATGCTCAAGACTGAGGAAATCTATATGGAGAACAACAACCGCCGTATGCCCGAGGCTGTTGAACCTCTTTACTTTGTTGTGGACGAGAAAATGCACAGTGTCGACCTTACCGACAAGGGTAACAAATGGTTGGCTGACCAGGTGCATGACGACCAGCTCTTTGTGCTGCCCGACATCACTACCGAACTTTCACAGCTCGAGACAGACAAGACATTGAGCGACGAGGAACGCTTAAACAAAAAGGACGCCCTGCTGCAAGATTACGCCATCAAGAGTGAGCGCGTACACACCATATTGCAGTTGCTCAAAGCCTACACCATGTTCCGCATCAACGAGGAATATGTGGTAATGGACGGCCAGGTTAAGATTGTCGACGAACAAACAGGCCGTATCATGGAAGGCCGCCGTTGGAGCGATGGCCTGCACCAGGCTGTTGAGGCAAAGGAACACGTAAAGGTGGAAGCCGCCACACAAACTTTTGCCACCATCACACTGCAGAACTATTTCCGTATGTACCACAAGCTGGCTGGTATGACCGGTACTGCAAGCACCGAAGCTGGCGAATTCTGGAACATCTACAAACTCGATGTAGTTGAAATTCCAACCAACCGTCCTATCGCGCGTATTGACATGAACGACCGCGTTTATAAAACCAAACGCGAAAAGTACAAGGCGGTTATCGAGGAAATTGAAAAGATGCGTCTGGCCGGACGTCCCGTACTGGTTGGTACGACCAACGTCGACGTGAGCGAACTCCTCAGCCGTATGCTCCAACTCCGTGGCATACCCCATCAGGTGCTTAACGCCAAACTTCACCAAAAGGAGGCCGACATCGTGGCCAAAGCAGGCCAAAGCACTATGGGCAAAGTGGTGTTTACCGACGAGCAAGGCAACAAGATTGAAGAGGAGCACATGCTCGGTGCCGTAACCATCGCCACCAACATGGCCGGACGTGGTACCGATATTAAACTTACCGACGAGGTGAAGGCCGCCGGCGGTTTGGCCATTATTGGTACCGAACGTCATGAGAGCCGCCGCGTCGACCGCCAGTTACGTGGTCGTGCCGGCCGTCAGGGCGACCCGGGTTCTTCAGTATTCTTCGTATCACTCGAAGACAACCTCATGCGTCTGTTCGCCTCTGAGCGAATTGCCCGTGTAATGGACAAACTCGGCTTCAAGGACGGCGAGATGATTGAGGCCAAGATGATAAACAACAGCATCGAACGTGCACAGCGCAAGGTTGAGGAGAACAACTTCGGCATTCGTAAGCGCTTGCTCGAGTACGATGACGTGATGAACAAGCAGCGTACCGTTATTTACGAAAAGCGCCGCCACGCATTGATGGGCGAACGTGTGGGCATGGATATTGCCAACATGATATGGGACCGCGTCATCAACATCATCGAAAAGAATGACTACGAGGGCTGCCGCGAGGGCTTTATCGAAATCTTTGCCATGGAGGTGCCCTTCAGCGAGGCAGACTTTGACAACATGAACCGCGACGACCTCTACGAAAAGTCCTTCGAAGCTGCCATGGCTGCCTTCAAGCGCAAGACCGACCGTATGGCCGAAGTGGCAATGCCCGTTATCAAACAGGTGTACGAAACCCAAGGCGAGGTGTACGAAAACATTCTCGTGCCCATCACCGACGGCAAGTTGGTTTACAACATTCGCACCAACCTCAAAAAGGCTTACGACACAGAGTCAAAAGAAGTTGTAAAGGACTTTGAAAAGGCCATCGTTCTGCACAACATTGATGATGCCTGGAAAGAGAACCTGCGCGAACTCGACGATTTGAAGAAGTCTGTACAAAATGCCTCATACGAGCAAAAGGATCCCCTGCTCGTGTTCAAGCTTGAGAGCGTACAACTCTTTGACAAGATGGTGAACCGCATCAACAACGAGACTGTGGCCACCCTCATGCGCGGACAAATCCCCGTACAGGCTCCGCAGGAGGTGCAGGAAGCCGCTCCCGAGGAGAGTGCACCGCAACAAGGACTCACCACATCGCACGAGACACTCGACGAGGCTGGCGACCCCGAAGTTGCAGCTGCCGCATCGATCGACACACGCGAGCACCACAACCAACCCATTGTAAAGCAAAAGGAACCCGGACGCAACGATCCGTGTCCATGCGGAAGCGGCAAGAAATATAAGGACTGCCACGGACGCAACAAATAAATTGTAAATAGGTGTTCAGCATCATTCTGAACACTTATTTATAACCCTATCTCCGCACAAACGGGTGCGGCCAACCACAAGCAACGTGGTCTGGCCGCACCCGTTTGACTTTAAGCAGGCCTTTCGTTGTTCAACACCACTGAGACGGGTGACTATGCGGGCAACACCCTTGCTCCACAAGCAGCGCTCGAACGGGTGCTCGCCCGGCAGTTTGATGGTTTGGACATTTTGAAAGAAATCTGCAGCGCAGTGTTGTCACAACATCTTGCCGCCCGCTACGAGGGCCCGTTGGGTGTGGACATGATGTTGGTAAAGACGGCCCAAGGCATCATGTTGCACCCGTGCATCGAAGTGAATTTGCGTCGCACCATGGGGTATGTGGCACTCGACGTGGCACGTGCCGAATATGAATTGCCCTCGGTGCTGAGGCCGTTGTTTGGGTGGTTTTAATTCTGGGTATTCTTTACATTTTTGTAAACTTCTCCTGAACAATCTATTAATGGAGGCAGATTGTTGGGAATGGACACCAGACGTCCAGAGAGATTTCTTGTAAATGGTTTGTCACCTGTCATATAAGTAATAATAGCGCAATGAGAAGGTTTCAACTGTGTGTCAAGATATACAATTCTGAAACTTACGTTAGACAATCTTTCTATCATATATACGCTTCCAAATTCAGAGTCATGATCTTTTTCAAGTTGTTCCATATATTTTTTGCCATCAGAGTCGTTATAGACATTGACTTTCTTCAAAGTTTCATAAGCAATCTTTTTTCTTTTATCGGCCATGTATGGCAAGTCTGAGGCCATAGCAGCAACAAAGACATATGAGAGTGCTTCTGCTCGAGTCTTCTCAAGTCCATTGTCACGACATAGAAGGAGTTGTAGGTAATTTTGTGTCTTTTTACTCTTAGATTTGATTCCGTATTTGTTGTTTTGATAATCGCGTAAATACACCAGTCTTCTCATTTCTTCGAAAGGCACATCATTCTTTCTTGTCAAAGACGCCACATAGACGAGGTTACCATTTGTGTCATAGACAGACCTTGGAATGACTTTATATGTATAAGAATTTTCATAGTATGTCACCTTATATTGAGGATAACCATAGAACGATAAATATTCCAGTTTTATGGGATAAGAGTCTTCTTTCTTTTCATAATTTGAGGAATAAATGAAACCCCAAGTTCGTTGTTGTTCTGTTTCCACTAAGTCAAGAAGATCGCTGTCATAATAGTTGAATCCACGATAATATGGGTTAAAGATATTTGTGTTGATTGTTTTCATAGGAAGAGGCTTTACCACCTGTTCCCATTTATCACTTGATAATTTTGATAAGTTATTGTTTAATTTGATAACGCTATCTGTAAGATATGTTTGATAGACTCTCAAAATTTCCTTAATATGGTTTGTCAACTTTTTATTCTGTATACTCTTTTCTATTTGGGGAGTGATGTCTTTTGTTTGATTTACACCATTCCCTATAATAAGAGCACTTATTACACCACTCCTTTGAATAAGAGAACTTTGAATAAGAGAACTTATAACATTATTTCTTTTTCTTTTCAATAAATCTGGGTGAGAGCTTTTTACCCAACTAAACGCATCGTTCACCAAAGATAAATCGGCTTCATCCTTTATCTTTTTTTCTGTTGAAGATAGCAATTTTGTCAATCTCGACAATTGCTCATTGCCATTGTTTAGGTCTGTTCTAAGTTCTGTTCTAAGTTCTTCATACATTTTTTTTGCTTTTAATGTATCAATGACACTGATGTTTCCATTGACCATAAGATTTTGAGGTAAATAGTCTTTATCTCTTATCATGCTGCGCATTTGGTTCATGGTCTGATTGTTTTCTTCTGGATTTGGAATGGAAGAAAATGTTTGGGCTGATGCGCTCATAGGCACACAAATGAAAGTGGTAAGCCATACCATCAGAATTTTCCATTCTTGGACAACAGACCTCTTCCCATGAAAATTTTCGCTCAATATCCTCTTACTCTTTGAGATGCCTAATGCCTCTGCGTTCTCACTGAGCATTCGAGCTATTTGGGCATTGGTTGACTGCAGCGTATTTTTCGTAAAAATATCACGATAATCATCTTCATACATATCAATAAACTTCTTTAGAAAATAATGTGAAGAAAAGTTCTTTTGGCTAAAAGAATTTACAACCGACTGGAATTTAGCTAGTAGTCCTTTATCCATATTAGGATTTGTTTATTAACAGCATGCTCCATAGCTGTTTGTTAAAAAAGTGAGTTTGTATATACAAATAAAAAACGTGGAGCCAGTCCTGTCACTCGTTCCACAGTGTAAAGGCCTTCGCATTGCCCTGCCAGTCGAAACGAGCAACGCCGAAAGCCCCACGCCAGTGTAAATATATAGAAAGCACTCTTGACAACGAACAATAGAATCGTCCGAAGCCAATGAGGGCTGTATATAATACACCTCATGAGGCGTTCTGCATTGCTTTGTTTTTGACTTACAGTTGAATTTGCGAAGTTCATCGATCGTCAAAACCAAAGCGTACAAAAACGCCTTTTACCATATGTATGTCTGCCCAACCTCTGCCCATCGGGGCTTTCGGTATGGGTATAGACGTTACAAAGGTAATACTTTTACCTTGAAAACCACTTTGTTTGGCTGGCAAAGTATGGCTTTAAGGTCTGATTTAACATTATTAAATATAAATATGTCAAAGAATTCCATTTTTTGCATGGTTTTTTCTTTTTCCGAAAAGCAATATTATCACCTCCGAACCGATAGTATGCAAAGACTCAATTATCCTTTATGTTACTGTAATTATAACAAAAAACCACCCTTTCGGATGGTTTTGACATGATTGGTCGATTCAAAAGCACAATTGGTCTTTTTTTAAGAATTCAGTATGACGCAGACTGTTAAGATTCCGTTATCAAGGCTGTACTTTATGTTGCCGTCATATTTTCGTATTGCCGAAAGCATACTGGCTATTCCGATACCTCTGTTTTTAATCATATTGTTCTCTATGGAGATGTCGCTTTTGCATGGGTTGCTGCACACGATAACGGTTTTGTCCGCAACAGTTCTGATATTAACATTTATCTCTCCGTTGGATTTACACTCTATACAGCCGTTTACGGCATTTTCCAAAAGATTCGACAGGACGGCAACGAAATCCATATCAGATATTGCCGTGTTTTCCGGAGTATCGGCATTGACCGAAAACGGGATTCCGTTCTTTTGGGATTTTGTGCAAAAGCTGTTCAAAATGGCGTTAACGGTGATATTTGGGCAAAAATCATTTAATTTTGGGGCGCTGAGGCTGTCGTTATATTCCTCCAGATAACTCAGAGCTTCACGAATCTCGCCCTTGTTCAGCATGGACGCAATATTTTGATTATGATGTCTGAAATCGTGACGAACAGTTTTTGCCGACAGCTCATTTTCCTTTGCAGTTTTAAGCTGCCCCTGCAAATACGCTACGTTTTGATTAATCAGCTCGGTATTGCTTTCGTCTGTCATAAATTGTATTGTACCGAAAATAACCCACAGAATCGAGCCGTAAATCAGAATAGCCATTGCAAAAAACGGAACGTATTTATGTATGTGCACAAATTCGGAATAAAATATTACCAGAAACAGTGCAAATATTATCAGAAACAGAACCGAAACAACCGATATGGAATACCACGTTTTACGGCGCTTACCGGATACGGCTCTCACCGATGGACGCAAAAAGCGAAAATATAAAAAAGCGGTAGGAATAAACAAAACGGTTCTTATAATATTCCTCGCATAATATATTACGATTTCTAAAGAAAAGCGTTTTGAAAAATGGAATGAAGTAGA
>OQVL01000539.1_pt1 | contig 20472 bp, 5 predicted proteins | sample 1691501 | NCBI WGS metagenome assembly OQVL01 (sample SAMN03418253, study PRJEB22391) | human gut metagenome | biome: human-gut; feature: organic feature; material: feces | host: Homo sapiens | place: Tanzania | collected 2013-01 | reverse complement strand
TCCCATATAAATACTTTGCGCAGGAAAATCGTTTGAAGCTTCAAACAGGAGCAACTGGAGTGGCGCGGAAGCCTTTGGTAATTTTACCAATGATGGTCGCACACCAAAGAAGAACAAAATTTACCTCTGTGATAATCAGGCTTATGTGTGGGACGCTGATGCCACAGAATTGAAATTAATTGATGGCAGCGCGAACATAGAAGTGATGAGCAATGAAGATATAGATGCTCTGTTTGTATAAAGCGATAAACATAATAGATTTACAAATAAAAGTGGCGAACCGTTAAAGTTCGCCACTTTTTCTTTGCTTTACTCTATCCTATCTAAGTCAGCAACCGCCTCCTGCATTATCATCTCAATATTATGGTTCGCGAAGTCCACCTGCTTCTTATCATCGGCCCACTTCTTTCTCATAGTGTTCCAATGTCTCATTCGCTTTTCCGCATTCTTGATGATATTCACCTTTCTTTGCTCAGCCGAGCCTTCGAACTTATCCAATGCAGCAGCATTTTCAATCCTCTTCATCGTCGGCACGTTCTTCGATTTCAGCTTGTCGTTATTGGCGATAGTCTGTTCCATTTCCTCCTTGTAGTTATACCATTTGGCTTTGGTTCTCGCCATGCTCGACTGTTCTCTTGGAGTATAGAAGAGTGAGCGTAAGAATGGCACGTCGCCCACTTCTATCTCGTCCGCCTTGCCAGTCGTTGCCTTTGCACTCAAGCCAGCAGTACGCTGAACGAATGTGCCCATACCGCCACTCCACGAGCTATAGAAATGATTAAGCATCGACGGGTCTGTAATCCAGTCAAGAGCATCGTTACCCTTCATTTCCGGATTGCCAGGAGCTATGTTGTTAGTCTTGGCGTTCACCCACTTGTTCAAGTCTACAAGTCTTGCCGGAACATTATTATAGGCGTTCTGCCATGCCGGGTTAAGCTCTGTCTTATCGCCCGTTCGTCTTATCGGCGCACCCTTCCAGTCGTTGTTAAGCCACCACTCAATGAACGGAACTATAGCAGTAGGAGCAAGACCTTCAATAGTCATACCAACTCCATTTTCCAAGCTCTTTTCATAATTCGGATTATTCAAGAAGTCCGTTACCGGGAATAGCTGCGACATACAGCCCACGGCATCCATCGCCATGTTTCTCTGACTCTTCACGTTCTTGGCAAACGTCTGTCCTGCCGCCAAGTCGCCAAGACTATAGAATGCTCTCAGCTCAATGGCCAACGGCACAGTCACAAATTTGTTATTGCCCACATATATACACAGATTGTTTCGTCTGATATAGTCAGGCAACTCGCCATACGGATCCTTCACGTTGTCTCTGTCCTTATTATCCTCATTCTGTATAATAGCATTGTTGACAGCAGCCATAATCAACGCTAAGGCAAACGGGGCAGAGGTCATAGCAACAGCGGTACCCACAGGCGCACGTTTGATATTCTTGAACAGCAGGTTCGTACTCTGAATGCCAGCATTGAAGAACATTGAGTAGTTTCTTAGGTAGCCAGCCACAAAGCCGTATGTGTTTCGTCTTGTCTTCTGCCAACCGCTCATTTCTCCGTTCTTGAAGCTCTTTATTTCATCGCCCGAACCATGACGGTTGAAGTTTGTCGATACCTCCTTTGCGTCATACGCGCTTCTTGCTGCCGAACGTCCCAAGTCTCTTGAAGTGCAATATGTGGCGAAACGTGCCATGTTCTCAGCCACCTCATTCAAGCTCTCCACGTTCTTGCCTAAATTCTTAAGCACTTCCATAGCATTAACCATAACCTTCTTCGCGCCCTTTGCCGACTCCTTCTCAACGATACTCTTGTAGCTCTTCTCCATGTCGAGCATCGAGAACAACTGAACAAAGCCTGTTTCGCCACCGTTCTCCATGAACTCCTTGAAGTATCGCTCCATCTTCGAGTTGCCAAGCGTGCCCTCTCTGTATCGGGCATACAGTCCGAAGCCTATACCATTCTTGAAGTCTTTCATCTTCATGCTCTTCAATCTTCCTGCGCCCTCATTGTAGAACACATTCAGCGGATTAAGCTCACCATAATAGCGTGCCCATTTCTTAGCATATCTTCCACCTTCCTTTGCCCTCACATGTGAAGATGCAAATTCCGCGTCTCTCACGATGTTTCTCATAACAAACTCCGGACTCCACGATGTTGAGGCCATAGCCATCCATCGTGTCACAGTCTGCAACCACTTTTGGCTTGCCTTGCCATTCTCCAGCATTCCATTCAAAGCCTGTGCCGCTCTCGGATTGCCAAGCACCACAAATCTGTGTGTTCTTCCTGCTATCTTCACGTCCACAAAGTGTTGGCTCTTGTCCTTCGCTCTTTGGAACTTGAAGCCGATGTCCGTGCTGTTGCTCAGACTCTTTGCCTCGCCCTTAGCTTGCTTGGTCCTCATGTCCGTTTCAAAGGCATCCACAATGCTCGCAACATCATCTGCGCTTGCTCCTTCGGGAATCTTCGGATAAGCCTCCTCCCAAATGTCGTTACCGTTTCTGTCTGTGCCTATTTTTTCTACCCAAACCTTTGTCTCCTTCACAAGATTCTGCTCTCCGCTGTTTCTCACGAATCGCGCAAAGGCTTGCTTTATAGTGTTCTGACCTCCGTTTCTTATCGCACGGTTGCCCATCAAGCCAATCTGTGCCAATATCTCCACATTGCTCAAGCTTTTTCGTCCCTTGGCGTTCATCAGCGTCGTGCCGATATAGTTGCTTGGGTCGCCCATTTCTGTCACATATCCGTATACGTCCTCAGCGGTAGCCTCGTCAAACTTTCTCAAAGGAACATACCAGTCGAACATACCCAACACTCCGTCGTGTGTCTCCTTGCTGATAATGCTGTTCTCGTAGTCCGAATTTACAGAATAATCAGTAGCTGCCTTCACCTTCTTCCAGAAGTCGGCAACTGAGCCTTTCTTCATGCTTTCCATGCTCGCCTCTTGGCTCATCACCTCGTCAATAGCTCCGGCATCATCGTATGGCGATTTCTTGTCCGCAATACCCTGCAAGCCGTGCATACCCGAATAGTCATGCTCCTCAGCCTTGAAGTCCTTGTCCAAGTTCGTTACAATCCACTCGTCCATCTGACGGTAGTACTCCTTCAAGTCTATCTGTCCCGAGTCAAGCTTCTTTCTAAGGTCGTATTTTTCGTCCTTCCAAGCAGTCTCCAAAGCATCAATACTATCGGATTCTTCACTCTTCACTTTTCGTTCTTCCCTTATCTTGTCTCTCACGAACAGCACACGGTTTCTCTCCAATCCATGCTTTCTAATCATATACAGATTGAAGTTCCTTATTCTGTCCTCCACCTTCTTGCCATCGAAGCTGTCCAACACGCTCGACATAGCCTTGCTAAGCGGGTCCATATAGTGTATTTCGAAGAGCTTGGATTTGTCGCTCATCTTGCCCTCCGTGATATTCTGCATCAGATATGGGTTCATCGAACTTGCAACATCTTCAATCTTCTTGATAGACGGATCAATAGCCTCCATCAGTTTCTTCAACGCGAGCATATTGTCCATGAAAGCCTCCGTAGCCATATAGCTATGACGGTCCAGGGCATGATGGTATCTATCTAAAGCGGTAGCAGCACTTGGAGTCGTGCGGTAGTGTATCTCTCCGTCTGTTGCTTCCAGCCATTCCTCGCGGCTCATGCTCTCGAAGTCATGGCTCTTGCCGTCGTTGTCATACAGCTCGCCGCCCTCAATCTTCGTGTACTCCGTCTTCTCATGCTCTATCTTCCACCTCACAGCCTCAGCTCTCATCTTCCACAGCGGACTGTCTCCATGCTTCTGCACGTTCTTCGCAAGCCACAGCATATATTTTACGTCCTTCACGTTAGGCGAAACTCTGTAGCCTATCTCATGCAGGGCATCTGTCACCCTATTCTTTATGTAGTTCCAGAATCCCGGCTCACCCTTTCCGTCCTCTGCGCTCTTGGCGATAAACTCCTCAATAGCGTCATAGAATCCAAGGTGATTCATATTCATCTTTTCCTTCACATAAGCTCTCAGCTCAGCATTGATAGGGTTGTCCAAGTCCATCCAAAGGTCTCTCATGTAGGAGTCAAACTTATCTCCAAGCAGACCTCTCATGCCCTTGTGTCCTACAGTCTCGTGCCAAACGGTTTTCTCCGCGGTATACGTGTCATGGATGTTCGGCATATACAGATGCACCTCGCCCGTCTTCTCGTCATACCAGCCAGTCACCTGCTTGCCTTTCTCTATGTCCTTGCGCACCTTCGGGTTCTCAATCTCCTCAACCGAGTTCACCATCTTTACCTTGCCTCCAGTTCTCTTGGCAACCTTCTCCACGGTCTTGATGATACGCTCGCTCATAGCATTCGAAGTTCCCGAAGTCTTCTCAGGTGTTACAACACCATCGCCTTCTTTTCTAAAGAAAGTCTCCCCATCTGTTAAATTTTTACTCTCTTCAAGCAATTTTTTGCCCGAATCGTAGGATTTCTCAACTCCTTGCAGTAACTTTGCGGTTGAAATATAACCGTTGGTTGTACTGTTCAAAGGGAGACTGTCGGATTCGTTCGCTTTCTCGGAACCTTCCGACGTTATATTTTTAGAGTTGCTTGATGAAACCAAAGGTGGTCTGTCGGGATTTTCTCGCTTTCCAGGGGAGTCGAGCAGCTCTATTTTTGTTACCTCATAGCTGTGAGGTTTGTTTTCTTCCCCTCCTCTGAACTCTTGCATAGTAGTCTTCACACGGTATGTTTTACCGTCTATCTCTACTGCACCATAAAGTCTATGCACCAAAACACCTTCTCCATATCCATTCTCTACACCACGTATTCCGTCTTCACCCTTCTTATAATCAGGATGAATCTCAGCCTCGATGCTCTCATGGATAACATCTGTAAGCTTTGGAAGCACCGAAAGGTGAATATCAAGATTCTCACTTTTACGAACAGCACTTTCTGAAAGATATTTTTCAACAGCCCTTTTGCTGATAGTATAAGATGTACCGTCGCGCATAGTAGGCATTTCAGTTTTCCCTGTTGTTACAAGGTTTTCTTTTGCCCATTCTCTGGCATTTTTCAAAGAAGTTTCAATATTGTTACCAAAGGGAGACTTCTCAACCTCTACCACCTTCACCTTCTCCTTATTCAGATTAGGCATAACGATTCCTTTCTCTTCCACAGCTCTGTCTCTCACAGCGTCAAAGTGTTCCTTACTGTCTGAGAAGGTGTTGCCAAGCTCCATGCGGTAATGCACCTTGCTTTCTTCCTTTACCTTTACTCCAAGCTCCGAAAGTCTGTCAAGTACATCCTTTAGCTTTTCTTCCTTTACCTCGGCAAGCATCGTGTTTCCTCTTGTCTCAAAGTTACCGCCATCTACCATTTTCAGCAGCTCCTTATCAAGGAAATACTTGCCTCCCTTCTTGTTGCTCTTCGGGACACGAATAGTATAGTTTCGTGTCATTTTTATGTAGTCGAAACCTTGCGCTATCTTCACGTCTCCGTCCGAAGAAGTAATTTCTGTTATGCCACCTTTGTTCGATGGCAATTCAAATTTTTCAGCTACGCTATTAATAGGCTTCTCGTTGGCAAGGTTTTTCAGTTTTACATTACCAGATAACAAAATACCAGTTTTGACTTCACCTGTATCTGTTGTATATTTCACTAACTGAGCACCCAAGAACTCTGCCTTGGTGTCAATCAAGCCTTGCAGCAAGTTTCCGGTAATGATATATCCGTCCTTACGGCTCTCGTTGCTTGTCAGCTTGTCCCAGTTGGAGGCATCCATACTCAATACACGTAGATTCTTGTCACCCAACGACGATGCCTGCCTTGTCTGCCTGTCAATAATTCCTATAACATCAACCTTGTCGATTCCGAGTCCTGCTTTTCCGTTTATAGGGAATGTTATCTTTCTTCGTCCGTCCAATGTGGCGAACGATATTGTTGAGGCGTTTGGCGAGAAGTTGTCGGTTATCTTTATGTCTATCAGTCTGCCATAGCTATTGCCGAATCCGCTCAGCTCAGCAGGATTATTCATGTCTGTTGGCAGCACAAATGCGTCTTCCGTGTTGAAGGTTTCAAGCGCACGCTCAAACACGCCATACTTCGATTTGAGGTTCTTCACCACTTCGTCAAGCTTTGTCCTCTCGTCGCTATAGATGCTTTCGTACTGATAGCCAGCCATCTTTTCAATCTGCTCGTCGCTCATGCCATTTTCTTTCTGAGCCTTCTTTGCGTCTTTGATATACTTCTCCTTTGCCTTTGTTGCAGCCTTCACGGCACGCTCCTCGTATTTCTGAGTAGCTTCGGCTATCTTCTTGTCAAAGTATTCTTTTGCAGCGGTTATCTTCTCCTTGCGGTATTCGTCCCACGACTTGCCGCCCGTAAGTCCGTCCTGAGCTTTCTTTACTTCCTCGGCTTTCATAGGCTTTTTCAGCACAGCCATATTCACCTTCTCTACATAAGTATTGTCGGCAAAAGCATTGTCACCTCCTGGCTCTGAGCCTTCCTTCCAAACACCCTTGTTTATGGTCTTTGCTTTCAGTGGCAACTCGGTTATCTCCAAGTCGTTTTCGCCCATTTCGTTCAGACGTTGTATCTCGGCTGCATAAAGGTCGCCTATCTCTTGCAACATCTTCTCTTGCTCTTTCACTTTCAGCAAAGCCATACGGCCAAGCAACTTGTTAGCGTCGCCTCCAGCCACACTATTCATGCCGTCAGAAGAAGAAACCAACTTTTGTGGGTCTACTGTTGATAAGTCTGCTCCATAAGACTTCTCCCATCCGAATGGGTCTGCCATACGTGCATACAAATCAAGGTGCTCTGCCATGTATTCCTTCACTACCTTGTCGCCGTACTTATTGGTAATGTCGGCTACTTCCATTTCATTGAACTTGCTCTTCTGTGAAGAAGTGGTGTTTGCGTCCAATGATTTCAGCTTTGCCTTGAACATCATCAACAGTCGCTGCTCTGCCGGGATAAGCGACACAACGTATTCGTATGCGCCTCTTGCCACCTGTCCCGTTCTGTCTATACGTCCACGCATCTGCACCTCATCGTTCACGTCAAGCTGCTGCTGGGCAACAATCATTACTCGTTTTCTCTGATCGGCATATTTGCTTGAAGCATGGAGTGATATACCAGTTGCCGCACTCTTGTTCAAGATTAGCGCGTCTATCTGCCCGTCGTTAAACTCTCTCGCAAGTTTCTTCTTGTCTGTGTCCGCACGCTTCACCTTCGTTACCGTGCCGTTCTCGTTATACGCAAACTCTGTCTGTCTGCCAGTCAACTCACCTACCTTATATCCTGCCTTCGTCAATTCGTTCTTGATAACGTCGATAGGCGAGAGCGATAGTCCGGTACTTGTCTTTCTTATCTTTTCTTCAAGAGCATGGTATGCCTCAACGGCATCTGCACCCAAGTCTTTCAGATTGATATATCCGCTTTCGCTTTCGTCTTTAGCGTTCTTGCTTGTATAGCGAAGCGTACCTTCAAGTCCTTTCTTTAGTGATGTTCCCAAGTCGGGAGCGTCCATTTCTTCGCCAAGCGCAAGGTTACCCGTCTGCGACTCGTTGGTATTGCTCAATGCTATCACAGGCTTCATGCCTTGCTTCAAGTAGTCAATAGCTCTTTCTGCTGCCGACTTTGCTTTAAGCGAGAGAAGCACTTGCTGCACAGTATTGAATGCCTTGCTTGCAAACGGTTGGTTCTTGATTCCCAAGGATTCTGTGCCACGCTTTATGCCCATCGACGACTGCACCCTTGCAAGTTCTTCATTACGTCTGTCTACGTATGCGCTTACATAGGTTCTTTGGAAGTTGATGATGTCGTTGAACAGACCGATGATGCTGTCATACTGCTCGCGCTGTTCGGCAACAACTTCGGGGTCGTCAATGGCTTTCCAGTCAATAGTCACGCCTGTCATGTCTCGCTCGCGACGTATCATCTGTCCGCATTGTGTCAGCGCCTGACTCATGATTTCCTGTAGTGTGGCTCCTCCACGCTTCACGGCGTCTATCAAGTCGGATGCTTTCATTCCTCCCTGGTTCATTGCCGTTCTTAGAGCATAGATTGGCATGTTGTCGGGACGCTTTGCGAAGGTTGCAGAGAAGAAGGTCACGTTCTTTGCCTTCTGAATGATGTGCTGGAAGTAGTTGCCTTGACCGCTGTCACCTCCTGCTGTATGGCTCTCGTCCAATATCAGATAGCCGTTCTTCATGAGCTTTTCTATAGCGTCACGTCTGGCTTGTCCGCTGATTGCTGCTGCACCAAACTTTTTGCCTTTGGCTAATTTCCTTTCCTTACGGTTGCCATTCTCGTCAAACTCATATACTCCGTTGCCTACTTGACTATATGTTGTCAGTATATAGTCGTATTCCTTTGGCAGTTCGCCGTGTCCCTCGATATAGTCGAGAACACGTTGTTTCTCTTTTTTAGAAGGAACCTTATAAACAATACTGCCTTCTGAATCTGTAACGTTAGCTCTATTTTCGTCACCAAGTATAAATGGGCGAAGCTCTGGGCTGCCAACATCAACCAAATCACGATAAACATCACTCAGCAATTCTGGTGTCTTGGTAAAATAAATAGGTATCTGACCATTCTTAATAGCGTATCTAACGAAAGAAGCAGCCTGTCTTCCTTTGCCAATTCCTGTTTGGTCTCCTATGATGAAAGCGTTACCCTTCTTCGCTTGCTGCAATGCGAGGGCTACAGAGTCCACCTGCTCTGCTGCAAGATGTGAATACAAGTCTTCCTTGTCGTTATAGCCAAGCTCTTCAACAAGGAACTGGTCGGCATCGCCCAACTTTTCCAAGTTCTTTTTTACAGGTTCTTGCTGGTCGGCAGGCATAACTGATTGCAGAGTGAAAGGGTTTCCGCTCTTTGGTGAATAAGCTACCTTCTCGGTACTTAGTCCACGTAAGGGTCTGTCCACCCGCTCCAGTTGTCCCCGTGGTCTCCCTCCGTTCCCGGTATTGGTAGCTCCTCCAACATTTGACTGAGTATTAGACCGTCCATTTCCTCCTGATCCCAATACTCGTCCTTCGGGATTGGGGTTATTTCCTGACCCCTCGCTCTGAGTAACATCTGCCCCTGCTCCGTTTGCTCCAGTAGCTCCGTCAGGAAGTCCTCCATTTTCTCCTGGCTTGGTTCCTCCTTCTGTCCCCAATACATTGTCGGATACTGGTACGGCAGTCTTGTCATGTACTCCTCCAGTACGAACTGAAGGCTTTTGTTCACTCTCTCTGCTTCCTCCTGCTCGTACTCTCTCTTCATTAGTATTAGCAACGCTCGGTCTATTAGGCTTTGCGTTAGCGTCTTCTCCTCTTTCTCCGACGGGAGAACCCATCCTTCCACTTCGTAGTATATCATCGTTTATTCTTTTATAAAGTTCGTCATAACTCTTCACGGCTTCCGCTCTTGCCTTGTCCTTCACTGGCGGATAGGCATTCTCGTCAAAGCGTCGTCCGTTTATTAATATAATGCGTGTCGGGTATGTTGTGCCCTGCTTTGCGTACAGGCTTCCATCCACGTTTATCACGTCCTCCACATTATAGTGGCTGTAGAGAAAACCAAGCAGAGCCTTATCCTTTGGATTCAGACTTCCGTTCTTGGCGTATTCCGTCTTGCCGCCGATGATGATGGCTGCACGACCGTTATCTTTCATGCTCTCCAAGGCGTTGATAGCCATCTGTCCCTCCAATGAAGAGATAGTATAACCGTCATAATCCCTTGGTGTAGCACTTCCAAATGGTGGGTTTGTCACAACCACGTCCACGTCCTTGTCCGCAAACGGCTGTGTTCCGTCTTGGCTTGTTATGTTCTTGAAGCCTTGTCTCTGCAAGTTTGCAAGTCGCTGTGCGTCGATGTCGTTCACATGTACCGCATCCTTTGGCAAGCCGATTGTCAGCATTCCGTTTCCGGCACTTGGTTCCAATGCGCTCTTTACTTCAATTCCTGCCTTCACATACATGTCTGCAAGGAATGCGTAAGGAGCAGGTGTGGAATACTGCTGCTTCATAACTCTCTCTGAGTCACGCTGATTAAGGCTCGGCTGATTCTCGTAGAGTTTCTTGATGCGTTCAAACTTCACGGCATCGTTGGTTGATTCAGAAGAAGCGATACCTCTTGCTTTCATCACAATGGCAGTTTCTGCAAGTTCCTGAAGGTCTGTATCCTTAATGTCCTTCAAGCCATGTCTCTCTGCAATCTTTCTCAGTTCTATGATGCTCTTGATCTTGCGACCGAAAGCCAGTTGAAGCTTCACGGCATCTATAAATTTCTTCTCGCTTACCTTTCTATCCTCTGCTTCCTTTGAGTCGCCCACCAGATTCTCCTGATGCTTAGGCGAACTCTTCTCGTAGTAGTCTGCCCATTCCTTCAAACTCATGCGCTGCTCACCGTCACGATAGCGAATGTTCATCATCTGCTCGTAGATGGCATCCACATCTTCCTTCTTGAACACCTGGGCTGCTGGAGCAAACTCCTTGCGCATTTCTTTCACCACGTCTTCAAGATTGTGCATACCTCTCTTTATTCTTAGGTAAGCGTTCTCTGCCATTGCGCTCACAAGCTTAGGCAGCACTTCAAGCTGTCTTGCGTTAAGTCCGATGAACGATGCCGACAAATCCTCTTTGCCTGCTTTCAGCAGGTCGTTCCAAAGGTCGTTAACCTTCTTGTTCGACGCTTCCACAGCTGCATCGTCTGCCTTTTGCTGAGGCTTCTTCACTTCGCCCATAGCTTCTGCAGCAGCCTCTTTCTCTTTAGCAAACTTCTCGGCAGCGTTCTTCATTCCCTCAATAGGGCTTGCTGAGGCTTCCACCTTAGGAGTTTCGGTAGCTTCTGTTTTATCATCCGCTTGCTTAGTGGCGTTTTTCATCTTCGCATCCTTCACCTTTTCATAGATGCTCTCATAAACGGCACGATGCAAATCATCCGTCACCTCGCCATTCAGATAATCCACCGCCATGTCCTTGGCAATGTCGTCCACATCGCTACTCCTAATCTCATCCTCTGTCAAAGGATGGTCTTTCTTGTAGTTCTCCGCAGCCTTACCAATCGGATCAAACGTTTTCTCCTCCTTCTTAGGAAGAATGGCAATAGCCTCTTCACTTTCAATACCATTAGAATCCTTTGCCGATTCAAGTTCCCTTTCCCACAACTTTTCAAGCGATTCAGAGTCAGTTACGCCCATTACGTTTTGGTAGTCCAAGAAAGAAAACTTGTAATGCAATTTCGCATTTTCAAGTTCCTTGCCAGTCTTACCTTCCTTCAAGGCTTTAAGATATTCAGCCTTTCTCTGTTCAAATATTGCTTTTTCTTCTACTTCTCGCTGTTCTTCTCCAGCTTGAATGTCTCTATCAGGGCTTCCTCCATTGTCATTTTCGGGTTTGCCTTCCTTATCTCCCTCCAATGCTCCACCGTTTTCTTCGGTAGATACATCATCGAGATTCTTCCGCTCGAGTGTCTTATCTCCACTCTTTGCAAGTCCTTCTTTTCTTCTTCTGTCATTTATGGTTTCTCCTTCTCCGTTTCCTTCTGTCGGTTCATTTCCTCCTGGCGTTTCTGGTTCACTTCCTTGAGTGCCGCCAACATCGCCATTTCCTTCATTTTCTGAACGTCTTGTTTCATAGTTCTTCCAGTTTCTAAGTTTTAAAAATTCGTTAATGAACTCCTCCTTTGTAGGTCGGTCGCCGAACACGTCCAACTGATTAGCGTCGGCATAATGTGCCGCATTGCGGTTGTATGCCATCATCAAATCGCGGAAGTCCTCAGCCTTGCCGTCAAGCGCAAGAGCAATGGCCTGTGATACAGGGTCGTATCTGTCTGCCGCATTTTCTCCGAACATAGCAGGAGTGCGTAAGTAAGCATCCACGTCGCCACCTTGCTGACGTGCCTCATACACCAACTGCACAGCCTTGTCAATCTCGCCTCTAAGGGCATAGTCGCCAAGCTTCATGTTGTCAAGCACGGCACGTATGCCATTCAGAGCCTTCGACTTCAAACCTGCGTCTGCGCCCATCATTCTGATAGTGTCCTCCGAGAAAACGCTGCCCAACAGAAGGTTTCTCACAAAGTCCTTGCCCGAAGCCGAAAGCTTGTTCTCGCCCTCGCGCAATCCGGCTACCTCGTTCAAGCCAATAACGCCTTTATCAATTAAACGCTTTAGCAACGAGTTTATTGCAGTAGGATTGTTAAAGAATGCGTCAAGACTGCCACTTCCTTCTATCTCGGCTACAATGGCACTAATCTCGTCGCCTCCAAGCTTCTTCGAGATGGCAACTGTCTGCTGAGTGTTGCCCTGCGTCTTCTTCTCGTTCTTATTGAACTTGGCGAATGTTGCCGTGTCATAGGGTAGGGGTTCGTCGCTCACAAGCACAAGTCTTGGATGCTCCATTCCGCTCTGCTCTATCTGCTCTGCCGTGAAGCCGTAGTTTTCGGCATTCTCCTTCAACGCCTCGATGTAAGCTCCGTCAGTTCCGTCCTTGGCTGCTTTCTGTCCTGCCATAGTTCTGCCGTTACCGTCAACCACGATACCGTCCTTTGTCACTACTGGCACTTGGTCTACTGCCTGTCCGTCATAGTTCTTTGCTATCATGTCCGTCACTCTCTGAGCGTCCTTGTCGTTCTCATAGTCACGGTCGTTGATGGTGCGTCCTTCCTCGTTTACGGGGAAACCCTCGCTCTTCTTATAACCGTCGTTGGCGTTATGCGAAGGAGTAAGACTGTCAGCCTCCACCAGTTCATAGTGGCCCTTAATCTTGCTACCGTCTGGCAGAGTGCGTGTACGCTTGTTGCCCACAAGGCGCATTCCGCTTTCAAACTTCTCTCTCGGCTTGCTGAGGATCACGTCTCCCTCAGAAGGTTTTGCCTCTGCCTCCATCGTAGCCTTCACCTTCTTCTCCACCATCGCCTTCTTGATGTTGGTGTAAAGCTCAAGCTCCTTTTGGGCAGCTTCAATAGCAGCCTTCTTCTTTGTCTTAGCCTCCAGCACGTCCGCATCGTCAGCGGTCATGTCTATATCCATCTTCTCGGCTTTGCTCAAATCCTTCTTGGCTCGCTCAATCTTGCCGTCTGCCACAGCCTCAGCATCCTCTCCGAATGTCTTTTCTATCCACTCGGCTCCCTGCTCTGGAGTCATCATCGAGTAGTCAGCAGTCTCGCGACCCTTCGAATCCTTTGTCATGGGCACAGGTGAGCCATCGGCAAATGTCGGCACAGGCTTGTTTGCCTCGCCAGTCTGCACGGTAGTCTCTGCGTTGCCCTGCTCAGTTATCGGCTGTTCCGGCTTTACACCTTCAGGTGCATCACCACCTGCCGCATTCTCCATCTGCTTTTGCTGCTCATTCTGAGCATACACCTCAGAGTTCTTAACCTCCAACAGTTCTTGGTATTCCTTTGCATACTCCTCGCTTGCCACAGTACGCTCCAGTTTCACGTCCTTAACGCTCACGAAGTCCATTTCTCCCTTCTCCGCATCAAGCACGCTAATCATGTCGCCAACGCTTTCTCTCGCTCTGCCATCATTGTCAAAGGCAACATCGCCCGCTCCAACAATCAGCACTCTGCCCTTATTGTCCTTCACGAACAACATCTGACCGCCATTCTGCTTCTCGCCGTCAAGCTCGCCCTTGTAGCTCCATTGTTCCACATGCTTCTGCACGGTCTCCGCAATCTTCTGCTTGGTGCCACGATACATGCCCACAGCCTTAGCCTTGGCGTTGATATAGTCGGCAAAAGGCGCAAGCGTAACTTCATTGCCATATCCGCTTTCCATCATTTTCAGATATATCTGAGGCTCCGACATTCCTGCATTCTTGTAAAGCTCATACCCCTGATTGAGGTTATCATCACTTTCCAAGGATGCATTAAACGCCTTCTCAGCATTATTCATGTTGTTCAGCACCTCAGCCACAGCCTCATTGTTGGGATTCTCCGTGCCAAGGTTATTCTCCTCAACCACGTCCTTGCCCTCAGTCTGCGACTGATCGGGATGCAACGTTCCTTCCGAGAACTGTTCTCCCTCATAAGTCTTTCTCAGAGCCACACAAGCGTTCTGTTCCTCCTCGCTGCGCTTCAACGGGTCTTTGTCCATAGCTGCCTTCAACTGTTCTGCAGTAAAGCCAAACGTCTCAGCTACAGTCTCCAAAGTTTCTTGTGCCGCCTTCTCGTCCTTTATCTGAGCTGCACCATAGGCATTACTCAAACGTTGGTTTTCTTTCTTCGCCCCAAGATTGTATTTGATTGAAACGTATTCATCGGCTGTCTTATAGCGGTTCTTTGAGAGCAACTCTCCATAAAGGCTATATTCACCCACATACGCTCCTCTTTCGTCACGCTCTATCGCTATATGGTCCATCATCGGACGTGCCGAAGGAACAGTTCCCATAACCAAAGCCGAGAATTTAGCTTTTGTGTCCCAAGGAATGGTATTGTCTGCCATTATCTCGTCATAGGCAGTCTTCACAAACTCAGCGTCCGTGCCCTTATAAGATTCCTCGCCCTTTCCTCTGGCTGTTGTCTTCTTGGTTCTCAATGCCCAATCAACAAGATTTTCACTTCTTGTCAAAGGCACGTCATACTTATCATATCCGTAGATATATTCTTTTCTCCTTGGCGCATTCGCGCTCCCGAACAACTGTTCTTTCTCCTCATTGGTAAAAATATATCCACCAAGGGCAGCTCTCTGTCCGTCCGAGACAGTAAGATTATAAAGATTTCTCGCCACCATGCCAAGATAGCTTTCCTTCTTGCCATCCTTCGCATAACGCTTAGGCAGTCTTGCATGTGTCAGCTTCAAGGCTACAACATTAGCACAAGCCTCAAGGTTTCCCTCTACGCTCAGCCAGTCTGTATCATGGCCCTCTATCATCTTGGCAACATTACCGCCCATGTGCATACCAACGCCTTCCATCGCTATCTGGAACACCTTGGCAGGAATGCGCTTCAAGCCACTCACATTATACAGGCTTCCTCCAACTACACCGCCAATGCCACCCATAGTGGCCCAGCTTGCGCCCTCAGAAAGACCGCCCATAGTCATAAGCTTCACGGTATTGCCAATAGAAGTGTCGTCGCCAGTAGAATAGTTCTGTACAGCCGCATTCGTCGAACCGTAAAGCACACCAGTAACGCCTTGGCTCACCATTCCCGAACCTACCATGCGTGCGATTCTTCCTCTAAGTCCGGCATTGGCTATTCTCGCCATCTGTGCCACGCCATTGCCGAATACCTTTCCTGCAACAGCTCCACCTGCTTTACCCATCAGCCCAATAGGCGTTGAGTCCATCATGAAGGAGAATGTGCTTCCTGCCACTCTTGTACCAAGTCCTGGCTTATAGTTTGGATTGTTGCCTTCAAGGGTCTCCGCTAACGCTCGCTGTCCGTACTGACGCTGTTCGCGCGTCATTAATCCTATTGAAGCAAGAGCACCATTCATGGAGTTTTGTGCGTGCATAAGGATTGTTTCTGTAGCACCATTAGGCAGAAGATTCTTTAACTCCGTCTTATCAAAATCCGAAGCTACCTTGTTCATAAGGTTTGGTATCAATGTGTTTTGAACATAAGCCTCGGGTGTTATTCCAAGTTTTGCTGACTCTGTATTGATACGCTCGGCTACATTTGGAGAACTAAAAAGTGTTTGAATGTTATTCTCTACTTCCTTTGTTATGTTGGCAAGACGCTTTTCTGGAGACATTTCCTCATTACGGGCGCGTGTCGCGCTGAACACAGCATTCGTAGGTGATGCTGCAATAATATTCTCAGCTGCATTCTGACCTCGCTCAAATGCCGCATCCTCTTCTTTCTTGAAGACATCGCCAATATAATTCCCAAACTCATCATTGATGAATTTAGTTGCGCTCTTCTCTATCTCATCCTCCAACTGTCCGCGTGTCTTCACAATATTATTGTTCACGTCCTCGTTGCCAAGGTCGAATGCAGGAGCATTACGTCTGTCTCGCTCACGGTTTGTGAACTGTCTTCCTGCTTGTTCCACATTCTGCCCCACGACATGCTGTCTCTCCCTTGTCTGCTTCACCATCTGTTTCACAGCACCCGGCTTTGCATAGCTCACGGGAGCCTGCAACCTCTGTGCCGCGTCAGCATTCTTCAATCCGCGCACAAGCTCGCTGTCATTCTCCATTGGAGCCACAGCACCACCATAGCCGCCCCATTTCTGTTGCGCCACACTCTGTTGTGCCCTGCCTAATGCGGTCTTTGGTTGCTGCTGAGGCTTTGTCGCTCTTGGCTTCTGCAACTTGCGCATGAACTCCTCATACGAGCCTCCCAAGTCAGCACCATTCTTTGTGAACAGGTCGTACACAGCCTTTCTGTTGGCATAATTGCTGTCACCAGTAAACTTCTTCTCGAATGTATTATAGTCCTGGGTATAGCCGTTGTCAGCCATAAGCTTGTACATCCTCTGCAACTTACTTCTATCTATTGCCATATATTTTTCAAATTAAAGTTTAAACCCCGACGCCCAACCGCCTTTCTTTGGCTTGGCGTTGCTCTTTCGTGAAGCTCTTGCCTTGTTCTGCTGCTGAGCTGCCTGACTCGTCATAGACGGACCTTTCTTGCGTTGTGTCTTCGTAATCTCCTCGCCTTTGGAATTGTAGGTCTTCGTGCTAACCGAAGTGTTCGACTCTCCATTCGGCAACGCTCCGTATTCGCGATAATACTCTTGCTCCCACATCGTCTTGTTTGGTTGATAACGCATTTTGCCGTTTTTGTCCTCAAACCAATACTTGCCGCCCGATGTCTTGCCTCCTCTGCCCGAACCGCTCTTTGCTGCCCGTTTTGCAGATATGGCTATACGTTGGGCAGCTTGACTGTTCTTGATTCCGTCCTGCTCCTTCTTGTACGCAAACTTATCATCGGCAAGTTTGGCATTGTGTTCATCTTTTCCTTTTTGGTGTTCAAATTTTCCCTCAGCCAACTCTTGTGCTTTCCCACGTATGCCAAGAGCAAGATTTTTGTATGCCCTATCCGCAGCCGCCTCGTCGCGCTTTATCTTCAACAAGGCATCCTTATACACACTCTCAGCCACAGCTGCCGCCTTTGCCTTTCTCTCAGCCTTGCGTTGCTGCATCTGCTGTTCATACACAGCCGCAGGGCTGTTGAACTGCTGAGAAGGACCGCCCTTCATTGTATTGTAGATATTGCCCATGTGCCGGATAGCGTCCGCAAGAGTGGCAATGCGCATATTGTTCCTCGTCATGCGCTCGTCATACTCTTCGTCGGTCTCTCCCTCGCGTCTCCCCGGTCGCTTCTTCGCAAGACCGCCAAGCCATCCGAAGAAACCGCCATCCTTTTGAGTGTCGTCCTTCTGAAACACAGGAGTATCGTTGTATGGAAGAGGCTGCACATGCTCGGTACTACCGCCAACGCCCAATGGCTTACCGTTAAGCGTTCCGTCGGAAGTTGTCTTGATGGGAGTAGTCCAAGCAGGAGCACCCCCATTTTGCCCAAACACATTAGCAGGCTGCTGCACCACCACCTGCCCAGGCTGCACAACATTCTGCTGCTGAGGAGCTTGCTGAACAACCTGCTGAGGCTGTCCAACATTCCCCTGCACAGGCACCTGCCCCGCAGCTTGTTGCACTAACGGAGCAGGTTCAGCCGGATTACTTGGATTTCTTCTTTGAACCATAAGCCGCAATATGTTTCTTTATAAGGTCACAAGCCCCGTCAATCTGCTTGATGAAAGCCTCAGCCTTCTCGGCGCGCTTGAACTGAAAAACAGCCTCCTTTCTCATGATAACTGCCTCATCCTGCTTCTGCTTAAGGTCTTTCTCACACGACTTCAGGCAAGCGGCAAGATTGTCACGCTCGGCACACACACCCTTGAAGTGAGCGTTCAAGTTCTCCAGCTCGGCCTTCAACGACTCAACCTCAGACGCAGTCTTGTTCTTCTTTGGCTTTTCGGCCTTATATGTCAAAAAGTCTTCACGTTCCAAACAATATGGCTTGAGATAAAACTTTGACTTCTCGCGCTTCTCGTCAGTAACAGGCTTGGTAATATCTTTTTTAACTTTATGCCAAAACGCCTCTTCATGGCTCTTTCGTGCACATTTAGTCTCGACAATCTTAGCGTTGATGGCATCTTTAACGGCCTGCATAGCAGATACTGCGGACTTATCACCATACCAATCATCATAAGTTCTAACAGGACCCCTCGGTTCCGAAGAAAGAATCCTTGGACCAAAAGTAAATATCTTTAGGTCCGAAATTGTCTCAGCGTTGATAACGTCGTCAATGGTCAATACTGGATTCTCTACAACCGCCTTAGCTCCTTTCTTTGCATCATTCGATGCCTTCTTTTCGAACGCCTCAGCAAGCTTCTTGCGCTCGTACTCTCGGTTTGCCACCTCGTCGTCCAAAGCTCCCTTGAACTCCTTTGCCGCCTTGACAAACTCCTCAAAGCCATCCATATTGGCGTTGTTCTTCACCGTATTATTCACGTTCTTAACGTTCTTAACATTCTTTCTGTTCTTAAATTTCTTCATGTTGAGCAATAATTTTAATTTGAAATATATATGATTAAACACCAGTCACGTTCTTCAATCGCTTGTCGAATGCCGACTTCTCGTCAATCTCTGGGGCAAGCGAACCTTGAGCAGCTGCTTTAGCCTCAGCACTACCAACGTCCACATTCAACGGACCACTCTTAGGAGCACCATCCAAACCAGGAGCTGCCGCAGCCAGCGCATTACTCATACTCTGAGCCGCATTGCTCACATTCTGAGCCTGCTGATTGTAGATAGCCTCCCTCTGCTGGGAAAGATTGCTCTCGTTACGCATGTGCTGATCCGAAACACTCGCCTTACGAGCCGTGTCATTCGCCCCAATATTAGCCACAGTATTGCCCATAGCCCTATTGGCAGCCTCCTTTGCCATAGCCGTACTCGCAGCCGTACCGCCACCAACCGCAGCCGCACCATCAGCTTTGCGAATGTAACTGTCCTGCACCTCCTGAGCCTTGCGCATCAAGTTCTGTCCTGCCTTGGTGTCCAAGTAGTCCGTGTTATACTCCTTGTCATACCAAGCCTTTTCTGCATTCATGCGGTATTGATTCTCACGCAATGCCCTCTTTGCAGCCTTACGAGCCTTAAAACCGCCGAACAGCGAACTGCCAACACTCAAACCAAGGCTCGCAGCACTCAGCAACCCAATCATCGGATTCTTCGCGCCCGAAACCTCACTAACGCCTAACGGCAACCTAAACTTCTTTCCAATCTCAAACATATCTTGCAAGTTTTAATGTTCAACATCTACGATAGTAGAAATTATCAAATCCTATAACCATAACCGACCTCCTTTCTCGGAGTACCTAAGGGGTAGGGGTGCAAGCAATACCTCCTTTTGTCGGAGTACCTTTTTCGTGGGGAATATGACAATGACCTCCTTTCCCGGTAGTACCTTTTCCTGGCAGAGCAACATTTACACCTATGCTTTTATCTACTATAATTTGCATCCAGTACCTAAGGGGGGTGGGGGTTTGGGTTCGTCTGTGCCTGTCCCCTGCTGTCCCTGCCTCGTCTCCCACATCGCTCCTCGTCGCTCCTATCATCATCCACCTGCATCCTCATGGCAGCTCTCCACCTCGTCACATCCAATCATCCTCCACCTTCCACCTGCCAACAGCCACGGAGTCACGTCCAATCAACAAAAAGTATTACCCTTGTGCTACTTTCTTCCATACCACACGCATAACCGATTGATTTTCAGTCTTATATCTCCTTGGGTTCGGACCCCACAAGGGTCACATGTCCATTTTACTGTTCATTTGGTACGATTTTCGAGTCATGTGGTACAAAATCCTGCCCTTTGTGGTGCAAAGTCCACCTCCATGTGGTATAAAGTCTCCTCCCATGTGGTATAATCTCTGCCTTCATGCCACGTCCCGAACGAATCCCGAACCCATCCCGAAGGAAGGAGAAGCCATGAAAAGCCATGAAAACAAGCCAAAGAACGACTAAGAACGCCCAAAGATACACCTAAAACCAATAAATTTTACCGTATTTCGTCCAAAGACAATATTTGCATTTTTCTCACCAATCCCTTTGTCGGGCGTTTTCTATCAAAAAACCGACTTTTTGAACAGTCCAAGCGGTCTAACCCCCGTAAATTTTGAGACAAAGGCAAATATTAAAGGAAAATATGAACAGTCAAGGGCATAAAGATGTACGCATGAGAAAGATAATATTTGTACAAATATTTACTCAAAAGAAGAGAAGAGAACAAAAGGAAACTCGTCAAATCTCGTAAAAACGCCTAATCAAGCGGAAAAACACGCAAAATCAACCTCAAAAGACCAAAACAAGCCAACCGACTTGCACGAAAAAAGGCTGCAAACGCACAAATCACGCTTACAGCCTAATCAAATTGGAGGATTCTCCGGTTATTCTACTCCCCTTACTGTTGTCCAGCTAACGAGAGACTAATGAGGGTGTTTTCTTCTCTATGGGAAAGTGACAGTGACGGCGGC
>OQVL01000537.1_pt1 | contig 20489 bp, 19 predicted proteins | sample 1691501 | NCBI WGS metagenome assembly OQVL01 (sample SAMN03418253, study PRJEB22391) | human gut metagenome | biome: human-gut; feature: organic feature; material: feces | host: Homo sapiens | place: Tanzania | collected 2013-01 | reverse complement strand
GAAGAGAATATTAAAATAATTCAAAAAGAACGCTGTGATGAGAATGGAAATGAGTTATGGTATCAGATGATGTTAGAATATTTGGTGAACTCTCCCTATGGGAGGAAACATGAATGTAGTGCTTTTGAGGATATGATCAGTCATTTTAAACACAGGCAAGAGTTAGAATTACGTATAGTAAAAGAAATAATAGGTAAAAATGCAGTTATTCTTCCAGCTAAAGAATATGATGTAAATCAAATTAGAACTTTGATTGGTTTTCATAATAAAATCAGTTATAATATAAGGCATATGAACAACAAGGAAATAGCATTGCTAGATGATTTCCTGTATGAAGCAATTTTCATTCCAGAAGGTGTAGATGCACCGCCAAAAGAGATTATAAATGCACCGGAATTACAGATTTATGTGCAGGATTTTGGCAAGCAGGAAGGAGATAGTCCCTGTGTTTTTTGTCGGGTCAACATTCGGAAGCGTTATTGCAGACTTATCGGGGCTGAACTGTTCTTTAGGTGCATCAATAGGCATGATTTCCTTGTTTTGCGGAGTAACTAATTGTCCTATTGCTTCTTTGCTGTTAAGTCTGGAGCTTTTCGGAAGTGAGGGGATAGCTTTTTATGCATTATCATGCTCGATAAGCTATATGCTTTCAGGATATCAGGGACTTTACAGCGAGCAAAAAATTCTTTATTCAAAATTGAAAACCAAGTATATAAACAAAACCATAGGGGATAAAAACTAAAGGCAGTTCAATTTGAACTGCCTTTTATTTTTTGTTTAGTTAAACTTAAACCGGAAGACTGTTTATAAGTCTGATAACATATTTCTGAATTGTCACAGCGTCCTGAGCATTCAGTCCGTTATTTCCGTGAACATCAGCATTTGCCTTACCCTGTGCAGAGATAGGATATTTTGTTGAGTCAAGGAGATAACATTTAAGAAGAACTGCATCAGAAACGTCAACTCTGTTATCGCAGTTTACATCACCTGATAATGTAACACTGATTGAAGGAGTTGTTATAGTTGTAGTAGCCTTCGTAGTAGTTGTTCTTGATGTGGTTGTTTTTGTAGTTGTTGCTTTTGTTGTAGTAGTTGTTTTCTTGGTTGTTGTAGCAGAAGAACTGCTGCCGTCTGTGTAAACCTTGATAGAGTCTATTGTAAATGTACCGCAGTCAATCCACCAGATACCAAACTTAAGCTCACCGCCGTAGAGAGTCTGGATTATTTCAGATGTAGCACTGTCAATGTTCCAAGTAATTGCACCTGATTTGCCGTTGATTGTCTGTTCCATTTCGTCGCTCTGTGTCCAGTAGTCAGGAGAAACGCTTGTTGAAGAACCGAAAGCACCCTGCCATTTGCCGATTGTTGATGAAGCAGAAATGTTTATTTCAACCTTCTTAACCTTTTCACCGGTTGGAATACCAAATTCAGACCATTCCCAACCGATCATCTTGTCATTTTCAGGAAGCTGGCTGTAAACAATCTTTTCGTTTGGTTCAATGACATAAACACCTGAATCTCCGCTTGAAGGTTTCTGAGTTGTTGTTTTTGTTGTAGTTACTCTTGAAGATGGAGAAGTAGTTTTTGCAGTAGTAACTGTTGAAGAACCTGAACCTGTGTATGCAGTAATTGAGTCGATTGTGAATGTACCGCAGTCAACCCACCAGATACCAAATTTAAGCTGTCCGCCGTAAAGAGTCTGGATTATTTCAGATGTGGCACTGTCAATGTTCCATGTGATTGTACCTGATGTACCATTGATTTTCTGTTCCATTTCATCACTCTGTGTCCAGTAATCAGGAGAAACACTTGTTGAAGAACCAAATGCACCCTGCCACTTGCCGATTGTTGATGAAGCAGAAACGTTAACTTCTACCTTAGTAACCTTTTCGCCTGCCGGGATATCGAAATCAGCCCAGTCAAAGCCGATCATCTTATCATCTTCAGGAAGCTGACTGTAAACGATTTTCTTGTTTGGAGTAATTGTGTATTTGCCGTCACCTGTTGAAGGATTCTGAGGCTTCTTTGTAGTTGTTACGATTGGCTCTGTAACTCTTGGAGATGTAGTAGTTGTTACGCTTGGCTTTGTAACTACAGAACCTGAACCATTGTTTTTAGCACCTACTATAGTTGAATCAACAGTACCTGTTTTGTAAACTGAGTAAAGACCTGCTGCAGCACCAACAAGACCTGCATTATAGTCAATTGCAACTTCATTGCATACATAATCCTGAATTGAATCTACATATGAACCGCCCGCATCTGTTGGACCGCCTACTAAAGCACCTATGAGCGAATGTGCTTTTGAACTTGATTGAGTGTTCTGTCCCATTTCATCATAGCTTGAGTAACCTGAAGCAGCTCTGTGGTGCGGATTTTTAGCAGAATTATTGGCATATCCGACTACAAAGCATGTATTTGCAGGATTGTTTCCGAGCAAATAGTCCATCTGATTTTTACACCAATCTGAATAGTCTGCACTTGAGTTTTTAGTAGCTGCGAGAGCACAAAGCTGCATTGAAGCATTGTATCTTGCAGAACCCCACTTTAAAAGGAACCAATAATTATTGCTTGTTGTTTGACCGCCTATCCAGCTGTTAACCTTAGACCAATCACCTGTGATATGAGCCTGTAAACATGCAGCACCGAGAGATACATTGTTCCAATCGTGAACCCAACCAAGATATTGAGCCTGATTACTTGCACAGTCGCTTGCATATGAGGAATCATTAGTTGCGAGATAAAGCCAGCCTGCTGCCCATGCGATATCATCTGTTACGCTATCTGATTTATAAAATCCTGTGCAGTCACCTGTGGAAACTGATGCATTGCTTTTAGCATATTTATAGAGTGCCTTAGCATACTTGAGATCATCTGCGTCGCCGAAGTTTATGTAATTTACAGCGAGAGCAGCTGCATATTCAGCAGCAATATCACCGCAGCCTGATGATCTCCAGTCACATCCGCCTCTATCGCCCTGAGCTTCCGGAGAACCCCAGTAAGAATGGTCTGTATTTCCTACACCTTTCTGAATGCAGAATTTTGAAACAGAATCACCTGAAAGAACTGTACAATTTTTAAAGAAATCGGAAAAATAATTTGCAACAGTTTTATAGTGGTTTGTTTGACCTGTTGCGTCGAAAGCGTCCTTGAACTCGTAGTATGCCCAACCGAGAAAAGTGTAACCGCTTCTTGTGGGTTTTGTGCCTGAGAGTGTCAGCGCGATATCTTTGGTCTTGGTTTGTGAGGCAGGTGCGCCGCTGCCTCCGTTCGCGCTATACGATACCGTATAGGTGGTCGGTGCAGGGGGAGCATCTTTTTCCCAAACGGCATACAGTGTCCGGCTGATATTGTAGTTGTAATCATCTCCCGGCTGATAGACCGGACTTGTAGAAGAAGCGTAAAGCCCCCAACCTTTGAAGGTATAGCCCGTTCTGTATGGCTTCGCGGAGGAAAGCGTCAGTGTAGTGCCGTAGTACTTGGTTTGCGAACTTGGTGCACCTGTTCCTCCGTTTGCGTTATAACTGATCGTATACGAATTGCGGCTCCATACTGCATAGAATGTCGTGTTTTGGTTGAGCTTATAGGTGTCGCCGCCGTGATAAGATGCCGACGATGCCCAGGAATAGGTCGCCCACCCCTGAAAGGTATAACCGACCTTTGTCGGCTTGACAGAAGAGATCGTATAATCCCATCCCGAGCCTTTGGATTCGGAGGACGGTGCGCCCGAGCCGCCGTTCGCGTTGTAGCTCATGGTGTACATCGTCCGGTAGTAGTAAATCGTTTCCGAAGTGCTTGTCTTTGATGTGGAAAAGCGACCGGACACGGAAGTCCTGCCGGGCGTGTAATGCGCAACGGTCGGAGGGATATGGTTGTAATAAGTTCCCGGTGTACCTTTCAGGGTTGCAGATTTGGCAATCGTTCGTCTCGTCGATCCGTTGACAAAATACAGGTAGTGGTATACCGTATCGGTATAGATAACGGTGTAGGTTGCCGTCCCTTGCCTCACATAGTTGGAAGCCGGAAAGCTTTTATCCATCATCTCATAGGTGACATAGGAATCGTTGCTGTCTTTCAGGACATACCCGGAGATAGAAGGTGATGAAACACCACGGCTATGCTCTTTGGATTCCGCTGCGTTTACCGTAAAGGTTGATGGGCTTGCAATCTGCTTGCCTTTTTCGTTTTTGTAGTAGACCGTACAGGTCATCGGATAATTGTACGCCGCAAATGTGGGAATTGTCATCACGGACAGCAGCGTAACAGCTGCCAGAATCAGTGCAAGAACTTTTGTAACTCTCTTCATTCCTCTCCCTCCTTGATACCGGGCTGAATTACGACATCCCCAACAACACCCGGAGTGTCCTCGTGAGGATCGTCCTTCGGTCTGACGACATCGATGGTGATATCAGCGGGACTACTGTCCTCCGGCTTGTCCGTTTCCGTTCCGCTATCCGAATCAATCGGAGGGATCACAGGATCGGGATCATCCGGCTTTTCCGTGGGAGTGGTGATGTCAGTCGAAGGTTCCACGGGATTCTCCGGCTGTCTGCCGTTTTTCACGGCGGCAACAATGATGATTACAATCAGCGCAAGCGTGATGACCACAATCACGATGCCAATGATGATATTTGTTTTTCTTTTCATACGCAAACTCCTTTACTTGATTTTATAGTAACTCGATACCGTAACCGGGATCGAAAGATCTCCATATGTTTTTCCGTTCCATACGATCGGAAAGACTGCCGTATAATGTAAGGTGATGCCGAAGCCTTCACCACGCAAAATCTTTACTTCCGGTTCGACCAGGGTGCAATTTCCGTTATCATAACGGTATACCGAATCCGACTGTGTAAAGCCGAGAGACGGCAGACAACCGTTTGCAAGGTTTTCATAGTCTACATAGGTCTCATACGCTTCGCCCTGCTTAACGGCATTGAAAGCGACAGTTGCATAATCTGAAATATAGCCGTCCAGCTTATGCTTCATATCCCGTTTCTGAATCTGCACCTGTGCACAAAGCCCCATATACAGGATCAGAACCGACAGCAGCATTGAAATAACAAGAATGAGCACACACAAATAGATGTATGTGCCCTCTCCTTTTTTGCTTTTCAGGATCTTCATCACTTCCAATACACCTCCGATATACCGGAGCCGGATGCTGAAATCGTAGCCAGGTGAATTGCATCACCGAAGCCCATGAAACTCAATCTGTAAGTTAATTTGCATCGAATTTTATCCCCCAGCTGCACCCTTCCGCTTCCATCAAAGCTCTCACTTCCATCGAATGTGCAGGTAAATTGCACCCCGATTTTCTCACGCTGCTCATTGACATACTCGTCAATATTGGTTGTGCCGTTCATGGAAGCATACTCTGCAATCTGATCGGCTGCGGTTTTCATATTTTGATTCAGCGCCACAAGAGATACAATGTTGACGATAAATATGAGCGCAAAAGCAAAAATCATGATTGTTACCGCAACATCGATGTACCCCTCTGCTCTTTTGTTTGCAAATCTTCTCATGCCAGCAACCCTCCCAAAGATTCAAGCAAAACGCTGCCGATGACCACAACATAAACTAAAAGGAAGCATACGAGCAATACCATGGAGAGTCTGCGCACCTTCTTGGGAACCTTGGAGGCTTCCCTTTTGAGTGCCTGCCGCTGATAATCCGCAAATTTAATGGCAAGCGTTCCCCAATAGACGCCTGTTTCGTCGCCGCGAATGACACCGATTAAGCCGCGCGTGATATCCGAAAGCATTCCCGAGCCGACGCGGGCTTCCAGTCTGGTCAATGCGACCTCGTAATTTCCCGTCCGCATGTCGGCAATGGTGATCTCCAGTTCTCGTTTGAGTTCATCACCGGCAATGTCCCGGTAGGCTTCCAGAATGCCGACTACATCACGGCTGTGATAGAGTGACTTCTCGATATTGGCAACGAGTCTGGGAAGTTCATACTCAATCTTCCTTCGCTTTTCTTTTATTTTCTGACTGACCTTTCCGATCTCCAGAAAATAAAGCACCACGGCAATGATTGCGATCAATACCGAAACAATCGGGGCGAAGAATAAAAACGGAATGGCAAACACGCCGATCAGGCACGCCTTCACAACAGCATTCGCCGTATACTGCTCTGGGCTTTCCTTCATATCGGCACTGTTCAGGTCAATCTCAAGCTGAAGTCTTCGGTACTCATTGAGCTTCAGTTTGCCTGCCAGGCGAACCGAAATTTCTCTGCAGAATATCTCGATGGGATTGGTTTTCTTGTTCTGCTTCTGTCCCAGATTGTTCATTGCCTTGGAAGATGCATAGGAAGGCACCCGCAATATATCGGCAAGAATAACGGCAGTGGCGATTGCAAAAAGGACAGCCAGAATAATTGCTATTACTATCATCAATCCACTCACCTCATCCCTTGTATTCCACCGGCTTGGTATAGCGGAACATCATAATAGCTGTAATCATAATCGTCAAGGCACAAATCCCCAGAATCAGTTTACCGGGAACTGTGTACATAAGAGCCCGGTACCAATCTTTGTTGAGAATATAGAGCATCGGGATGTTCGCAACAACCATACCCGCCATTACAAAATACTCGGTTCGCGCAGCTACCAGCATGCCTTTGATTTCATTGTTAACAAGACGGATATCCGTAAGCTTTGTCACGATCGGCATCAGGGTATCCTTGAGGGTTCTGTCATCCTGACAGGCGATGGCAGTGTCACACCACTCCCGAAAAACGGTGTCGTTGATTTTATCCTTGAGATTTCGAAGTGCCCCTCGGATGTCTGACGTAATCATTGCATTCTCCGAGACAAACGTCGCAAAAACATCCTTGACAGGCGGCTTCAGATACTCGATGTTCTCCTTAACCGCCAACACGATGTCATCATTACGGATATAGGATGTAGTGATAATAGACAGCGCCGTTTCAAGCTCATCTCTCATGTGCGTTTCATAGTAAGCAATGGTTCTCCTGATGTATATAAACGGAATGGCTGCGAACGCTGCTGCGAATGCCGGGATCAGGAAAACATTTTTCATGGCAATGGCGACAACGCATCCAATGACAAACAAAATAAGCGACGCAGCACAGGCAATCGTAAACTGATTGCCCTTGCCGGTCGCTTCCAATGCATCACGCATACGATTCAAGGAAACCGTCAGCTTGTGGGATTTTTTCTTTCCGCTCGCCAAAAGCGCCTTGTCCCGCAAAGTCTGATGCGGGGAAATGAATTTCATCAGATCCACGGACACCGAGTCCGGAGTCAGACCGAGCAGCAGTATAATGCCGATGGCAAGCAGTAAAAAGCAAACAGTATAAACAAATGTCACGTTAGTTCCTCCTCTCTTGGAATTGATCGAGAATGGCCTGTGGTACACCGGAACGGGTTAACAAGGTCTTCAGATATTCCGACGGAGGGTTGACCTTCTCAAAATATCCGCTGACCTTGAACCGACCATCCTCACAAACGTTTTCAGTGATACAATACCGATAAAGGCACCGGTATTCGGTATCCCCTTCTGCCGTGACCGAAACCTCTGAAATATCCATCACACGTCGGCTGTTATCCTCACATCGGTGAGCAAACACAACAACGGGAAATGCTTGTCGCGCCTGACTGAGCGATACGGCCATTCCTAACTGAAACCGACGCTGACACAGAAGCGCAATACGACCGTGCGCAGCTTCCGCCGGTCCCGAGTGCACGGTTGTCACTACAGTATGACCGGTAAGAGAAGCCTCTACCGCCGCATTCGCTTCCTCGTCACGGATTTCTCCGACAGCAATTAGATCCGGGTCGAACCGAAGAGCGGCAACCACCAGGTTCTCCTGCGTGATGTTATATGCCGCATTCTCGCTTGGACGGGATAGGGTGTGTACCACATTGTTAAGCACCTCTCCATATGCATTTCTTTTTACAAGAAACAATTCTCTGGCACCGGACTCTATGCTGTAAATACGCTTATCGTTCGGAATGCTGCCGAGCAAAGCGTTAAGCAGCGTCGTCTTTCCGGATGAGGTCCTCCCCGCGATGACCATGGAAATTCCATACCGGATACAGGTTTCGAGAAAGAAAATCATTTCTTCTGTCGCCATCCCGCTCTCGATCAGTTTTCTGCGGGTAATACGCTGAGGATGCAGCAATCGGATGGAAACCGATATACCGCAATCCTCATCCACGATCGGCGTTTTTAAAGCTGTAATACGTGTGTTATTGGGTAAATGCCCCTGTGCGATAGGGGCTGCATTATCAATAATCATATTGCTATGATGTAAAAGCCGTTTGACAATATCCACGGCATGTGTCGGATCTCTGAAATGCTCGGGAAGCTTTTGCATTCTTCCATCCGAATAAGTGAGTGTGATGTCGTCCCAGGAATTCACATTGATCTCATCCAACAACGGAGATCCGAGATAGGGCGTCAGGACAGAGTACTCTACCATTTCGGAATAGATACGATCCACAAGCTGTTTTGCGGTATAGCCATCGACAGTGATGCGATTGTCGGCAATGAATTTTTCAATATAAGCTCTCAGATCATCCTTTTTGCTCTCGTCTACCAATGCTCCGGCGTAATACTTGGCAATGTGCTTTTGGGCTCTCGCAACGACATCCCACAAATCAGTTTGAAGCATACCGAACAACCCTTTCCGCAATCTGATTCATACAGACATCATACCCTCGATCTCCGGAACGGAAATACAGTCTTCCCTCCTGCATCTGGGTCTTCACCGCCGCACTGTACGGCATGAGAAAAGCCACATCCCGCATATGAGCCTTCGTTTCCTCAATCGGATAAAGCACATCCGCATTCGGCACATTGATTCCCTGTACATGATTCTGACAATGATACTTTTTGTCGGCATACAGCGGCATCTGTGAAAGATTCCAGCTTATCGACTTCAATTCCGGAGCCGTAAGCCGGAATGTCATGTCCGCAAGCTCCAGCGCCGTAGCGGCAAGGATGTTGTTCTCAAGATTACTGGTGCAATCCACGATGATGTAATCCGATATGCCTCTGAGCGTATCTATAAGATCCTCGACCTTGTTTCGTGTGAATCGCGGGAATGTGTTTTTGTTCTCCCCGTCGCGAAATCCGAGAAACCCGAAATTCGGTTTTCCCTTAATGGTAACAAGACACTGAATCACATCGTTCTGAAGCAGCTCCGCTTTGGAAAGAGCCACACCGACCGACGCAAGGTATTCACGCTTGAAATTCGGGAAAACGACCGGCAGCACCGGCGTTTCGATATCGCAATACAAAACGATTACCGTTTTTTGAAATTTTTCATATATCGCGGTTGCCAGTTTGGTCGCAAACGTCGTTTTCCCGCTTCCGGGTGAACCCCAGACAGAAAGTACATTCCCCATCATTCTGAATCACCTCCGTTTGCGAAATATTGATTCTGACGATCCAGATACTTTTGCGCAGTATCGGCATCCCCACGATATTCCAGAACAAAGTGCATAGATGCAGTTTTCTCATACTGTGCTAAAAGCTCCGCCTGCGTTTGGTTTACAAGAAGCGTTACCGTTACCGGCTGCGCCGTGTCTTTGATATCCGCTTTGTCAACTCCGGATGAAGTCGTCGAAGTGATAACCTTGATGTACTGCAATTCACGCGGTGTCTGTGCAAAACCGTCTTTTTGTGAGTATACAATCACGGAGATAATATCTCCTGTTTCCAGTTTGCCGGAAAGCCCCTGCGCAAAAGAACCGATTGTTAAGCTGATTGCCTTTTGCTCTCCGTTCAATGATTCTATCATATCGGTTGCAGTACTGACATCGGTCGTCAGTTTGGATGGCAGCAGATACTCACCGGGATAGATATCTCCTTTGGCGTATTTGCCGACGACCTCGTCCTTACTCCTGATAACCGTATCCGGAAGGTTATATGCCCCCACACTTACGATTTCAATATCACCTTCACCAATCATGCTGCCCTTGGTCATCATCTGTTTTACCCGAACAATCTCCACATGCTCTGCGGAGGATCGGTTGAGTAGCGGAATGATGCCAAAGCACACGGCAAAGGCAACCAGAATGCAGACGATGCCGATCACTGTACGGTTGCCGACTTTTTTACCCGTGGAGGCTTTCACCTTCACGGTATTATTTTTATTTTTCAAATTCATTGTGATATATCCTTTCTCTTATAGCCTGTCAAACGAAAAAGGCCGCCATCGCTGCGGCTGACACAAACGGGATCAGCGCAAAAGGTTGACCTTTTTTGTTTTTTTCATATTTTCTTGCAATCAGCATCACCACGACAGCAAGCAGCATACCGGTGATCAGCATAATAAGTCCCCGCTGCCAGCCGAGAAGAAATGCAAGAGCGGTAGTCAGCTTGATATCCGCACCGCCGATTGGATTTTTAGCAAGTACTGCAGAAAATATCTGCGGCAAAAACACCGTAACGGCACCGATAAGCATAGACAGGAATCCAACGGTCTCCGCCGATAATAAACCGAGTATCACCACCATGATCCAAAGGAAGTCATCCATCGTGTGATCGGTCAAATCGGAACAAGACGCATACAGCAGAACAAACATAAGAATAATTCCCTGCACCGTAGTCATGGAAAAACCATAACGAAGCAGCAGTATCAATGACATGACCCCCGAAAGCGTCATGTTGATTGCCATGCTGTTTTTGTACTGCTTTTTTCTCATCACGTTTGTAAGGATCCATCCCACAAGTACAGATACACCGATGAGTGCCACCGCAAGCAACACAGCAAGCCATATTTCGGACGATTGAATATCCATCAAAATGCTTGTTGGTATCATCGGTAAAATAATCGGCGGAAAAACAAATGGTTTCAGCACTTTTCATCCCTCCTCAAGTCAGAAACAATTGAGATTGTCTCTTGGTCAAGCTCGTTCTTTCTGACAGACTTAATCAATTTCAGCGATCTGTCATGGGGAGCAAAATGCTCCCCATGGTTTCTATTCCGATGTAATCAGCCGGAATAACTAAACATTCCGGTGATCTTCTCAGAGAGCGTCGGAATAACAGTGGTGTTGAAAAGAACATAAAGCCCGGCAAGGATTACACCACCAATGACAACGCCGATGATGATCTTCACGGCAGTGTCGATGTAGCCTTCACCGTTTTTCCCGGTCAATGCGGTTTTGGTACGCATTGCGATACCATGGATTTTCTCTTCGATCTTCTTAAAAAACTTTTTCATACTGTTTTATCTCCTTTTTTCTTGAATAAATCAGCCGCCGTAATTGAACATCTCACCGATCTTGCTGGTGAGCGTCGGGATGACTGTGGTGTTAAAGAGTGCGTAAAGCCCGGCGAGGATCACGCCGCCAATGACGACGCCGATAATGATCTTTACGGCAGTGTCAATGTAGCCCTCGCCTGTCTTTCCGGCAAGAGCGGTCTTGGTACGGGTTGCAAAAGCATTGCATTTCTTCTTGATGTTTTCGATGATTTTTTTCATGTTGTTTGTTTCCTTTCAAATTTCAATTTATCTTGGTGTTGCAATATGTGTGATGGCGCCCCAGATGCGATTGGTCTCGTGATTGATTCCGAGCACCCTGACCGTCACTCTGGCGCCGCGCGGCGGTCTGCCACGCTTGGGATAACTGCACAGGCAATCAATGCCGCCGTCAAGAGCGACAAAAACACCGTTGGTATCTACCATGCTGACAGTGCCAACATAGCGATTTCCCACGGTGTACCTGCGAAGTGCTTTTTCATAAGGATTTTCGGTTGCCTGCTTGACCGAAGCGACTGCCTTTACATTGTTGCGATCGCTCCTGTCCACATCCAGAATTTTCACAAGAATGCGCTGACCGGGCTGAAAATAGCCGGAGGCATCCATCATTCTTTGATAGCTGAGTTCACGCAGCGGGATGTAGATTTCAAGACCAAACAGGTCAACAAAAATGCCGGCACGGATGACCGATACCACTCTTGCCTCGGCACAAACGCCCGCATAGAGCAGATTGTTTCCATCTCTGTCAACGCCGAAATAGTATTGCTTGCGCTTGACCCGCATGGCTTCAAGCCGGCTGGCTACAGCAATTCCCGCTTCGGGATCCACGCCTTTGACAATGTAATCCACTTCGGCTCCGAGTCGTTTGGTAAGCATATAGTGGTGAACCTCATCCGGACGCCGATCCCGGTAATCCTCCGGAGGATTCACCGCCTCCTCTGCCGGAATCATGACCTTGTATGAGCCATGGTAAATGACTGCGACAGTATGGGAATGGGTTTCCGACGGTTGCTCCACTCCCTGGATGGTGCCGGTCAGGATTTTACCGGTTCTAAGCGACTCCAAAAGATCGATAAGATCATTCTGTGCCTTATCGGCATCGGTTTCAACCGAACGTATGTCATCAATGGTCATGACATTCTGTTTCGGTCTGACAGTTCTCTTTCTTTTGGGTGCCTCTTCGTTTTTGACAGCGTCAGGACCAGAAAGAACGGTTTCTGTATCAGACTCACTTTCCTCTGCTGTCTTCTTTTTGCGTCTGCGTGTTTTCGGCGTTTTTTCCTCGTCAGACTGAGTTTTATCCTCGGTCAAAGTCTCTCCTGACGGACCGTCAGTTTTGCCAGTTGCTTCTCCGGATTCATTTTCAGAATCGGTATGAGAAGTAAGTGCAGCTTCAGCCGAACAGGCGAGATCTCTTTCCGCATCAAAGGCTTCATTCACCTCAGTCTGAGGGATCGTATCTTCGGATACGATCGTTTTTTCTTGGTTTGCCATTGTCGTCTTCCTCCTTTTCTTTGGCAAAAAAATAAGCGCCGATTATCCTCGACGCACATTTGTAATTGATTATATATGTTAAGGCGGTTCTCCCGACAGAAATACGCTGTCGTAGATAGCAAGTATGGTCATGCCGTTTTCCTTTCCTTAAAATTCTTCCGGAGGCTTAGCAGCTCCGTAAAGACCATGCCGGGGTATTGCTTTCTCTGCCTCAGGCACGGTCGGTTCTGTTTTTGGGGGCGGTTGCGGGTTGTATTCGAAAACCGATGTCTTTTCGATCAGTTGTGACATCGGATGCTTGGTATAATCAAACTTATCCAGCTTCAGAATGTTGCATCCCCGTATGATACAAAGAAGTTCTTCATTGGGAAGCCGCAGGATCTCATCCGGCGTCATAAGCTTACGCCTTCCCTGACCTTCATTGTGCCGGTATTGCGGGATCATCTGTGCCACGGCGATGGTTTTGCGAACCGTCATCGTGGTATCGACCTGTATGCTCATGTCCCCGCTGCGATCCGAGAAATATCTGGCACTGACATCATCGGTACAACCGAGCATCAGTTGAATATCGCAGTTTCCGATGATTTCAGCCCACAGGTTATTCGGATATCTGTTTTGCAACTGTCCAAGACTCTGTACAGCCAGCATAACCCGAATGTCACGGGAGCGGCATACGCTGAGGCTCCGTGCAAAATCCGAGCCGTCCTCCGCACCACCGATGCGACCGATATTGTTAAACTCGTCCAGGATCAGATTAACCGGGACAGGGCACCTCCGCCCTTCGCATGAATCGGCAAAGCGTGTCAGTTTGATAAACAAAAACGAAAAGAAAAGCGACGACAGAAATGCCATCGTTGTATCCTGATCGCTGAGAATAATATAATATGCGCATTTTCGTTTGCCGGGTGCTGTCAGGTCAATGTCAGACCGACCGGCAATTGCCTGCACGGCTCTGTCCTGCAAAACCTGAAGGCGTGTGCCGAGTCCCAGCACAATGCCGGAGCGGACCGTATCGCTGGACTGTGCAAATAAGTTATACGGTGCCCGTGCCGGATGATTGAGTGGGAGCCTTTCAAACATCGCCGTCAGCTGTCGCTCGTTGTTCTGTGTCAGCATCTGATAGACTGCCGGCAAATGCTTGTCTTCGGGTGCTCTTTTGGGATCCTGATCGATATACAGGACAAGCGCTTTGAGAAGGTTGCCCTCACCGTTGTCCCAAAAGTGATCTCCTTTGCCCGAGCTTGTGTTCCCGATAATGACATTGGTCAAAACCTGCGCCATCAGCGTATCCCCGCAAAGATCCGACATGCAGTTCCATGAATCGCTGTGTCCCGGGTTTACCAGGTTATACACCTTTACCTCATACCCACATCGGCGGTACATCTCTGCGGTATCCGCATAAAGCTCACCCTTTGGATCGGTTATAACGACAGACTCATTATTTTTGAGTGCCTGAAAAAGTGAGTTACGAATCACCGCCCGTGACTTCCCGGTACCCGATGCACCGAACACCGCAATGTGACGGTTGAGTCTGGTATTCTTCGGCAGACCTACGGTTTTGCCCTTATACTCACCCAAGATCACCCCTTCGGCTTTCCCGGGCTCGGATATTTCAAACACCTCACGCATTTCCTTATCGGTCATCCATGAGGCGGTGCCATATGCGCCGGATCTGCTCTTGACAAATCCCCTTGGATCACGCTCTTTTCCGTCAAACTTATCATGAAGCTTATAGATCACAAAGATGGCTCCGCCTATAAACAGCAATCCCAGTATCGATTTCAGACCTTCAGCGGAAAATGCCTGCTGAAAGCAATTGATAGGATTGGGGTTCACTGCTTTTATCTGTACTTTACCCGCCATCCCATCGTTTTCCCGCCACTCCGCATAGTTTTGCAATACCTGTCCGAGCATACCCCCAAGATACAGTATCAAAAGCAATGCTGCAACAGAGGCAGCGACAATCACGATTATTCTTTTCTTTCCGGACATCAGTTGGTTTCCTCCTTGTGTTTCATAGCTGCTTCTATCTGTTCCGGTCTGATGGTAACAATGGCTACGCCTCTTCCGAGATATTCCCTGAGGTAAGCAACCTGCTCCGGATAGCACAGGATCTCGCAATTATCATGACGCATGTCTTCCCATGCATCACGAAACCGAATGAGTCTGGCAATATCTCCATCCAAATGAGAATAGATATACTTTCCGTCCACAAAGGCATCATACTCAAACGCCCCGCAACCGTATGAACGGCAATCGCGATCGAACACGATATCCAAAAGCTGCTCACGCCAATTCGGTATTGCCATCAAAGATACCCGGCGAAATCCCAAATCAGTTTGAGGAATAAAAATGATATGCGGATATATGCGGTCAAACCGAAAACCGTTTTTGCCGCACCGGTCGGATTCCATAATGGTCCGTAGCGCAATCTCATAAGATTTCCCGAAAAGAATCGCCGTGTCCACGGTGCGAATGCCTGCATTGAGGCGAGCAGCTTCGATCAGTGCCTGCCTTGCCTTGAATTCTCCTTCTCCGCCCCACCGCATAACAGCGTTGCGGGTATTATATAGTGCATAACACTCTCCGCCGGAGAATAACGCCCCAACCAGTCTGGTAAACTGCGTTTTATTCCGCTCGCCAACGCCGATATCTTTCAGCTGCTTTGCGGGATAGACGACAGGTGAGTCTGACAATACCCGAAGCATCTCTCTGTTTTGAAGAGGCACAAGCTTATACGGCCTTACCTCGAAGCCCGCTCTCATACTCATCGCAACGGCTTCCGCTACCCGGTGATTCCGTTCACGGTGTGTCAGGTCCCCACGGAATTTGTGATTGTCAAAGGCGGCTCTGTAATACTCACCTGCACCCATACGGTCCAAAATCGGGAGTGCTCCTTTATAAAGCCTAATGGTCTTGGATTGACCCTTGCCGGATACATTCAAAAGCTTGGTCTCAAGCTCCTCGCCTGTATCATCAAAGCGCACCACCTGCTTTTCGCACATCTTACGGATCAGCGTCTTATACACCTGCACTCCGCCGAGAAGACAGACCGAATTCATAGGATATTCTCCGACCACCGAAAGCAAGGTGATCAGCCTGTGGGCATGACTGCCCGGGGTGAAGTGCAGCATTCTACTCACTTTCCTCCTCTCTGCGTTTTACGCCATGATGCCTGCTCTCTTTGGCGGAATTCCCCATCCGGCGGTGCCTGACATTATATGTAGAAACCCGTCTTTTCGGTGTCTTTGAGGATATATCATTTTTGCAGACGCCGATTGACCGTTTTTGATATATCTTTTTAGGGTGATTATTCTTTAATTTCATACAGCTCTACCCCTCCGTCGGGCATGGAAGCTTCCCCTGAAAGCCATATTGGAAAGTCACCCTTGGGAACCACATAGACCTCAGTCCGCTCCTGTTCTGCCGCTGCGCTGCAATAGTAATGCGCACATACGGCGGGACCGTCGTCCGGCATGACATACATCGCCACGATATCGGAAACCATATTGATTTCAATGTTATCGTGATCCCGCATCTGTCGTTCCGGCCGTCTTCGGTCGTAAACATGACGATAAATCAGCACAGCCTCCCGATATCGCACGGGAGACTTTTCAACAAAAAAATCCCGCATAGCGGGATAAAGAAAAGAACGGATATAATCGGTGGAGCCCTTACTCTTTTTCGGAAGAAGCATCGGAATCCGTACCGAAAACCACCCTTCCTTTGTATATCCGATCTCCACCGGAATCTCCTGCTTCAGAATGGCTTCCACCTGTGCCTCAGCATCAGGATGACCGATATATGACGGAAGAGTACGTGCCGCCAGCGTAAGCTGTTCCGCACACTCCTCTATCAGAAGGGCTTGCTGAAAGTAACTTTCTCTGTCCTCTTCATCGAGGTAATACTCCATTGCGGCAACACGGGCACGAAGCGTCTTTTCTTTATTCCGCAATCGTTCGAACTGACTTTTGAATGTATTACGGGATTCCATTTATTTTCTCCTCCGAATAAAAAGTAACCTCCGGCTCTTCCTCACCGTGAAAATCAACCGTGGCGAAAAGGCAGGGGGCGTGTGGCAGCTTCAATCCGTCTGCCATTGAAATATGCGGTAATACGATAATATATTTAAGGTCTTCATCCGGTTGCAGAAGTCTAAGTAGGCTTCCCTCGCCCTCATAAAGCACCACGATTTCATAACCCATGTTTTCCTTGAGAAAAAACAGCTGCGAAGGATAACTGGCCGGATAGTGCGCCATCGGGTCTACCTGATCAATGAATTTCAGCAATACCCAAACAGCGATCATTGTCCGCTGATCCGGCTTGCACATCGGATCGGTTCCGATGTAGTATCCGCCGCTGATATCTGAGATCTGCATTTGCCGTCTTAAGTTCCGGAGAATCTTTTCAGCAGTGTTGCGTGGCTTTTGAAGCATTCGTATGATTTGTGTTTTGGTTAGTGCGCCGTACTGTGTCAGCCACTTGACCACATACTGCTCCTCCTGTAGTAACAAGGTGATAGTTCCCTCCTCTCTTTTTATTCCAAATTTTATTTCAAAACACCGAAAACAAAAAAGCATCGGGAATTTCTTCACGATGCTTTCGTTTTCCTATTCTTTTATCTGAGCAACCAGCCATAATCCTGTCTGCAATCCACCACATAATCTACATACACCGTATTGTCTATGATCTGGAAAAGAATCAAACAGGATTTTTCTGTACTTGTTGGGCGGAATGTAATCCGCAATCAACCATGAGCATCTCTCCGGCATGGTGGCAAGAGAATTTGCGGTTTCCTCAAATGAAGCAACCAGACGGTTCGCCGCCTCCGGGCTGACCTTTGCCAAAAAAGCCGCATGGGAGACCAGCATTTGCGTCGCACGTTTGGATACGATCACAGAGTAAGTCTTATTCATTTCCATCGTTGACTGCCTCTCTGATAGCGGCCCTCATCATTTCACCGACATCACTGACGGAGTAACCCTTTTCTCCGTGCAGCCGGTCTTCTTCTACGGCAAGCAATTCCTCACGGAGTTTGAGCATTTTCTCTCTGCGTTCGAAAGAAGCAATATCCATAACCACAAGGTCGCCTTCTCCGTTCTTGGTCAGGTAAACCGGCTCTCCGCTTTTTTTGCAGAGTTCAGATATCTCGTTATAATTTTGCCTGATTGATGCAGACGGACGGATATTCATATTCAGTACCTCCTCATATGTGATAGTAATATTCTGATTATATTATACCCGTTTTCTGCTATGATGTCAATAGTAAATTTCGTTTTTTCTTTTTTATTCCGATGCAATTGAATGCCGCTTTCTCATTAAGGACTCCAGCTCTGAGCGGTCGGTTGTAATCAGCTCACGCTCTGCCGGGGATGCCTTAATGGATACGGGAACCTTATTGGCTCCCGAACAGATCAGTGCCTCGCCTCTCTCAAACCGGGTAATGGAATCAATCTCGGTCTTGGTCAGCTTCAGCACGTCCTGCACATATTTTGCTTCATCCGGTTCAAGGTTAAGTACGATTTTATTCTGACTGCTGTTTATAATTGCCCGTCCGTACTTTCCGTCGTCCAAGCCAAAGAAATCGGACAAATCCTGCGTGGCGGACACGGCAATGCCGCCGAATCCGCGAATCGTTTTGAATATGGTAAGACAAAACTCCGCCGCAAGACGATTTGACGTTGCACCGACAAGCTGCCAGATCTCATCAATCATAATCGCCTTTTTTTTGATGATGTCGGATTTGATTTTATCCCACACATAGTCAAGTGCTATCATCATTCCGACCGGAAGAAGCTTTCCCTTCAGATCAGACAGGTCAAGCACTACGTAATCATTGTCCAGATTGACATTGGTCTGCTGGTTGAAGGATTGCGCCGAGCCGGTCACAAAACGGCTCAGAATCACCGCAATACGCTCCGTCATAGGATTGCCGAGCAGATTCTTATGTAAGTCTCCAAGGACCGGCATAACCTTCATTTTGGGTGGGTTCGCATTCTTATCTTCATACAGAGAATCGTTATCATGCGTGATACCGAATGCCCCGTAGGTTTTGACAAGAGCCTCATCCAGCAACTGTTCCTCTTCGTTGCTCATATCCGGTATGAGCAGTGAAAAGAAGATCATCAGCTGCTGAATCTTCAGTGCCAGCATGGAATCCAATTCCACAAAATCCGCTTCGTCAATCAACTCCTTTACGGGAGAAATGGTATGCCGTATTTCCATGACATTGATACAATGCCTGGAACCGGGAGCGATCTTCACATAAGTGCCTCCGATTTTATTGCACGCCCGATAAAACTCGTGTCCCTTGATGGGCGCCAGAATAAAGCACTGAATGCCACGCATTCGCATCCGACCGGCAAGCAGCTGCAAGGCAAACGTCTTTCCGGAACCGCTTGTACCGACCATATTGAGATTGCCGTTCTTATGCTTTTGCGTGTTGAAGAAGTCCACGATACAGAAGGAATTGTTATACCGGTTGATACCGAGCAATACTCCGTTATCATCGGAAATCTCATAACTCGTAAACATATATGTCGATGCAGCGCCACCCGTCAGGACATTGCGCTGCGCTCTCTTTTCAAGCGACGGCTCGATATACAGAAAAGGCATTACCGAGCGGAATGCAGCTTCCTGCTGAAAGCGACAGTCCGAAACGGCAATGTCCATAGATTTGAGCATATCGGTTACCTGCTGTTTGAGCCATATCAGCTCCTCATAGCCTTTGGCGGATATCGTGATAAAGGTGGACATATAAAACAGATCCTCATTGTTGGCAATTCCCTCTTTGATGTAATAGCCCGCCTGAATGGAATTGGAAAGCTCCTCGTAATCGGTACTGGTATCCTGCAGATTCTTGATTTTGGTCCGGTTCAGCCGAATTCGCTGTGCGACCTTATCTATCGTCTTGCTTCGATTTTCCCGCTTCAGATGAATATCCACGTCCACCCCTTCTCCTGCATTGATCAATGCCGTCATCCATCCGGCACGCACAACGCCCGGATAACCGTTTCTGCGGATAAAAAGGAAGCAGTAATACATGCCGTCCATCACCACATACCCGGAATGTGAGAAATCAATGCCTCGTGGGGCAACAAAGTTTACAATCGGTATTTCAGGCACAGAATCGATTCCGATGGTTAAATGCTTTTGCACCATAGTGTCCACCACAACACGGTTGACACGGGATGGGAAAGGTTCGGAAACGCAGGAGCGTCGGTTGAAAAACTGATATAAAATTTCTGCCGTCGCTTCGTCCGGATCGCTCGGCTGGACGATGGCATTGCCGCACTGAGCAAAGTAAGCTCTCGCATTCTGTTCAGCGGTCTGCAGCATTCCGTATATCTTACTGAGATCATCAGTGTTTCTGTGAACCGACTCATACTCAAATATGAGAAAGAACCGCCTTGTCAGCGCTTCCCGATTTCCGATATCGCTGATCAGTCGGATATAGTCCTCCCCGACCTCCCGGCATTTCTCGCTTTTTTCTTTTTCGAGATCCTTTCGTATCATAGCGATGTGGTGATCTGAGTCTGCTTTGCGGGTTAGACTTTTGAACTGAAGCCGGATCGGAGAAATTTTCAGCCACCCGGCAAAGGTACTGATAATGCTGTTCTGCTCTTCCGCCGACCGGAGCATAAAGTTGATCGGCTCAATCTCCAGAATACGGATAAACCGATAGTCCGTCGTTTCGATAACGCCGCCCGAAATGACCTTGCTAGGCATACCCGTGCCGAAAAGGTGAACGT
>OQVL01000535.1_pt1 | contig 20514 bp, 16 predicted proteins | sample 1691501 | NCBI WGS metagenome assembly OQVL01 (sample SAMN03418253, study PRJEB22391) | human gut metagenome | biome: human-gut; feature: organic feature; material: feces | host: Homo sapiens | place: Tanzania | collected 2013-01 | reverse complement strand
CGTTGCTCATATTATGGAGGAAGGAATAGTAACGCATGCGCCGCGCGAAGTGCATTTATATGCGCATGCTACATTTTTTTTAAAGGAGGACATTTATTATGGCTACATGGCTTAAAGACGCAATTTTTTATGAGATATACCCACAGAGCTTCTACGATACCAACGGTGACGGAATCGGTGATTTCAACGGAATCACTGCAAAGCTTGACTATATCAAGTCTCTTGGATGCAACGCTATCTGGATGAATCCTTGCTTTGATTCACCATTTTCCGATGCAGGCTACGATGTAAGGGATTACAAGAAGGTTGCCGAGAGATACGGAACAATGGAGGACATAGAGAACCTCTTCGCTGAGGCTCACAAGAGGGACATGCACATTCTTCTCGACCTGGTTCCAGGCCACACATCTGAGGAGCATGCATGGTTTACCGAGAGCAAGAAAACCGAGGCAAATGAGTACACAGACAGATATATGTGGACTGACGGATGGCTCTGCGGCGGTGCAGGTCTCAACTACATCGCAGGCGAGACACCTAGAAATGCAGCCTACATCGTCAACTTCTTCAAGTGCCAGCCGGCTCTCAACTATGGCGTTCTGAACCCAACTGAGAGATGGCACAAGAGCATGTACGATCCTGCATGTATCGCAACAAGAGAGGCTATGAAGGATGTATGCCGTTTCTGGCTCGACAAGGGCTGCGATGGCTTCCGTGTCGACATGGCAGATTCTCTTGTAAAGCATGACGATGCGAACAAGAGCGGAACAGTTGCCGTATGGCAGGACATTCTCGGCGATATACACGCTGAGTACCCTGAGTCAGCATTTGTATCTGAGTGGGGAAAGGCTGAACAGTCAATCAAGGCCGGCTTTGACATGGACTTCTACCTTGACTGGATGGGCAACGGATATAACTCACTCGTAAGAGATTACGAAGCTCACCTGAATGCATTTGCATCTCTTCCAGAGTCACTTGACGACAACACGGAGAACAACAGCTTCTTCAAGGCTGACAGCAAGGGAACATGTGACCACTTCATTGATGAATACATGGGAAGATATGAGCAGATAAAGGACAAGGGCGCCATCGCCCTCATCACAGGTAATCACGACACTACACGTATCAGCTACGGACTCTCTGAGGATGAGTTAAAGCTTGCCTACGCATTCTTCCTGACAATGCCAGGCAATCCATTCATCTACTACGGCGATGAGATCGCCATGAGATTCAGAAGCATGGCAAGCAAGGAGGGCGGTTTCACAAGAACAGGTTCAAGAACTCCTATGCAGTGGACAAACGGCACCAACATGGGCTTCTCATCAGTTCCTGCCGACAAGCTCTATCTGCCGGTCGATCCTGCAGAAAATGCAGCAAATGTTGAGGCTGCCGAGGCTGACCAGAACTCACTGCTCAATACAGTGAAGGCCCTCACTTCCCTCAGACATTCACAGGCCGATCTGCTTGATAAGAGCAACCTTGAGATCATCAGCAGAAAGCCACTTGTATATAAGAGAGGAAATCTGCTCCTTGCAGTGAACCCTAAGAATACAGACACCCAGTCAAGAAAGCTTGCTGAGCTGACAGGTGACGCAAAGGTTATCTATTCTATAGCAATAAACGGCACACAGCCAGGTATCGCTGACGGAGTTATCACTCTTCCGGCACAGAGCTTTGTTGTGATAAGCTGTTAATTATTAAGTAGTATGTAAAGACAACACACCATATAAAAGGTCATTACATAATATGGCAATCATCCATACGGATTTCATTCCAAATGTGGATTGCACATATTATGTAATGACCTCTTTTTATTCTTTCCCCCCACTTTCCTTCTATACCCCCGTAGCTTCCCTCACTTTTCACTTTCGTCATGGTCTTGCCTCGTTCTGTTTTTATCTTTTTGCTCTATTTTTGTTTTTCTGCGCACAATTTTGTATCTTTCTTAGTAATTTCCTGCGAAAAGCACACAAGAATTCAAAAGCTTGTATCTTTTGCCCGTTTTTTCTACAAAAGGCGATAAATTTGTACACTTTTCTCTACTCAACACCACTCCAATGAAAACTGACATCTCCATACATGACACGAGGCATGCAGTACATTCACCATACATGACATAAGCCATGCAGTAATCACAACACACACAACCCTTCAAAACCTTACATCTCACCTTCCCTGTGGTCATCTCCCCAAACTTGTGGTAATATTTAATGGATTATATGCTCATGTGCCACGACAGAATAAGTGCACATGACATACAGGATTATAAAGGAGAACAATATTATGAACATGCAGGAAGCTACAAGCATCATGAAGGCTGACAGCTACAAAATGGCTGCACTTTCAGAGGATACACGAAACAATATACTGGCACATGTAAAGGACGCGCTCATCGCACATAAGGATGAGATATTTGCGGCAAATGCTAAGGACATGGCTGCTGCCGAGGAGAACGGGATTGCAGCATCAGTCAAGAAGAGACTGAAGTTCGACGAGCACAAGCTCTCTGACGTGACAAATGGAATCGATGAGCTTATAAAGCTTCCTGACCCGGTAGGACAGATCCAGCTTAAGAGAGAGCTTGACGATGGACTGGTCCTTCAGAGGGTGTCATGCCCTATCGGGGTCATCGGTATCATATTTGAGGCAAGACCGGACGCGCTGGTCCAGATATCATCATTGTGCATCAAGAGCGGCAACTGCGCTGTCCTCAAGGGTGGCAAGGAGACTGCCAATACCAACAAGGCCCTCTTTGATGTGATCTACAGCACAGCCGTTGCAACCGGAGCACCTGAGGGCTGCATGCTCCAGGCAAGCCAGCACAACGAGATTGATGAGCTTCTGTCATGCAGCAAGTCCGTTGACCTGCTCATACCTAGAGGCTCAAATGCATTTGTGCAGTATATAATGAACAACACCAAGATCCCTGTCATGGGACACGCAGACGGAATCTGCCACACATACATAGACAAGGATGCAGATATAGAGAAGGCTATCCCTATCATCATAGATGCAAAAACACAGTACACCGCTGCCTGCAACGCAACGGAGACACTTCTCATCCACAGGGATGTGGCAGATGAAATGCTCCCAGCCATAGCAAAGGCTCTCATGGAGCACGGTGTAAAGCTACGCGGAACCGCAGATGCAGCGGAGATCATCAAACGGGCATACACAGCTGACGGTCAGACCAACGGTTCACATACGAATGCCTCAACTGACAGCCAGAACGTTTTTGAGATCATGGGAGACGACGATTTCAATACAGAGTATCTTGACCTGGTACTCTCAGTCAAGATCGTGGACAATGTCCAGGAGGCTATCTCACACATCAACCACTTCGGTTCACACCATACTGACTGTATCGTGACTGAGAATAACGAGACCGCCGCCCTCTTCATGCAGCTTGTCGACTCGGCGGGAGTATACCAGAACTGCTCCACTAGATTTGCCGATGGATTCAGATACGGATTTGGCGCAGAGGTCGGAATCAGCACAAGCAAGATCCATGCAAGAGGCCCTGTAGGACTTGAGGGACTTGTAACCTACAAATACAAGCTTTACGGACATGGACAGATAGTTGATGACTACGCAACCGGAAAGAAGCAGTTCCATTTCAAAGACCTGTAGAATAATGAACGATCGTCAGCGGGGACTCCTTTATGTAATTTAGTCCTCGCTGATGTATTTACTATATAAATAGGATTTGTATAATTATGAAAACAATACTGAAAATATTTAAAAACGACCTGATCGGTATCAAAAAAAGTATACTCACAATAGTTCTCGCCGTTGGACTGTGCATACTGCCTGCGCTGTATGCATGGTTCAACATATTTGCAAACTGGGATCCATATGCCAATACCGGCAATATCAATATCGCCGTCGTCAACCTGGACAAGGGCTACACAGACGCAGACGGCAACGAGATGAACATGGGCCAGTCCGTGGCTGACAAGCTGAAAAGCCAGACCAGCATCGGCTGGGTATTTCCGGAATCTGAAAAGTCCGCCATCGACGGTGTGAAATCAGGCACCTACTATGCCGCAGTCGTCATTGATGAGGATTTCTCCTACAACATGTTCAATGCCCTGACGGACAACTTCGTAAATCCAAGCTTCACCTACTATGAAAATGAGAAGAAAAATGCCGTGGCACCTAAGATAACCGACACTGCAGTCTCAACACTCAAGACAAGTATCAACGAGACCTACGTCAAGGCGATATCACAGAAGCTTATCACTGCCATTGACGACTCTGACACGGATCTGTCGAAGGATCTCAAGGGAACGGATTTCATCACAGCACTCAAAACCGTCGATGACAATCTCGCCGGATATCAGAAAACCATAGATTCCATAATCAAGGCAAATAACAAACTCAAGACCAGCACAAAGCTCAAGGACGCGACCGACAAGAGCAGCAAGCTTCTGTCCGATGCAGGTTCTGCCATTGATTCAAGCATATCTGATATAGACTCAGTCGGCTCAACCTATTACACGGTCAGGAATTCACTTCAGGATCAGATAGACAGCATCGCCCAGGACATACAGAGTCTGAAAAGTTCAGCAAAGCTTATCCATATGAAGGATGACGCCGAGAACATATCCACCGATCTTGAGAATATCAAGGCAGATGCAGACAAACTTCAGCAGAAGATCGATGCAGTCGACGAATATATCAAATCTCTTGACATAAGCAACACGAATGAGGTTTCAGATGCCCTCAACAAACTTGACAAACTGAAAACAGAGGTTAAGAAAATTTCCTCTCTCACCGCTGACACCATCGATAGTCTGGATATGTCTGCGATCACAAATGCAGAAAATGCCGTATCAGATAAGCTCGACCAGATCATCGACTCTGTCTCAGACATAGATGACACATTTACCAGCCAGGTCATTCCTGACATGGACAACATTATCCTGAACATCAAAAATGCACTGAAAAACGCTCAGGATCTGTTAAATACCCTGAATTCTACCATCAGCAGTGCAATCTCTGTATTTGACAATTATAAGGTTACCATTGCATCAATGAACACCAGTCTCACAGATCTCTCCGATCTCATAAGTGGTATACGTGACAAGGTCCAGGCCGCCACAGACGAGATAAACAAGGCCGCTGACAGCGAGGTGACCGACATGATCATCGCCTTCCTCAACGGAGACTCAGAGGCGCTGGCGTCATTCCTGTCAAAGCCTGTTGCTGTCGAGGAGCATTACTACTACAGCATTGCCAACTACGGCTCGTCCATGGCACCATTTTATTCAGTGCTTGCCATCTGGGTCGGAATGACAATTCTCGTCTCCCTCATGAAGGTGCATGTGAAGGATGCGGACTATCTGAAGGATGCCAGACCACACCAGTTGTTCTTTGGAAGATACCTCATTTTCTTCCTGCTGTCTCAGCTTCAGGTTCTGGTCATAGTGCTTGGAGATCTGTTCCTGCTGAAGATACAATGTCTGCACCCATTTGCATTCTGGGCAACTGCGGCACTAACGGGACTGACATTTTCAATATTGATATATTCACTCACCATATCATTTGGCGACATAGGCAAGGCCCTCGCTGTCGTGATCATGGTGCTGCAGATAGCGGGAAGCGGTGGAACCTACCCTATAGAGGCTCTTCCAAACTTTTTCAGACAGGTGTACATATTCTTCCCATTCCCATATGCGATAAATGCAATGCGTGAATGTATTGGCGGAATGTATCACGCAGACCTGTTCAAATACCTGCTTGAATTGTCAATATTCATTGTGGTTGCACTGGTCATAGGACTTATAATCAGAAAACCATTTATCCATATCATGCACTTCATCGAGAAACGTATGGAAGATACGGACATGATGTAATGCATTAATAAGGAGGGACACCCATGAACGAAGATACAAATTCAAATACAACCAGCACCGAGCCATCTGACATAATGTCCCAGGTGCTTGCATTCAGAGACAATGCCCATGCAGAAAATGTAAAAAAGCTGAAGGCGGGCATTAAGTGTATATTCACTGTTCCGGCATGCTTTCTTATCCTGCTCTTTCTGACTGGCAGCTCCAAGATCATATTCCTTGTTCTGTGGATCGCCAGCCTGTTCATAATCGCAGCGTATCTGATACATGTGGAATACTCAGATTACAAGATACAGGAGATGGTTAACTCGCTTCAGGATGCGGAAGATAATATTGACGGTCTCATCGACATCAACAGCATATATACAAAAGTCGCCGCCCCTAAGAAGAAGCTGGACAACATAATCACAAATGTAAAAACAGACATCCAGACACAGATCACTGCCGTGCAGGACAAGGTGGTCGAGATGGCTGAGTCTGTGCAGATGGATGAGCAGGGCGAAACTGTCCAGCCGGATGAGCAGAGTGCATCTGTGCAGTCGGGTGAACAGAATGAGACAGCTCAGACAGATGAACAGGGCGACTCTGTTCAGACGGATGAACAGGATGAAGCCACAGAAAACACAGAAGCTGACAAGGAGGAATTATCATGAAAAACATTTGGCGTGTATACATATCTGATCTGCGCAGGATCACCACAAATGTTGTCGCACTGTCCATAGTCATGGGTCTGTGCATAATTCCTTCCCTGTATGCGTGGTTCAACATCCTGTCAAACTGGGATCCGTATGGAGAGTCCGCCACCTCACTCATGAAGATCTCCGTCTACTCTGAGGATGAGGGAATCGAGATGAGCGGAATAAATCTGACCATCGGAGACATGGTGATCGAAAGTCTTGAAAACAACAACACTATCGCCTGGACATTTGCCGATAATAAAGATGAGGCACTTGAACTCATCGCCAGCGGGGAATGTTATGCCGGAATAATCATACCAAAGGACTTCACGGCGAACATGCTCAGCATACTAAATGGCAACATCGTCAATCCAAATATCGAATACTACGAGAACAGCAAGAAGAACGCCATTGCCACCAAGATAACCGGCAAGGTCAAGACGACCGTCCAAAACGAGATAAACACAAAGGTCATAAGCACGCTGACCGAGGTATTTGCAAATGCCGGAGATTTCATTTCTGGAAATAACATAGACGGTTCAGACCTCGTTGCCGGTCTTGAGAGCAAACTGGAACAGATCTCATCCACGCTGGACAATTATGTCTATATGCTGAATACATTTTCACTGCTCACAGAGTCTGCATCAGATGCCATCGATACCACTCAGCTTCTGTTTCCAAGCATAGACAGCATGGCACAGAGCGGCTCAAGCAGTCTTGGAAATCTGAGTGACAGCGCAGGCATAAGCAGCGACGTTGCAGACACCTCGATATCACTGCTGAACACAGGTCTCGACATGATCTCTGACAGGCTTACAGAGCTTGGTAAAACCGTGGACAACCTCTCAAGGACCCACGATATCGGATCAGTGTCAATCGAAACTGACCTCAATGGTTCCCTTGGCTCCAACGTTCTTGACACCATAGACCGACTGATAGAAGCCAAGTCACCTATAGTATCCGATGCCAAGCTTCAGTTTGAAAATCTGAACGAAGACTTAGCAAAGCTTGTATCCGACACAAGCCTGTCGGACGAAGAATTTGCATCACTGAAAAAAGCGGTATCGTCCGACATAAAGAAGTGTACAAATGACATTGCTTCGGTGAAGGACCTCATAAATAACGAGCTTTCACCTGAACTGAAATCTTCGTTAGAGAATATCCAATCATCCCTGGCGCAGGCACAGACCGTGCTGGCAAATGTTCCGGGAAACTTCAACGACATCAGCAAGTCCCTGACCGAGTATCAGGACATTCTAAAGGACGGAACCTCAGACATCGCGGGAACGATCAAATGTCTGAAGGACCTCAAAGACAGCATAGACAAGATCAAGACCGACATACAGACGATCACGTCTAACAGCAGCTATCAGGATTTCATAAATGCCATAAAGGATAATCCTCAGGTGATCGTGAATTTCATCGCATCACCGGTACAGATGAACACAGTTGCTGTATATGAGATATCAAACTATGGATCAGCCATGGCACCATTCTACACGGTCCTGGCACTGTGGGTCGGCGCTCTCATACTTGTGGCACTCATACACGTTAAGGTCAAGGACAATGAAGAGCTTGAGGGTGTGAAGCCTTACCAGAAGTTCTTCGGAAGGTATCTGAACTTCTTCGTCATCGGACAGGTTCAGACCATCATAACCGTGATGGGTGATCTGTTCTACGTGGGAATACAGTGCAAGCACCCGATAGCATTTACTCTGGCCGCCATGATGACGAGCTTTGTATTTACATTCCTTATCTACTCTCTCACCGTGGCATTTGGCAATATCGGTGAAGCCATCGCCGTGGTCATCATGGTCATTCAGGTTGCGGGAGCAGGTGGAACCTTCCCTGTGGAAGTGCTCCCATCAGTCTACCAGTACCTGTACAAATTCATGCCGTTCTCATACTGCATGAACGCCCTCAGGGAATGTGTCGCCGGAATGTATCAGCACACCTACGGCAAATGTCTTGCCACCCTGCTGATATATGTTGCGATCTCAGCGGTCATCGGACTGCTGCTCGCCAAGCCTTGTGCAAAGCTTCTTGGCAAGCTGGAGCACAGCAAGGAGAAATCCGGATTATTTATATAATTAACGACTCAGGAGGCTCATATGGAAAAACGCACATGGTGTTTTCCTATTATGGGATAATTTACTTATTATTAGCACAAAATTATCTCTAAAACGATTATTTGCATGAAAAAAGGATAAAATTCCCTTGCTTTGTCCCAAATATCACTTTTCAGGACATTCAGTGAGAATTTTATCCTTTTTGCACATGTAATCATGCTAAAAGTTATAATATTTCTTACTTAAAGAGATTGTCGTTCTCAAAATAGTCAATCTTCATAGCACGGCGCACATCTGCAAGTGTCTCTGCCGCCTTTGCTCTGGCAACCTCACTGCCACTCTTTAAGATGTCATATACATCCTGTGGTCTCTTCTCCCACATCTGACGACGCTCTCTGATAGGTGCAAGCTCAGCCTGAAGAACATTGTTCAGGAACTTCTTGACCTTTACATCACCAAGACCTCCTCTGCTGTAGTGCTCCTTGAGCTCATCCATGCCGCTGTAATCCGGAAGAAATTCCTCAAAGTACTCTGGCTTGCTGAATGCATCAAGATAAGTAAATACCGAGTTGCCCTCAACCTGTCCCGGATCCTCAACACGGATGTGATTTGGATCTGTGTACATGGACATAACCTTCTTCTTGATATCTGCAGGATCCTCTGACAGGTAGATACAGTTTCCAAGTGACTTACTCATCTTGGCCTTACCATCTGTACCTGGAAGTCTGAGACATGCCTCATTGTCAGGAAGAACGATCTTTGGATCAACAAGTGTCTCACCGTATACCGAATTGAACTTGTGAACGATCTCCTTACACTGCTCGATCATAGGCATCTGATCCTCTCCAACAGGAACCTCTGTGGCCTTGAATGCTGTGATATCTGCAGCCTGGCTGATAGGATAACAGAAGAATCCAACAGGGATACTTGCCTCGAAGTTTCTCATCTTGATCTCTGCCTTAACGGTCGGATTTCTCTGTACTCTTGCCACTGTTACAAGGTTCATATAGTAGAATGTGAGCTCTGTGAGCTCTGGTACCATTGACTGGATGAATATAGTAGATTTCTCAGGATCTATGCCACAGGCAAGATAATCCAAAGCAACCTGCATAATATTCTGTCTGACCTTCTCAGGATGCTCTGCGTTGTCTGTAAGCGCCTGCGCATCAGCCACCATGATGTAAATCTCATCATACTTTCCTGAATTCTGAAGATCGACTCTTCTCTTAAGTGATCCTACATAATGTCCCACATGAAGACGGCCCGTAGGACGGTCGCCTGTTAATATTACCTGTTTCATAACCTTCTCCTTTATATTGTATCTTTTATACCTGTCATTTATATATCTTTTTATAATCAGTCAGCTTATTTTTTACCCACTGCCAGCCTCACCGATTACTCGGCCAGCAGCTTACTCAGCTCATACTGGAAGGAATCGATCTGATTGTTCTGTATATCAATTGCCTCTTTTATATCATAGTCTATAAGTATATCGTTCTTGATAGCTATCATACGATTTGCCTTGTTCTTCTTGAGTACATCAACGGCATACGCACCCATGAGTGAGCCGTACATCCTGTCCTTTGCTGTAGGCTGACCGCCTCTCTGTATGTACCCAAGCACCGATACCCTTGATTCTATGCCTGTCTTATCCAGGATCATCTGTGCAAGCTCCGGTGCATCCGTTACGCCCTCAGCAACTACAACAAGATAACTGTTCCTTCCGTCAGCATGCTTTGCCTTTATCGTATCTATGATGCTGTCATAGTCACCATCCCATTTTTCAGGAATTATGATGGCATCAGCTGATGTCGCCATGCCTGCCCAGAGCGCTATATAGCCTCTCTTTCGTCCCATGACCTCCACGACGCTGCATCGTCCGTGGGAAACCGATGAATCTCTTATCCTGTCGATAGCCTCCATGGCCGTATTCGCCGCTGTGTCAAATCCCAGCGTATACTCAGAACATGCCACATCTCTGTCTATTGTTCCAGGGATGCAGATGGTATTGATACCCTCATCCTGAAATGCTATGGCTCCGCGGAGTGTTCCATCTCCACCAATGGCAACCAGCGCATCTATATCGTGATCTCTCAGATTCTTTGCCGCCTGCTCGCGGTATTCTTTCTGAAGGAATCTCTCACTTCTGCTGGTAAAAAGTATCGTTCCGCCCTGATTGTTTATGTTCCTGACGTCCGCCAGTCCAAGCGGCTGTGTCTCCCAGTCGATCAGTCCCTCGTATCCGCGAAATACTCCAACTACTTCAATTCCGCTGTTGATGGCTGATACAACCACCGCTCTTACAGCCGAATTCATGCCTGGGGCATCTCCTCCGCTGGTCAGGACTGCTATCTTTCGTATGTCACTCATTTGTATGTCCTCTAATTATTTTTATATTGAAGCTCCTGCTTCTTGGCAGTAACCCTTGTATCCTTCTCAACTGAGTTGGTGATAAATGTATTACCACCCACAACAACGTTGTCCTCGATGATAGTCTCGCCTCCAAGGATGGACGCGCCTGAATAGATGGTCACGTTGTCACCGATGGTTGGATGTCTCTTGGCTCCCTTGAGCTTCTGACCTCCCTGTGTAGAGAGTCCTCCAAGTGTCACGCCCTGATATATCTTCACATGCTCGCCGATAATAGTGGTCTCGCCAATGACGATTCCCGTACCATGGTCAATAAAGAAATACTTTCCTATGGTGGCACCCGGATGAATATCTATTCCGGTCACGCTGTGGGCATGCTCAGTCATGATCCTGGGTATCATAGGCACCTCCAGCAGACAAAGCTCATGTGCCATACGGTATACAGATATCGCATAAAGTCCAGGGTATGAAAGTATGACTTCATCCTTGCTGCCCGCAGCAGGATCCCCGTCAAATGCCGCCTGGATATCAGTCTCAAGATAGTCTCTTATCTGAGGTATCTTATCCATGAATTCATATGTGATATCCATCGCCTTATCCTCAAGCTCAGCATCTGTGAGCTCAGGAAACTTTTTGCAATACCTGAGAACTATCATGATCTGCTTCTTCAGATGAAATATTACATCCTCTATGATAACAGACATGTTATTCTTCAGACTGTATATCTTATACAGCTTGTCGCTGTAGTAACCCGGATACAGAATCTTCATGAGTTTGTCGATCACATCGATTATGGCTGTCTTATCCGGCTCGTTGCACAGATCCGTCTTATTGATGGCTCTGTCATCGCCGAAATCATCCAGTATCCTCTGCACGATTCCCTCAATTCTCTGTTTGTCTGATCTATCCATTACTTATTCAGATCCTTTCTAATAATATCTCCCAATATCACCTGACCAGGCAGAATCTGCCGCGATGATATCTTCATATTACAATATGTGCTTAAGTCGATAAACACACAGCTATTCTAACAAATTATGCACGTTCATTCAATAGTGGGATTCTGCGTACAAATTATCCGCAATCCGATTGCAGAGATTACTGCTGGCACGGGGGTACAATGTTACAGGTTCTGATATGAAAGAATCGGAAATGACAAGCCGCCTTGCGAAACAGGGTGCAAGGATCTTTATCGGTCACAGAGCCGAGAATGTGGAAAATGCGGATCTGCTTGTATACTCGGCAGCGGTCGGCAAAGACAACCCGGAACTTGTTCGCGCGCAGGAGAGAGGAATTCCTGTGATGAGCCGCGCAGAGATGCTGGGACTCCTGATGGATGAATACAAGAACAGCATTGCAATTTCGGGAACACACGGAAAAACGACAACGACTTCGATGGTATCTTTGATCCTCGATCGTGCGAAACTTTCACCGACAATTCTGGTTGGAGGGAATCTCTCCGAAATCGGCGGCAATGTGAAGGTCGGGGACAGTCCGTATTTTGTAACCGAGGCGTGTGAATACATGGACAGCTTCCTGAGCCTGAAACCGAAGATGGAAATTATTCTGAATATTGATTCGGATCATTTGGACTATTTCAAGGATATTGACCATATTGTCAGCTCCTTCGACCGCTTCGCACATCTGGTGCCGGAAGCGGGAACGATTATTGCCTATGATGCGAATCCGTTTGTCAACCGCGTCATCCAGGGACTCGACAATGTTGTAACTTTTGGCTTGAACGAAAATTGCGACTACTGTGCGAAAAATATTTTGTTCGACGAAAACGGAATGCCGTCCTTTGATGTTTTTCACAAAGGGGAGAAACTGAACCGGGTGCAGCTCAGAATTCCGGGAGAGCATAACATTCTAAACGCACTTGCGGCTTATGCCTGCGGACATACGCTGGGCGTGGACAGCAAAATCATAAAGGAAACTTTGGAAACCTACCACGGAACGCAGAGAAGGTTCGACATCGTCGGAACGACTTCCAAGGGAGTTAAAATCGTGGATGATTATGCACATCACCCGACAGAGATTAAGGCGACTTTGGACGCATCGCAGAACGTTCCTCACAACAAACTGTGGTGTCTTTTCCAGCCTCATACCTATACGAGAACGATGGCTCTTTTTGATGACTTTGCAGAGGCCTTTAACAAAGCCGACAAACTCATTCTTGCGGAAATTTATGCAGCAAGAGAGAAGAATATCTACAAAATTTCATCCGCACAGCTCGCGGAGCGCATTCAGCAAACGCATCCGAATAAGGAAGTTTTGTTTATGGAAAGCTTTGATGCGATTGCCGATTATGTGGACCGAAATGCACAGCCGGGCGACATGGTGATTACAATGGGCGCAGGAGATATTTACAAAGTAGGCGAAATGCTTTTGGAAAAGTAGAAGGAGAATCATGGACGAAAAGGAAAGAAATGCTTTGCTTGAGGCGTACAGCAAGTTAGTGGAAGCACGCATGAACACCGTGCTCAAACATATGCAGGCAGGTGTGAAATTTGTGGATGCATCCTCTGCCTATATTGATGAAAGCGTGGAAATCGGTGCAGGAACCGTAATCGGTCCTTGCGTCACACTGGAAGGGAATACAAGAATCGGAGAGAACTGTGCAATCAGACAGAACACCAGAATTACCGATTCTGAAGTTGCCGGCGGAGTTGAAATCGAAAATTCCGTCATAGTGGAAAGCACGATAGGTGAAGGAACGAAAGTCGGTCCTTTCGCATATATGCGGCCCGGAAGCAGGGTCGGAGCAAACTGCAAGGTCGGAGATTTTGTGGAAATCAAAAACTCGACCTTCGGAGACGGCTCGAAAGCAGCGCACCTCACATATATAGGGGATTCAGATGTGGGATGTGATGTAAATTTAGGCTGCGGCGTGGTTTTTGTAAATTACGACGGCACAGCCAAATACCGTTCAACGGTTTCCGACGGAGCGTTTATCGGATGCAACAGCAACCTCGTATCACCGGTTAATGTGGGTGAGGGCGCGTATATCGCAGCCGGAAGCACCGTTACGGAAGACGTGGAAGGCGATGCCCTCTATATCGCAAGGGCACGCGGTACAAAGAAACAGGGATGGGTTTCTGCAAAAGGGATTTTGAAGAGAAAAAAATAACAAAAGTACACAAAAAGAAAGACGAGGTAAAAAACAGTGAGAAGCGGAGTATTTTCTGACTACAAAATTTTTACGGGCAATTCGCACATTGAATTAGCCAAGGAAATCGCAGACATCATGGGCAAGCCACTTGGAAAGGCGACCGTTACCAAGTTCAGCGACGGTGAAATTTCAGTTAACATTTGGGAATCGGTAAGAGGCATTGACGTGTACATAATTCAGTCAACCTGCAGCCCCGTAAACGATAACCTGATGGAGCTTCTTATCATGATCGATGCGATGAAGAGAGCTTCTGCGGGAAGAATCAATGCGATTATCCCTTACTACGGATATGCACGTCAGGACAGAAAAGCAAAGGCAAGAGACCCGATTACAGCAAAACTTGTTGCGGACTTAATCATGGCTGCCGGAGCTGACAGAGTCCTCACCATGGATTTACATGCAAACCAGATTCAGGGATACTTTGATATTCCGGTTGACCATCTTCTCGGAATGCCGATCATTGCGAAATATTTTAAAGAGAAACAGATGGAAGACCTCGTTGTTGTTTCTCCTGACCACGGCAGCGTTACAAGAGCAAGAAATCTTGCGGAATTCCTCAACTGCCCGATTGCGATTATCGATAAGAGAAGACCGGAACCGAACAAGAGCGAAATCATGAATATCATCGGTAACATCGACGGCAAGAACTGCATCATTATTGACGATATGATTGATACGGCAGGAACCATCTGCAACGCCGCAAACGCAATCAAAGACTTGGGAGCAAAAGCCGTATTTGCAGCAGCAACGCACCCGATTCTTTCCGGCCCTGCGGTTGAAAGACTTGAAGCCTCCGCAATTGAAGAACTTGTTCTGCTTAATACCGTTCCGCTTGCAGAAGAAAAGAAACTTGAAAAGATGACATTCCTGTCCGTAGCGCCTCTGTTCGCAGAAGCAATGACAAGAGTATTTACCAACGGATCAATTAGTGTACTGTTTGATTAAAAAAATATAAGGAAAGGACCGTAATCTCATGTATATAATCGTAGGTCTGGGCAATCCCGGAAAGAAATACGAGAATACCCGTCACAATATGGGATTCATAGCCGTAGACCTGCTTGCAGAGAAGTACGGCATCAAAGTCGATAAAATTAAATTCAAAGCCTTGGTCGGCGAGGGAAGAATCGCCGGCCAGAAGGTTTTGCTTGTCAAACCGCAGACTTATATGAATCTGAGCGGACAAAGCGTGATGGAGGTGATGAATTTCTACAAAGAAGACATCGAAAACCTCATTGTGATTTACGATGACATCGACATTCCGACCGGAACCATCCGGCTTCGCAAGAAAGGCAGCGCCGGAACGCATAACGGAATGCGAAATATCGTCTATCTCCTGCAGGAGGACGGCTTTCCGCGGATCCGGGTGGGCATAGGAAGTGAAAGCAAAGTGGATTTGATTCACTATGTCACAAGCGGTGTGACAAAAAAAGAAAAAGACCTTTTGGAAGATGCACTTACGCGTGCAGCGGATGCTGCAGCATGCATCGTCGAAAAGGGAATAGAGAAAGCGATGAACGAGTATAATATAAGGCCAAAGAAGGAAGAAAAAAATGATTAACATTTCAGGAATATCCGAAAGCCGTGTAGCTCCGGTCAGTGCCTATCTCGCAAAAGAAAAGAATCAGAGCATTATCATCGTTTCCACGGATGTGAGAGCGAAGAGACTTGCCTTGGATCTTTCTTTTTTTGTCAGGGACAAAGAAATTATCGTTCTTCCGTCGGAAGAACAGTTCTTGCTGAGATATGCGGCAAAAGACCACGATCTGCTCATACAAAGATTAAAAGCCTTAAAAGCCCTGCGCACCGGAAAACCGGTTGTGGTGATTGCGCCTGTTTCGGCTGCCATTAAAAAGATTACTCCACATCGTTTCTTTGAAGAAACCTCTTTAAAAATACAACTTGGCGACGAAATTGAAATCGCCGAGATTAACAAGCGTCTTGCCAAACTCGGCTATGAGCGTATGGAAATCGTTGATGCAAGAGGCGGGTACAGCATACGCGGAGGCATCGTGGACGTATTCACGCCGGATGCGGAATACCCATATAGAATTGAATTTTTCGGAAGCGAGGCGGATTCGATCCGGACCTTCGATACGGAGAGCCAGCGTTCGGTCGAAAACCTCAAATTCGTTGAAATATATCCTGCGGAGCAGATCATAACGGACGAAGATGTTTTTAAGAAGGCATCGAAAAAACTTCGAAGCGAATACACCCGCGCCGCAAAGGAAATGGCAAAGAAGGATGAAGAAACTGCTCAGAACCTGATGAATACATGCGAGGAAATCTGCGAATACATTGAACAGGTTTCAAACCTTCAGCTTTTGGAAAACTACATCCGCTATTTTTATGATGAGACGGAATACCTGTGGGACTATATGACCGATGGGATGCTGATGGTTGATGACCCCGACAGAATCGAGGAAATGCTGAACCACAGGACTCTCGAATTAAAAGAGGACTTTAAAGTTCTCCTTGCAAGGGGTCAGGCAATCTCAAAAGACGTCTCCGTAATCTCGGACGAAAACGATTTCCGTACCGCATACAAATATCCGAATGTTGCGGTGTTTACGCCTTTCCCCAAGAGAATTGCAGGTGCGGATACCTTTGATAAGGTTTACAACCTCAATACCCGACAGGTGCTTTCGTTCAGCGGCAAGATGAATGTCCTCGAGAGCGAACTCAAGGCATACGCAAAGAAAGATTACAGAATCACAATCGTATGCTCATCAGAGGAGCGCATAAACAATCTCCGCGAATTCGTGCAGCGGATCGGCCTGGAAGGGAAGGTGAACTTTGAGAAGGGAAGCCTTACCTCAGGAATTGATTTTCCAAGCGAAAAATTCTGCTATATCTGCGAGGCAGATATCTTTGCGAATCACAAGACCTCGAAGCGAAAAAAGTTTAAAAACAAAGGCTCCAAAAGTCAGTCTTTCACCGACATGTGCGAGGGAGATTATGTGGTGCACGAAAACCACGGCATTGGTAAATTCGTGGGCATAGAACAGCTGAATGTACAAGGGGAAAAGAAAGATTACATCAAAATAAAATACGCAGGCAACGATATGCTTTATGTTCCCGTGGAGCAGATGGATATCGTTCAGAAATATATAGGCTCGGACGGAGCCGTGCCGAAGATAAACAAACTCAGCGGCGGAGAATGGAAAGCAACCAAAGCAAAGGCAAAGGCCGCAATCGCGGTAATGGCAAAGGATCTCATAGATCTCTACGCACAGCGCAAAATGCAGCCGGGGCACAGTTTTTCACAGGATACCGTCTGGCAGAAAGAATTCGAAGACGCCTTTCCTTACGAGGAAACGGGCGATCAACTCAGGGCTGTAGAGGAAATCAAAGGTGACATGGAAAAACCGTTTTCCATGGATCGGCTGCTTTGCGGAGATGTAGGCTTCGGCAAAACCGAGGTTGCTGCAAGAGCACTTTTTAAATGTGTTTCCGACGGAAAACAGGCAGCGGTGCTTGTGCCGACGACGATCCTCGCCAACCAGCATTATTACACACTGAAGGAAAGATTCGAGAAATTCCCGTTTAAGGTCGAAGTCCTATCCAGATTCCGAACTCCGGCGCAGCAAAAGAAAATTATCGGCGAACTCGAAAAAGGACAGGTTGACCTCATCATCGGCACCCACAGACTTCTGTCAAAGGACATAAAGTTCAAGGACCTGGGTCTCCTTGTCGTGGACGAAGAACAGCGCTTCGGAGTGGAAGACAAGGAAAGCATTAAAAAAATGAAGAAAAACGTGGATGTTCTGACACTTTCGGCAACCCCGATTCCGAGGACCCTAAATATGTCGATGACGGGAATCAAGGACATGAGCGTAATTGAGGAACCGCCGGAAGAACGCTACCCGGTGCAGACCTATGTGCTCGAGCAGGATGACATGCTCATAAAAGACATCGTCGAGCGGGAACTCGGCCGAGGCGGTCAGGTCTATGTCGTATTCAACCGCGTAAAGGGCATCCAGAAAATCGCCGAAAAAATAGAGGAACTCGTGCCGGAAGCTATCGTTGCGGTCGGACACGGCCAGATGAACGAACATGCGCTTGAAGATGTGATGGTCGGATTCATAAACGGCGAAAGCAATGTGCTTGTGGCGACGACGATCATCGAATCAGGAATTGACATCCCGAACGCAAACACTATGATAATCATGGATTCAGACCGATATGGTCTTTCCCAGCTTTATCAGCTCCGAGGCAGAGTCGGCCGATCAAACAGAATCGCCTATGCTTACCTGATGTACCAAAAGGACAAAGTTCTTACGGAAGTCTCCGAGAAGCGGCTCAAGGCAATCAGAGAGTTCACCGAATTCGGAGCAGGCTTCAAAGTTGCGATGCGTGACCTCGAAATCAGAGGTGCGGGCAACATGCTCGGAACTGCGCAGCACGGGCACATGATGAACGTCGGATATGAACTTTACTGCAAGATGATCGACAACGCAGTCAGAGCACTTCAAGGCGAAATCATAAACGAAGATAAAGAAGAGGCAAGCATTGAATTTCCGGTATCTGCATACATTCCGAAGCAGTATATCGAAAACGAATCCCTCAAGCTTTCCATGTATAAGAAAATTGCATCAGTCAGAAGCGAAGAGGATGAAGATGAAATCATCGACGAAATGCTTGACCGTTTCGGCGATGTGCCGCAGGCGGCGATCAATCTCGTAAAGGTGTCCCATGCACGCTTCCTTGCGGGAGAACTTTCGATTGTCCGAATTCATCCGGAAGCCAAGGAAACGGTTCCTGCACAGAAACTGACCGTAAAAGACAATGCGGCGGTTAAACTCGTGTTTGACTTTGCGGAGAAGAATCCTCTGAGTGGATATGCACTGTTCAACCTGACGGAAAAATTCGGAAGGAAAGTTTTCGTACACGGAGGAACACAGCCGTTTATAAGGCTTTCCACCGACCGCACACACATGCTTTCCGACAGCATAGAACTACTCGAAACTTTATACGAAGACAAAAAAACGGCAGGCGTTCAGAAATAGAGCGCATGCCGTTTTCTGCATGACGGGATATATGCCAAAAGAGCGGGAATCAGTTCTCCATCTGTCGCGCGAGAAAGTTCGCACCGATTTCGGCTGCCTTAAGCTCCGTATCACCGAGAACCTTGCCGCTCTTCGGCAAGATGGTAATAGAGCCGATCGGGTCGCCCTGGGAAATAATGGGGACCACAATTTTCGAATCGTTTAAGTAGCGATTTTTGCTTTGGATGATTTTATCAAGCTCATTGTCCACCTTTTTATCCGCAAATTCCTTCTTGCCTGCGCCCCATGCCGAAATTACCTGATCGGTGTCGGAAACAACAATGGTTGTTCCAAGAACCTGAGAGACACTTTCCGCATATTCGTCGGCGAACTGTCCAAGTTCGCTTATGGGTGAGTATTTTTTGAGAATGACCTCGCCGGAATTGCCTGTGTATATTTCCAAAGGGTCACCTTCCCTGATTCTGAGAACGCGCCTGATTTCCTTCGGAACAACGACTCTTCCCAAATCATCAATTCTTCTTACGATACCTGTAGCTTTCATTTGGTTTTCCTCCGTTTTGTCTGGTAAAAATAGTATCTGTAATTAGATTGAAAATATACCCTGTGAAAAAAATATAGTTGCTCTTTTTTTGCCTATTATTCTTGGAAACAACACACAATGTGTGTTATACTAATAAGATAAAATGTTTTGTTTTAAGATAATGACAATTTGAGGGGGAGAAAATGCTCTTTAAAAACATAAGCATACTTGATGAAAATTTTGAAGTCAGACAGAATATGTATGTCGGCGTGGACGCAGGAATCATAGAATATATTGGTACCGAAGCACCGGAAAAGGATTACGGGAGAACATACGAAGGCAGAGGCAGACTGCTTATGAGCGGATTTTACAATTCGCACGGACATTCACCGATGTCACTCATGCGAGGCTACGGAGAGAATATGGCCTTGCAGGACTGGCTGAATAAGAAGATATTTCCGTTTGAGGATAAACTCACGAGTGAGGCGGTATACTGGGCAACCTTGCTTACCATGGCCGAATCCATGCGGTTTGGCATCGTATCGACAAGTGATATGTACTATTTCATAGATGACATGGTCAGAGCAACATCCGAAGCCGGGATGAAAGCCAATATTTCAAGGGCAATCGTAAACTTCGGAGACGGAGATGTGTGGAAGCTGCCCTCCATGCAGGAAATGAAAAGAACATTCGAAGCATATCATAATACCGAAGACGGAAGAATAAAAATGGATGTGAGCATTCATGCCGAATACACATCAAATCCTCTCGCGGTAAGAGAAGTTTCCTTATCCCCCTGCCATATCCGCAATCTCTTTTATTGTAACCTTTGACTTGCCCATATCTCG
>OQVL01000534.1_pt1 | contig 20539 bp, 22 predicted proteins | sample 1691501 | NCBI WGS metagenome assembly OQVL01 (sample SAMN03418253, study PRJEB22391) | human gut metagenome | biome: human-gut; feature: organic feature; material: feces | host: Homo sapiens | place: Tanzania | collected 2013-01 | reverse complement strand
TAAACCGTTGACTTATATGAATTTATCTGGCAATGCTGTCGGCGCGGTTGCGGCGTTTTATAAAGTTCCACCTGCCCACGTCATTGTCATTCACGATGATATGGATTTGCCTGTGGGGGCTATCAAAGGCAAGTTTGGAGGCGGCGCTGGTGGCCATAATGGGCTTAAAAGCATCGACAGTCAACTTGGCAATGCGTACGGCCGTGTGCGCATAGGAGTCGGCAGACCTGCGGAAAAAAGCCAAGTTGTCGATTGGGTTTTATCGACTTTTAACAAGGCAGACAAAGAAAAAATTGACACGGCAGTGGCTCTTATTGCCGATACAATCGGAACATTTATCAAAAAAGACTGTGGCGCTTTTGGCAGCGCCGTCAGCGAAAAACTCAGGAAATAATTCCTTATTTTATCTATTTCTATGGCATGATTTTTAATAGCACAAAGCTCTGTTTTGTTCAGCACGCCCTGTGCCCGCAATGACTGATCCATTTTCGGCGATACCGCAGCCGATCATTCCATTGCCGAGCAAAACAACACAGGCGTTATTACTTCCTTGAGCGGTTGATGAAAAAGCGCGCGGATTATTTGAATTTCCTTTTAAATTCGCGCACTTATTGTCACCTTGTAAACCGTCCCATGCAGGGCAAGCTTCATAAATTGAGGCTAAATGCCTCCCTTGTGCTTCACACCAAGCATAAGCACTCCACCAATTCATATCATTTTTGCTCAAGCAATAGACGTGACCATTCGTCCCAGTGACGGTATTGCCTCCATCACAATTTTGGGCGTGAGCTACAAGAGCGTTGAACGCCACAAGAGTTGCCATTGAACCGATAGTTAAGATTTTTGATAATTTCATTTTTTCCCTTTCATTTGTCCATTTTTAAGGAACGTTTAATATGTACTTTTTCGTAAAAATAAAACACAAGGAAACTTGACAGTTTTGAAAAATTATTTTAAGCTCGAATCGTTATAAAAAAAACGTTCCTTATTTTTGGACAACGCCTACTGTAAAGCTGTTTATCAAACATTCAGCTACCCAATTTCAATTGAAGAATTATTTTTGCCACTCAGAGCCGCAGCGGGAATGTCGCACAGCGCGGCGGCTTTGGAGGAAGCGATTTTAATACAGCATTACATAAAGGCTGGCGCGGTTTTCCTCGATTCCACGCGCCAACCTTTGCCCTTCACAAAAGCAACAACTAATGAACGGAGAATGATGATGAAAAACAAACTTTTTCAAGAGCCAGCGCGAGCGCGCGTATTTTTGCGCGCTGGCTCTTTTTGAGAATGAAAAGCAATGCATCGTATTTTGAACAGTAAACAAGAAAGGATACGGAATGAAAACAAATTTTTTTGATATAGCATTAGCCCTAGGCTGGCGCGCCGCGCGAATTTTTCGCACCAGCCTTTTTTAAAAAGCAAATATTTTATTTCAAATAATGATTTATCCTATTCGCCGCGCGATTTTCAATGCGTCCACGCGCGCCGAATAAAATGGCATAAAAAGTGCCAGCGCGAAAATCTTCGCGTGCTCGCGCTGGCTCTTTGGGAGATACAAACACAACTTTTATCTGCAAAATAAGGGCTGGCGCGGTTTTTCTTCGCGCTTTTGCTGGTCGAATATGGGGACGCAACTCAAAACAGATTATTGGGTTCAGGGTCGCAAAAATCATTTTTTGAAAGCAGGCAATTTTTAACATAACAAAAGAAAGGAAAGAAAAATCAAATTATTAACGCTTACCGCCATAGTGACGGGTTTCTTAACAATTGGTTCAGCAGCCAACGCTGCAACATGCGATGGTGGCAGCCTCTTTACAGGCGTAAATGGTCACGAATACTGTGCCAGCAATAGTAAGATGAACTGGTGGAGTGCCTACACTTGGTGCGAAGCACAAGGAATGAAAATGCCTTCCGTATACGACCTATGCCCGACTTGGGATGGTGCTTTCAACTCAGATCAATGTGAAAAAATTGGCATTGGCGCAGTTGTATGGGCAAGAGCCTCATATGGAAGTGGCAATTCTTTTATATACGATGATAATGAAGAGAGGATTGGTGTGAAGGGGCAAACAGGGAGGGGGGATATCTAGCCGTCTGTATCAGCAAATAATTTATTGCAAAAGAGCCAAACGGACGTACCGAACTGGCTCTTTTTAACTTTCCATACTACATAAAATATGTATCGCGCTAAATTAGATGGCTAGCTTTTGCACTGCAATTATACGAAATGCTCGTTCCAGCCCAACCGATAAACGCTTATACTTGATTTTAGCGACAACGACCTCCACGATACATTGGATAACGATGATGGAAACGTGGTGGAGGAGGTGGTGGACAACCGCGATAGAAACGTGGTGGAGGAGGTGGTGGTGGCACAATGCCATAACCATAGTCGTAATATGGATAAGGCGCAGGTAAAGGCACAGATACCACAGGTGCAATCACGCGCGGTCTGACGATAACAGGTCGAACAATCACGGGTGGTGGTGGAGGTGGTGGTACAACGACAGGTACGGGCGCATAAATCGGCGCAAAACGCGGCCCCACATAATACTGAGCTTCAGCTTTTGGCGCTGCTGCAACCAACAAGCCCAAAGTTGCTAAGACTGTAAGAGTTTTATTTTTCATTGTCTTCTCCTTTTCATAATAACAACTAAGATTATATGACAATTCTTGACAAAAGTCAATAAAAAAGTGAGCTTATTTTTAATAAAAATGTGTATTTTAAAGATCTGTTTTTTGCAAGAAATCTTCAATCGCGCGCACCGAATTCGCAAGCAGCGTTTGCTTGAATGCTTTTGAATAGGGCGTGCCCCAATACAGCCCCATTAAATGGCGGGTCAAGTGCAACGGTTTGGGCGCAATCACGATAATTGGCATCAAGCGTTCCAGTATTTCTTTACGTGACAAAACATCGTGCGTGTCACCAAAAAAAGTCGCATCTATGTTCGCCAATTCATAAGGCTTGGCATACGCCCACCTGCCAATCATTACGCCGTCCATATATTGCAAGTGATCGACGATTTGATCGGTTGAGGTAATGTTGCCGTTGATCAGAATGTTGAGCTTTGGAAACTCTTTTTTGACGCGATAGACAAGCGGGTAATTTAGGGCTATTTTTTGCCTGTTTTCTTTTGGGGTTAAGCCCTTGAGCCGTGCCAACCGTGCGTGAATAATATATTTATCGCATCCGCTTTTGTGGGTCGTTTCGATAAAGTTGCAACACGAATCAAAGCTTTGCTCTTCATCTTGGCCGTTATCGAGCGCGATTCTTGTTTTAATGCTGACCTCAAGGTTGGAGGCGCTTCGCATAGCTTCAACACACGCCGCTACACGCTTGGGATCAGCCATTAGACAGGCGCCAAAGCTGCCCGCAAAGACGCGCTCAGACGGACATCCCGCGTTGATGTTAATTCCCGTATAGCCAAACTCGGCGGCTTTTTGAGCGGCGTTTGCCATCAGAGCAGGAGTAGAGCCTCCGACTTGCAAAATCAGTGGCAGTTCAAACGGGGAAAAATCCAATAATTTGTGTAGATTACCGTGCGCAATGGCTTGTTCGGCAATCATTTCGCTGTACAAAATAGCGTCTTTAGTAATCAGGCGTAAAAACTGACGGAAGAAACTGTCCGTCCAATCTAACATAGGTGCGATTTCTATTTGCTTTTTCATAATTTTGCATTATAACGAAAAAAAAGCTTTTGTAAAAGTATTTTTTGTTCTATAATGGGCTTGTTTCAAAGAAAGGATAGGTTTTCTATGATTAAAAAATCCGAAATGCAACAAATACAAAGCTATTTTCAAAAGCTGTTTGGACAGGATTCTATATACCTGAAAGAGGGCACAGGAAAAGATGCTCCCGCAGAGGTTTATTTGAATTCACAGTTCATAGGCGTTGTATACAAAAATGAAGATGAAGGTGAAACATCTTTCGATTTTAATATGTCTATTTTACCAGAAGATTTACAGGAGGAGTAATGAGAAAAAAAATTATCGTATCCAGTTTGACGGCTGCACTGATGGCATCTACTGCATGGGCCGCCCCAAGTACAACGGCTCAAGTCGAGGAAATGGTCAAGCATGTTGTGTTGTCCGAAGATGTCGAATATCAAGGTGCATCACAAGTCAAAACAATCGCCAATGGCTATGAAGTGACAACGCCAGCAGGCGTGCTGAAAAGCGACAAAAAAACGGCTGTTCCGTCTTTTGTATTTAATATGTTCAAGTCGGGAAGCAGCAAAAATGGCGTGCGCTATCAGTTGCAATTAAAAGAAGCCAGCCAGATTTTTCCAGCTCTGACAGGAATTTTAAAAGACAATCAAATCACATACTCGGCACTGAATTATCAAGCATTTGTCGTGCCTGAACATTCTTTGGTCGAAAAGCAAGAATTGCGCGTCAGTGGCTTGACTTTTCCAGCGGCAGCAGGTGCGGTGCTGAAAGCGGGTCAGGTTCTGTTTACAGATACGGCCGATTTAAACAAAGATACGGATATCAAGTCGAACACGTCTATTTCATTGCAAGGAATTGCAGTGACGCACGCGCTGGCGAACTTGTCAGCGGACAGTTTTGATTTCAAAGTCGATATTCCAAGTACAACAAAGGCGAAAAATCCAATCGAACAGGTTGTCAGAACGCCTCAATTAAAGCAAACAATGTCGGCCAAGAATGTACAAATCACTATTCCTGCCGACAAAGATTTTGCACTGTCGTTTGACTTAGACCAAGATTTGGACTTTAAGCAAGACCAAAAGGATTACAATGTATCTATGGAGCTTAAGTGGGCGTTTACAAACATCCAAGCAAAAGGCATTGATTCTTTGCCTTCCGTTGTGTCCAGCGATATTTCGGCGACAGGCTTTACGGTGGGGCAAATGCTGACATACTCGGCGCAAATGGATAATTATCAACGTGCGCAAGATTTGCCAAAATCTCCAAGCAAAGATTTGGCGGTTAAAACGGCAGAAAAGGAAGCCAAAGATGCGTATGATAAATTGCTCGACAAGCTTGTTGTGACGGTTAATCAAGTGCTTTTCGAAGCGCCACAATACCGCGTTGTGCTCAAAGGCACGATTGTACCAAAGCTTGAACAATTCAAAGGCACGTTCCAAGTGACAAACTTTGATTATCTAGCTCCCGAGCCAAAGAAAATTGATGATGCTGCTTGCAAGGCTGTGATTGATAAAATGGTTGCGGGTGAGCTTGCAGGCGAAGCTTTCACAACGGCTTATAAAGACTCGTGCGATGATAACAGAGGCGCTCTTGATGTGTTGCGTCCTTACCGCGATACGGCGCGCAAAGTCAAAGATGCCAAAGGCCAAGATGCTTTAATTTTCGATGTCGAGTATTTGGGTGATGATTTATATATCAATCGTCAAAAAGTCACAGACGAGCAAATGAATAACGTTTTGGGCGGAGTTTTGAAATAATGACTTCTTTGGAAGACATAATTGAAAGCTTTTCATTTTTGGACAGCTGGGAAGACAAATACCAATATTTGATCGAGTTGGGTGAGGCTCTCGAGCCTTATCCAACCCAGCAGAAAACGGACGCTTACAAGGTGGATGGCTGTATGAGTCAAGTGTGGCTCTATCCTGTTAAAAACGGTGATAAATATCACTTGATTGCAGACAGCGACGCAATTTTAGTCAAAGGCTTGATTGCAATCATTTTGGCCGCGTATTCGGATAAGACAAGTGCTGAACGCCACAGTGTGCCAATTGATGAGATTTTCCAAAAATTGGGGCTTGAAAACAACTTGTCACCGACTCGGCGGAATGGCTTTTTTTCCATGGTCAACAAAATTAAAACACTAGATTAAGAAAGGAACAACTATGACAGATTTAAAAGAATTAGAAAAACTGGCAGCTTTAAAAGAAAAAGGTTTGCTGACAGAAAAAGAGTTTAACGAACAGAAAAAAGCAATACTGGCGGGCGATTCGCAAGTTGAAAATGCACAAGCATCCGCAGAGCTTAGCCCGAAATCCACAACGGCTTATGTCGTTTTGGCGTTCTTTTTCGGTTGCTTGGGTGTACATAACTACTATATTGGCCGCTGGAAACAAGCTACAGCTCAACTGTTGTTGACAATCTTGTCCCCATTTACGCTGTTCGCAGCTTTGCTTGCAAACGTGATTTGGGTGGCGTGCAATATCTTTTCAACGAAGACAGACGGCAAAAAACGCGTGATGCCTGAAAATAATGTGTTGCGTGTGGTGCTCGGTATCGTCTCGCTGTTCTTCTCGTTAATCTTCATCGCAACTTGCTCTATAGGGGCGATGGCGGGCTATACAAAAGCGATGAACAGCTATAAAATCGGCGGCGTATTGAACTATACAGCGCAAGTTTATATCTTTAACCAAATCCAATATCAAGACGGCGTCACACGCGATTGCAAAGACGTTGTCGCTTTGAATGAGGAGTTGCAATCTTTGGCAAACATCAATTGTCAAGTCGTGTCCACAAAGGACTACACTCGCTTGTCCTACACGGGCTTTAACAAAAGCTTGATGGACGAGCTGGAAGAGTTGTCCTCGGACGAATCTATTGTGACTGTGAAAGGTAAGACTGTGACAATCACAATGCCTAATGCACAATAAAAAAGCCTTTAAAATCCCTTGTTTTTCGGTAAAGCAGGGGATTTTTTTATGGCATTCATAAAAAATTCACTTTTAATGTGTATGTTTTTCGTATATAGTAAAGCGAAATAAACAAAGGTATGAATGATGAAAAAAGCGTTATTGTTTTCGGGGCAAGGCAGCCAATTTGTTGGTATGGGTAAAGATTTGTACGACCGCTATCAGGCGGCGCGTGACGTTTTTGACGCGGTTGATGAAGCGCTTGAAATCAAGCTTTCGGCCATTGTTTTTGACGGCACGGATGAAGAGCTGACCCAAACACAAAATGCGCAGCCAGCCTTGATGGCATTAAGCCAAGCAGTGTGGGCTGTGTTGCAAAAAGAAGCGGGTCTTTCGATTACGGATTTTGCTTATGTAGCGGGGCACTCTTTGGGCGAGTATAGTGCGTTGTGTGCCGCAAAGGCTCTGTCGCTGGTTGATACGGCAAAATTACTTCGTGCACGGGGGGAGGCTATGGCTTTGGCTTGCGCGCAAAACAAAGGTGCTATGGCGGCGGTTATCGGGCTTGACGCCGATGCCGTTGAAAAAGTTGCTGCAAAAGCGGGCGCTTATGTTGCAAACGATAATTCGGTTGGCCAGATTGTTTTAAGTGGTACGACAGAGGCAATTGAAAAAGCGTGTGCGTTAGCGCAAGAAGCGGGTGCTAAACGTGCTTTGCCACTGAAAGTCGCGGGCGCATTTCATTCGCCTTTGATGACATCGGCCGCCCAAACAATGGCGCCGCTCATTCAAAATGCCGAGTTTAAAACGCCGCTCGTGCCAGTGATTGCAAATGTGACAGCAAAGCCTGTACAAAACGTGGATGAAATTAAAAGCTTGCTTGTTTCTCAGATTTCGGGACAGGTTCGTTGGACAGCAACTGTACGTTATTTAAAGGCCGAAGGTGTAGAACAGGCGCTTGAGCTGGGTGCGGGTAAGGTTTTGGCGGGACTGGTGAAACGTACCGAGCCCGATGTCAAAGTAATCAGCATTGGCGATGTAATAGCGCTTGACGAATTTTTAAAAACACTCTAAATTATGAAAATAAAGGAGATACTATGTTTAGTTTAGAAGGTAAAACTGCTTTAGTGACGGGCGCCGCAGGTGGCATTGGTCGCGCAATTGTACGTACTTTGCACGCGCAAGGGGCAACCATCGCTATTACGGATGTGAAGCGTGAAGCTTTGGAGGCTTTTGCCGCCGAGCTTGGCGATCGCGTTTTTGTGTATGAAGCCAATTTGACGGACGCAGAGTCGGTCAAAACGCTGGTTAAATCTGCCGAAAAAGATATGGGCAAAATCGATATTTTGGTCAATAATGCAGGCATTACAAAGGACGGTCTTTCAATGCGTATGACGGACGAACAGTTTAACGCCGTTTTAAACATCAACTTGGTTGCGCCGTTCATGTTAATGCGCGCCGGGATGATGGGAATGATGAAGCGCCGTTATGGTCGCATCATTAATATGGCGTCTATTGTTGGCGTGATGGGTAATGCGGGACAAGCGAATTATTCGGCCTCCAAAGGCGGTTTGATTGCGATGACAAAGACGGTTGCGCAAGAGCTTGCATCACGTGGTGTGACGGCAAACTGTATTGCACCAGGCTTTGTGAAAACGCCGATGACGGACGTATTATCCGATGACGCAAAAGATAAATTATTAAAAGCTATTCCAATGGCGCGCCTTGGCGAGCCTCAGGATATTGCCAATGCTGTGGCCTTTTTGGCCTCGGACGAAGCATCGTACATCACGGGACAGACCGTGCATGTGAACGGTGGAATGGCAATGATTTAAAAAAGGTATTTGACAAAACCTTTTTTAATGTGCTATAAGTCTTATATTCTTGAAAAAGAATCGTTGTTATGCACATTTTTTAACAATGTTATTGGTTTAATAAATTGAGGAATTAAAAATGAGTGATATTGCTGAACGCGTAAAAAAGATTGTTGTTGAACACTTAGGTGTAGACGAATCCAAAGTAGTAGACAACGCAAGTTTCATCGATGATCTGGGCGCAGACAGCCTCGACACAGTCGAGCTTGTCATGGCTTTTGAAGAAGAGTTTGGTTGCGCTATTCCTGACAATGCGGCAGAAAAAATCCGCACTGTAAAGGATGCAATCGATTTTATCGAAAAGGCTGTTTAAGTTCACCCCGATAATTACCTCAAGCGCATCTTCATTCGGATTATTTTTCGGGTGATGACGCGCTTGTGGTTTTTAATAAGACTATAAATAATCAATTTTGTAAATAAAGGACAAATCTATGCGACGAGTCGTAATCACTGGTATGGGTATGGTGACGCCACTTGGCACCACTTTAAAAGAAAACTGGGAAGGCATTATTTCGGGTCATTCAGTTATTGAAAAAATCAATTCTTTTGATGTGACAGAGTATCCGTGTCAAATTGCTGCACAAATCCATACAGGGCAAGAAGCAGGACAGTTTAACCCATCTCAATGGATCAGTGAAAAAGAGCAACGTCATATAGATTTATTCGTTATTTATGGCTTGATTGCGGGGCTTAAAGCGCTTGAAGACAGTGGCTTTAAACCCGAAACAGAAGAAGAAAAGAACAGATCTGGCGTTTTGGTTGGATCGGGCATAGGTGGCTTGCAAACGATTGATAAAACGGTGCGAGTGCTGTGTTCCGATGGACCTCGTCGTGTATCGCCGTTTTTTATTCCTTCAGCTTTAACGAATATGATTTCGGGACATTTGTCTATCAGAGCGGGCTTACAAGGCCCTAATTCCAGCGTTGTGACTGCTTGCGCAACAGGCACGCATGCCATTGGTGATGCGGCGCGCCTGATTCGTTGCAACGAGGCCGATGTGATGTTGGCCGGCGGATCAGAAGCTTCCATTTGTCCTTTGGCGCTTGCGGGCTTTTCGCAAGTGCGCGCGCTGTCGACTCACTTCAACGAAACACCGCAAAAGGCTTCACGCCCGTGGGATAAAGCGCGCGATGGCTTTGTTATGGGAGAAGGCGCAGGCGTTGTGGTTTTGGAAGAATACGAACACGCAAAGGCAAGAGGCGCAAAGATTTATGGCGAAGTGTTGGGCTATGGTATGAGCTCTGATGCGCACCACATTACGGCACCAGGCAACAACGGCGCTTACCGAGCCATGAAAAACGCCTTGGCGCAATCGGGCTTAAATGCCAGTGATATCGATTACATTAACGCACACGGTACATCAACGGGTGCAGGCGATGTTGTAGAAATTCAAGCCGTCAAGGACTTATTCCACGACAGCATAGGAACAATTTCTATGTCCTCCACAAAGTCAACGGTCGGCCATTTGTTGGGTGCAGCGGGTGCTGTCGAGGCGATTTATTCGCTGATGGCGATGAATGAAAATGTACTACCTCCAACGGTGAACTTGGATGATCCGATCGAAGAAGCACAAGGTGTGGATTTGGTAGCAAATACAGCAAAAGACAAAAAGATTAACCACGTTTTGTCAAACTCGTTTGGCTTTGGCGGCACAAACGGCTGCTTGATTTTCGGGAAAGTTTAAGCTGTGCGGCGTGGCGTTTTCTTTTACATTTTTGTTGTGTTTTTATTAAGCTGTATTGTCGGTACTAGCGTTTTTAGCACGTACGAATTTTTCCTCTCGGAAGGTCCGCTTGAAGAACGCAAAGAGGTCTTAATTGAAAAAGGAATGCCTCTGCGTAAGATTGCATTTCATCTTAAAAATCAAGGTATTATTGACAGTCCTTCTATTTTTACACTCGGTGTTCGAGCCAATGGAAAAGCGGGCGATTTGAAGGCGGGAGAGTACTCGATTCCAGCGCGAGCCAGTGCTAAAATGGTGATGGATATCTTGACGGGTGGGCAGACTTTTATTCGCAAGATTACTATTCCCGAGGGGTTGACTTCTTATCAAATTGTGGCGCTTTTGGACAAGGCAAATGGTCTGACGGGTACAGTTGAAGAGTTGCCCGAAAATGGTACATTGTTGCCCGAAACTTATTATTATTCTACAGGGGATACAAAACAACAACTCATCGTGCGAATGCAAAATGCAATGAAGCGTACGATTGATGAACTATGGGACAAACGCGTCAGAGACCTACCTATTTCAACACCAAAAGAAGCAATTATTTTGGCGTCAATCGTGGAAAAAGAAACCTCTATTTTGGCCGAACAAAACCACGTTGCGGCGGTTTTTTTAAACAGATTAGTCAAAAAAATGCGTTTGCAATCCGATCCAACGGTGATTTTTGCGCTGTCTAAAGGGACAGGAATTTACAAAAAAAAGCTGTGGTCGAACGATTTAAAAAAGCCGCATCCGTTTAATACATATTACATTTATGGTTTGCCGCCTGAGGCGATTGCTAACCCTGGAAAAAACGCGATTGAAGCGGTACTACAGCCTTTTCAAACGGACGACTTGTATTTTGTTGCGGACGGAACTGGTGGACACGTTTTTGCGGCGACTTATGCCGAGCACCAACGCAATGTCAGGGCTTGGCGCGAGGTAAAAAGAGACCGTACTGTACGCCGTCAAATGCGCCGCATCAAACGCATTCAAAATATTCCAGAAGTTCCAGAAATGCCAGAAAATCGCCTTATTCATGATGCCGAAAAAAAAGGCGCTGTCGAGTTGGCTGAGGACAAAGAAGCAGCTGGCAAACTTGAGTCTGTCCCCGCTCCAGAGGCTGTTTCTGCTACAGCCTCGATTGATACCCCTATATCTGCTACAGCCTCTAAAACAGAGCCTGTGAGTGAAAAAGCAGTGCTAAAAAATCAAGAAAAGTCAATCTCTCCAAAGCCTGACTTTGTTCCAAAAGTCAAGCCAAACTTTCAGCAAAAAGAAAGTTTAGAGCTCAACAAAAAGCCTCTTCCTAAAGCCGCTTAAAAAATACTTGACAAAAACGGCGTAAAAGCGTATGCTAAACGTACACTTTTCAAAACAAAGGAGGCAATGCTATGGCAGAGATTAAAATGACCCCATTGGGTGGTTTGTACGAATTCGGTAATCAAAGTTATTTATATAAAGTGAACAACAGCGCTATTGTGATTGATACGGGCGCTTTTTTTGATGACGAGCAACCTCAGATGCAAATTATGCCCGATTATTCTCAGCTAGACAAAATAGCCAAGGATTTGAAAGCAATCATCATTACGCATAATCACGAAGACCACTTTGGTGGACTGACTTATGTTATGGATAAGTACCGCCACATTCCTGTGTACTGTACAAGCTTTGTCGCCTCCAACATAAAGCGCCGATTACAAGTTGAAGGCATTGTTATGAACGATCTGCAATCGCGCGTGAAAATTGTTAAGCAAGGTCGCCCTGAAACGATAGATAAAAACTTTACAATCGAGTTTATTGGCGTCAATCATTCAACGCCTCAAGCCAGTATAGTCTATTTGACAACGCCGATGGGCAATGTGTTGCATACAGGTGATTGGCGTTATGAGCGCAACCCTTTGCGCGATGCGATGGATTGGACGCGTTTGGCGCAAATTGGCAAGCAAGGCTTGACTGCGCTTGTGGCAGATTCTACAGGCATTGAAAACTTGTCATCGCCTCAATCCGAAACGGATGTTGCCAAAGGCTTGGACGATGTCATTCGCCGTCACATTGATAATCAAACTGTGATGATTTTTGGTGCTTTTTCGACCCATGTCGAGCGTGTAGCAACGATCTGCCAGTTGGCTAAAAAGTATAATCGTTTGCCAAAGCTGATGGGCACAGGTATGCTGATCAATCAAGAGGTTGGGCTCAAGCATGGTATGTTGCCGATGCGCCGCATTGAAACGGATGAAACTATGAGCTCATCACACGCGTTTTATATCGCGACAGGGACGCAAGCCGAGCAAGGTTCAGTCTTGGAACGCTTAAGCAAGGAAGTGCCGCTGCCAAAGCCTGCTTGTGTTGTGATGTCAGCAAGTGTGATACCGTCTCGAGCAGGTAAGATTGCGCGTATGGTGGCGGGGCTTCGGGCTAATGGTTATCAAGTTGTGCAAAATGATGCGGATAATTTGACGCATGTGTCTGGGCATGCGCCGCGTGCTGATGTTGAAGAGTTGATTAAGTTGGTGAAGCCCGAGATTTTCATTCCTATTCACGGTGAAGCACATCATTTGTTGGCGGCTGAAAAAGTGGCTCAGGACTTGTATGTGCCGCAAGTGGTACGTCTTGATCACGTGGGGCAGAGCATTTCGTTTTCGCAAAGCCGTTATGCTGCCTTGCATGAGGCTTTTGAGCCTAAACAAATTGTTAAAAAGAAGTCTTTTTCGCCTCAGCTTTTAAAACAAAAGAATTATCAATATAGCTGATTTTGTGAACGTTTTATTTTTTCCAGTATTTAATTTTGCAGGCGCACCGCGCGAGGGAACCCGCGCCTGCAAAATTAAATGGCGCAAAAAGATTACTAATGAAAACTCAGTGTTTGGATTATCGACAAAACACGTCCCCACCCTAAAGCGAGGGGCGAAGGCGCGACAAAAGGCGTCCCGCGCTTTCCTTCATTTCACATAGGCTTTATTCACCGCTCGGGTTTCATCGCATCTTTACTGCAGTGGCCAGTATAGAAAACTTTATCAATAATGGCGCATCAGCGCAACAAGCTTTCCTTGTACCCGTACGCGAGCGGCAGGTAAAATACGCGTTTGATACGCAGGGTTTTCTGGCTCTAAAGCAATGGAAGAACCTTGCCGCCTGAAACGTTTCAAAGTCACTTCAAGCCCGTCCACAAGGGCGACCACAATTTGTCCGTTTTCCGCCGTTTCTGTGCGTTGAATAATGACTGTATCGCCATCCATAATGCCGACATCAATCATCGAATCGCCTTCCACTTTCAAGGCATAGTGTTCGCCAAAACCGAGCATCGAAGTCGGCACTGGAATGCGCGTAGACATATCGCGTACAGCCTCGATCGGCGTGCCACAAGCAATTTTACCACAAAGCGGTATTTCAATTTCAGCCTCGGGCAACGGCGTGCGAGCAGGATCAAAACACGATAGCTCGATCACTTTTGCAGGTGGCATTTTGACCACCTCTAAAGCCCGAGCACGGTGTGGTAATTTACGTAAAAATCCGCGCTCTTCCAATGCTTTGAGCAATCGGAAAATCCCCGATTTAGACTTTAAGTCCAACGCTTCGCGCATTTCGTCATAGGACGGCGATACGCCATTTTTCTTTAATTGTTTGTCAATAAATAATAACAGTTGATGTTGTTTAGCCGTTAACATTTTAATCTCCCTATAAAAGGCATTCCAACTATATTCTCTTTTTGTTCTACATTAGTTCTTTTCATCTGTCAACACCTTTTTTTAATCTTTTTCGATGTTTTTGTGTTGAAAAAAAATCAAAACCATTTTATAGTGGTAAAAAATCATTTAAAGAGAAGAGGAAAAAATGGAATTTATCAGACTGCTGGGGCGCATATTTATTCGCTTTTTCGAAGCAACAGGGCGCTTAGGTATTTTTACGCTCAAGGCATTATATCATTGCGTCACGCCACCGTTTTATTTGAAACAACTGTTTACCCAGCTGGTCGAAATAGGCTTTTATTCATTGCCTGTTGTGGCTTTGACAACGACTTTTTCGGGTATGGTCATTGCGCTTCAAACGTACACAGGCTTTGCCAGAGTATCGGCCGAAGGTGCTGTTGCTATGGTTGTGTGGATAGCTGTCACGCGCGAGCTTGCGCCTGTGATGGCGGGATTGATGGTGGCAGGGCGTATTGGCGCTGCGATGGCGGCTGAGCTCGGCACAATGCGCGTCACAGAACAAATCGATGCGCTGACAACATTGTCAACAAATGCATTCAAATACTTGATTTCACCGCGTATTATTGCAGGTGTATTGATGCTGCCATTCTTGGTGTTGATTGGTGATGTGCTGGGTATCTGTGGTGGCTATTTAATTGGCGTGTACAAATTGGACTTTAACGCAACGTCTTATTTAGTCAACACATGGAATTTTATGCAGCCAATGGACGTGATTTCGGGCTTGGCTAAGGCTGCGGTATTCGGCTTTATCATCACGCTGATGGGGTGCTATAACGGCTTTCATTCCAAAGGCGGTGCGCAAGGCGTGGGTGCTGCGACAACAAATGCAGTTGTGTCTTCATCGATTTTGATTTTGATTTTCAACTATATTATTACAGAGATTTTCTTTCAAAGCTAAATAAAGGGCAAGGGCTATGTTATCATTTCTTTTTAAACGCAAAGCACAAGTTCAACAGTCAGGCAACTTAAAAATTAAAATGACCAATGTGTTTAAAGCATTTGGCAAAAAGCAAGTTTTGTCGGGGCTTGATTTGCAGGTTGACAAGGGCGAATCGCTCGTTATCATTGGAGGCTCAGGCACGGGCAAGTCGGTGACTTTAAAGTGTTTATTGGGCTTGCTAGAGCCAGACGATGGATCGATTCAAATAGACGGCGTTGAGTTGGTCGGCGCAGGTCCTAAAACACGCGAGGCAATCAATGCACAAATTGGTATGTTGTTTCAAGGGGCGGCTCTGTTCGACAGTATGAGTGTGTGGGAAAATGTCGCATTCGGACTTATTCAAGGGCAAAAAATGCCGCGTAAAAAAGCCAAGCAAATCGCGCTGGAAAAGTTGGCGCAAGTGGGACTTTCCAAAGATGTTGGCGATATGTATCCTGCCGACTTGTCGGGGGGAATGAAAAAGCGGGTCGGGCTGGCGCGCGCGATAGCGACTAATCCTGAAATTATCTTTTTTGACGAGCCAACAACGGGGCTGGATCCAATTATGTCCGATGTGATTAACGATTTGATTGTCGATTGTGTTAAAAAGCTGGGCGCAACCGCGCTGACGATTACGCACGATATGGCCTCGGCGCGAAAAATCGCAGATAAAATTGCGATGCTCTACCAAGGCAAAATTATTTGGGTCGGCACTGTCAAGGAAATCGAAAAGACGGATAACCCGTATGTCAAGCAGTTTATCAACGGTTCGGCTAAAGGACCTATTCAAATGTCGGTAAAGGAATAAGATGGCAAAATCATCGACACAATTTATATGTCAATCTTGTGGTGCTGTGCACGCTAAATGGGCGGGCAAGTGTGATGCTTGCGGCCAATGGAACACAATTGTGGAAGAAGTCGCGCCATCGGCCACAACTTCTAAATCCGTCAGTGGTGGCAAAGGCGGGCGCAAGTTGGACTTTGTGGATTTAAAAGGCACCTCAGAGCGCGCCTTTCGTTTAAAGTCAAACATTACAGAGCTCGACCGCGTGTGTGGCGGTGGATTGGTTGAAGGTTCGTGCATTTTGGTGGGCGGTGACCCTGGGATTGGAAAGTCCACATTGCTGTTGCAGGCTGTGGCGCGCTTGGCACAAGGTGTGAATAAACAAGGCTCTCCAACACGGTGTGTGTATATTTCAGGTGAAGAGTCAATAGAGCAAATCCGCTTGCGTGCGGCACGTTTAGGCCTGAAAGATGCGCAAGTTGATTTGGCCAGTGCGATGAACGTGCGCGACATTTTGGCCTCCTTGGATGTGCCAGAGCCAGAACGAGCCGATGTTGTCGTGATTGACTCGATTCAAACGATGTTTGTGGATACGTTGGACTCTGCCCCTGGTACAGTCGGCCAAGTTCGTGCCGCTGGACACGAGCTGATCCAACTTGCAAAGCGCAAAGGCTTTATTTTATTCCTAGTGGGGCACGTGACGAAAGAGGGCACTTTGGCGGGCCCGCGCGTGCTGGAGCATATGGTGGATACGGTTTTGTACTTTGAGGGTGACAGAGGACACCACTTCCGCATTTTGCGCGCGGTGAAAAACCGCTTTGGGGCAACCGATGAGATTGGCGTGTTTGAAATGACAGAGCAGGGATTGAGTGAGGTTGCTAATCCGTCAGCGCTGTTTTTGGCCGAGCGCCGAGGAAATATCTCAGGTTCGTGCGTGTTTGCTGGCATTGAAGGGTCGCGCCCTGTGTTGGTCGAAGTGCAAGCGCTGGTTGCGCCAAGTTCGGGAGCAAATCCGCGCCGAGCTGTGGTTGGTTGGGATAACAATCGGCTCAATATGGTGTTGGCTGTGTTGGAGGCGCGCTGTGGCGTTCTTCTCAACAACCGTGACATTTATTTGAATATCGCGGGCGGCTTGAAAATATCGGAGCCTGCGGCAGATATGGCGGTTGCAACGGCGATTATTTCATCTTTGACGCAAAAAGCGGTGCCTGCCGATATGGTCGTATTTGGTGAGATTGGCTTGTCGGGCGAAACACGTGCCGTCAGCCAAATGGATTTGCGTTTGAAAGAGGCCGCTAAATTGGGCTTTACCAAAGCGATGATTGCGCCGTTTCACGCGGGCAAGAAAAAAACAGCATCCGACATCAAAGTGGACGAGGTCGGGCATTTAAAATCATTGGTGGACTTTTTTATCAAATAAAGGAGTAATGTTAAAATGGGATTGATTGACTGGGCAATAATCGGAACGCTTTTAATATCGGCTTTGTTCGCGTTTTACCGCGGTTTAGTGCGCGAGCTGTTGGGCTTGTTGGCGTGGATCGGTGCGGCTTTTGGTGGCTTTTATGGTTTGGTGTTGGCGCGTCCGTTGTTTCGCAAAATGATTTCTAATCCGACTTTGGCAGATATCATTGCAGCGGTTGTCATTGCTTTTGTGATTTTGGTCGTCTTTACAATCATCAATTCAAAAATTAACGAAAAGCTGCGCAAAAGCGTGCTGAGCGGATTGGACAGAACTTTAGGACTTTTCTTTGGCGTGTTGCGCGGGGCGTTGTTGGTGATTTTGATTTACTTTTTGGCGTCTTTTGCAATGCCTGAGGAAAAAATGGAAAGCTACCAAAATGAAAATATGATTTTGCCATATGTCGTCAGGACGATTCCTGTGCTGGAAAGCTTGTTTCCGTCATCGATGTTGGAGGGCTTGAAAGAAGTCCACACGAATGATGACAAAACAACCGTTGATACGTTGGAAGTCAAAGTCAAGCCAGATATGACGGAAGAAGCGGCCGATGCGCCCGCTCAACAAGGCAAGCAGACTGAGGCTATTCCTTATGACGACAACGATTTAAACGGTATGAATAATCTTTTGGAGTCTTTAGATTAAAATGTTGTACCTGTATTTTGTATTGGGCTTATTTTTCTTGGCTTACGGTGGTGATACGTTAGTCAAAGGCGCTGTCGGCGTTGCCAGAAAATTGAATGTTTCACCTTTGGTGGTTGGTATCGTTTTGGTGGGCTTTGGCACATCTACGCCCGAGTTAATCGCAAGCATTTTGGCGGTGTTTCAAACGCCCCCGTCTCCCGCGATAGCGGTCGGCAATGTCGTTGGATCAAATATTTGCAATATCTTGTTGGTGCTGGGTGTGACGGCTCTGATTGCGCCTGTGAAAATCGAAATGAAATCTTTTGCACGGGATAGCTTGTTCTTGGGGTTATCGACTGTGGCATTGTTTGTGGCGGCAATGCTGGGTGGGCTGAATTTTGTCGGCGGCGCTGTGCTGGTTATGATGCTTTTTGCGTATGTCGCTTATTGCTATGTCTCTGAGCGCAAGGACAAAAAGGCTATCAAGCAAATGCAAGCCGAGCAAGAACAAACAGCTCCTCTCAAGCATTCGACTTTTGTTTATGTGATGATAGCCGCGCTTGGTATGATGATGACGATGTTGGGCGCAAAAGCGCTTGTCTATAGCGCAGTTGCTTTTGCGCGCCAGTGGGGCATTTCAGAAACGGTCATTGGTCTGACTGTCGTTGCTGTGGGAACTTCCTTGCCCGAGCTTGCCAGTTCGATAGCGGCGGCTTTGAAAAAGCAAAACGAGCTTGCCTATGGCAATATCGTAGGATCGAATATTTATAATGCGTTATTTATTCTGGGGGCGGTTGCTTTGTTGACACCGTATCAGTTTCCGTCTGATATTTGGCCAAGCTTAACGATAATGGCGATGACGACTTTGTGGTTGATTGTGCTGGGTGCGTACAAGCAAATTTCACGCTTGATGGGATTGTTATTTTTAATGGCTTATGTGGGGTATGTTGTATGTCTGATGTTGTAATTGTGGGTTTGTCTGGTGGTGTTGATTCGTCTTTGACGGCATTGCTTTTAAAAGAGCAAGGTTATACCGTCATCGGTGTTTCTATGTCCATTTATAACAGCGATATTCCGAACTTGAAGTTGGCGGGCAATGCGTGTTATGGACCCGAAGAAAAAGCCGATATTGTTGATATTCAAAAATTCGGTGATAAAATCGGGATTAAGACGTATGTGTTTGATTGCGCCGATGAGTACAAAAAAACGATTTTGTCGTACTTTAAATCCGAGTACGCAGCAGGGCGCACGCCAAATCCTTGCGTGATGTGTAACGAGTTGATGAAGTTTGGGCTTTTGAATGAAAAGGCAAAGGCCGAAGGTATCAAGTATGATTACTTTGCAACAGGCCATTATGCCCGCGTGAAAAAGGATGAGGCGACAGGACGTTATTTGCTTTTGAAAGGCAAAGACCCCAAGAAAGATCAAAGTTATTTCCTGTATCGCTTAAGTCAAGATCAGCTAGCGCATGTGAAGTTTCCTTTGGGTGAGCTGACAAAAGAGCAAGTGCGTCAAATGGCGCGTGAAAAAGGTCTTTCGGCGGCGGAAAAACCCGACAGTCAAGACTTTTATTCAGGCGACTATAATGACTTGCTGCAAATGAAGCCCAAGAAAGGCAACATTATGCTTTTAAATGGCAAAGTGCTCGGCACACACCAAGGCTATTGGAACTATACAATCGGCCAGCGCAAAGGATTAGGTATTGGCTATCCCGAGCCGTTGTTTGTGCTCGATGTGGACGCCCATAAAAACATTGTGTGGGTTGGCACAAGTGCTGACACGCAAAAAGATACGTGCTTTGTTGCGGATTTGCATTGGATTGCGTTTGATAAAGACAACTTGCCGTCCTCATTTAGGGCAACCGCAAAGCAACGCTCGACAGCAAAGCCTGCGCCTGTGACGGTTTATATCGAAAACAATGAGGCGCGCGTTGTTTATGACGAGCCTCAACGTTCGTTTACTCCAGGTCAATCGATGGTGTTCTATGACGGCGATGTTGTCATCGGCGGTGGTATTATAAAAAAGCCCACTGCTGAGATTTAAAAGGGCACACAGGTGAAAGGAGCTTTTTAACGGATGCACTCTGTGGATGATTTTCTGGGCGGTAAAATCAAGCTAGAACAAGGCGATTACAAGGCCACTTCGGATGCCGTGTTGTTGGCTTCGGCAGTGCCTGCACGTTCAGGACAAAGTGTGCTTGATGTGGGCTGCGGCAATGGAGCGGTATTGTTGTGCTTAATGGCGCGCGTGGCGGGCTTGCAAGGCGTTGGCGTTGATATACAACCCGAGATGTTGGCGCTTGCGCAAAAAAATGCCCAGCTCAATGGCTTCGAGGCAAACTTTGACTTGCTGGATGTTGCACACCAGCCTTCCAGTTGGAAAGAGCGCCAATTTCATCACGTTTTTACAAACCCGCCGTACTTTACGGAGACTCCTGCCCGAGCCAATGCCGTGACAGCCAAAGCTCATCAGCAAGCGTTAGACTTAAAGGTGTGGCTTAACTTTTGTATCAAAAAGGTGCGGGCCAAGGGAACGCTGACGATTATTCACAGGACAGAAGCCGTGCCTGAAATCCTGTCCGTTTTAAACGGCCGGGTGGGCAAAATTGTGCTCGTGCCGTTCTATCCAAAGGCAGGTGTTCGTCCTAAACGCGTGTTAATACAAGCTTCGATGAATTCCAAAGCACCCTTTGAGCTGCATACAGGCTTTGTTTTACACAACGATGACGATACCAGATCTGAATGGGCGGAAGACGTTATGCGTTTTGGCAAATCTTTGTTTTAATGTTGCAACCCGCGAAACAATTCGATTTCTTACAGAGCCTGCTGTATTCGGAGTCGTTCTACAGGGGGCTCTGTATCGAATATATAATAAATATTGTGGGCTTTGCT
>OQVL01000533.1_pt1 | contig 20551 bp, 18 predicted proteins | sample 1691501 | NCBI WGS metagenome assembly OQVL01 (sample SAMN03418253, study PRJEB22391) | human gut metagenome | biome: human-gut; feature: organic feature; material: feces | host: Homo sapiens | place: Tanzania | collected 2013-01 | reverse complement strand
AGCAGGCGGTGTGCTATACACATTTTCACTCAAACAAGGTTTTTAGAGGTGACCATAAGATTGACAGGAGATATCTGATGAAGATAATGGCAGTAGACTACGGTGACAGCCGCACAGGGCTTGCAATGTGCGATAAGAGCGAGATCCTGGCTTCTCCGCTGTACACGATAAACATGAAGGATTTCGACCGCTGCATCGAGATGGTTGCGCAGGCGGCGCAGGAGAACAAGGCGGAGCGTATCGTCGTCGGGAATCCGATAAACATGAACGGCACGGAGGGTCCGCGCTCCGAGAAGTGCAGGCTGTTCGCGGACAGGCTCCGGGAGCTTGTCGGCGTTGACGTTGTGATGTGGGACGAGCGTTCCTCCACCGTCACGGCTATTGGCTTCATGAACGACGTGAACAAACGCGGAAAGAAGCGCAAGGAAGTGCTGGATTCCGCTGCGGCGGCGGTTATCCTGGACGGCTACCTCGCCTGGCGCAAAAATCACCCCGACGCGGACTGATAAATGGGTGAAAATGCTTGACATTCCGGCGTATTAGGGGTAAAATATAATAGGGTGCAGTGTTTGTTCCTGCACCCTTTTTTCATTCGAAATTCTAAACCGAAAGGAAATCATAGACATGAGCAATTTCCAGACAGCAAGGATATTCAGCGACAACATGGTGCTTCAGTTCAGCAAACCGCTGAGCGTGTTCGGCACCGGCGCTGACGGCACTGTTGTGACAGTCAGCATTACCGGCGATGAAGCCGCGCAGACCTCTACAGTCGTAAAGAACGGCAGGTAGAAGCGCACGTTCGGGGTATCGTCGTTTGCAATGCTCCCTCCGCAGCCTGCGCAGGACTGCGTTGAGCTTACCGTGACTGACGGCGCGGACACCGTGAAGTTCAGCAACGTGGCTGTCGGAGCTGTATGGCTCGCCGGCGGTCAGAGCAATATGGAGCTGGAACTCCAGAACTGCAATACCGGCAAGGAAAGCCTTGAAAACGACGATACCCCGAACGTGCGCTTCTACTACACGATGAAGAAATCCATCGCGGACGAGAGTTTCTTTGAGAGCGAAAAGTGCATGGTCTGGAACGATTTCTCCAACAAGGAGAGCGCCAGGTGCTGGAGCGCGGTGGGATACTACTTCGCAAAGGAACTGTCCGAGAAGCTCAACATGACGGTCGGAATCATCGGCTGCAACTGGGGAGGAACTTCCGCCAGCGCGTGGCTCAGGCGTGAATACGCGGACGGCGAAACGGCGATATACTTCGATGAGTACGACAAGGCGATAGAGGGAAAATCCGAGCAGCAGCTCCGGCAGGATTACCTGGATTACCAGGCGTACCACGCTGAATGGGAGCGCAAGAGCGCGGAGTACTATAACAACACCCCGAATCCCACCTGGGACGGATGTCTGGAATACTGCGGCGAGAATAAGTACCCCGGTCCGGCTTCTCCGCTGAATCCCATGTCCCCGGGAGTGCTCCACAAGAGCATGGTAGAGCGTATCGCCCCCTACACCATGACCGGAGTTATCTGGTACCAGGGAGAGAGCGATGACCACCGTCCGGATATGTACTATAAGCTGCTCAACCAGATGATACGCTGCTGGCGCGACGACTGGAACGACGAGCTGTTCTTCGTTATCGGTCAGCTGCCCATGCATCGCTGGGAGGCAGACCAGGACATCAAGCACTGGTGCAGGATACGCGAGGCGCAGGCAAAGACCACCCGCGAAACCGCAGGAACCGCGCTGGCAGTTCTTATCGACTGCGGCGAGTTCAGCGAGATCCACCCGAAGGACAAAAAGACCCCGGGACATCGCTTCTGTCTTGCGGCGCTGAACGGCTGCTATCAGGTGCAGTTCGTTGACGCCGAGGACGGCATGGAAGAGGGCGGATATTCCACCTTCAATCCGGAGGCGTATGAAGTATGCTGGAATTCCGACAGCGTTGACGTGTTCGTGTCCACCGGGCTTTGCCTGGAGGTAAAGGACGACGCAGAGCAGATAAGCGGTTTCGAGTTGATGGATATTGACGGCGAGTGGCACAGCGCAGCGGCAGTGCTTTCTGACAAGGAACTGTGGAATGCCGGCGAGGGCACCGAGATACTCCACGTCACCGGAGTTGAATACCCCTGCGGCGTGCGCTACCTCTGGACGAACTACACCGAGGATATTCCGCTGAGGGACGGCGAGAACGAAGTTCCCATGCCGCCGTTCATCTTCACGAAGCCCGGTTATCATGGCTGATAAAGGAGCTGTTTTTCATGGAAAAGGAAAAGATAGACAGAATAAACCACCTTGCGAGAAAGCACCGTGAACACGGACTCACCGACGAGGAAAAGGCTGAGCAGGAAGCGCTCCGCAACGAGTACCGCGAGGGATTCAAGAAGGGTCTTGCCCAGCACCTGGACAATGTGTACTACAAAATGCCGGACGGCAGCCTTGTAAAGGCGGTCAAGGGCGAGGTCAAAATACCCGGAGTGAACACGGAGGGAAAGAAATGATAGCATTAGTTACCGGCGCCAGCTCCGGAATAGGCAGGGATATCGCGCGCTCCCTGGCAAAACACGGCATAAATGTGATAATCACCGCACGCCGCCGCGACCGCTTACAGGAACTCAAAGCAGAGCTTACCGAGAAGTACGGCGTAAAGGTCAAGATAATCGCCGCCGATCTTTCGGATACCGCCCAGTGTGTGGAATTACACCGGCGTGTAAAAAAATACAATATCGACATTTTCGTGAACAACGCAGGATTAGGAGTTTTCGGCGAATTTACCGACACCGATCTCGACCGCGAACTTGACGAGCTTGATGTGAATATCCGGGCGTTCCACATTCTGTTCAAGCTGTTCCTCCAGGATTTCCGGAAGCGCGACTACGGCTTCATTCTGAACACCGCAAGCAGCGCCGGATTTTTCCCGGGACCCTGCTTCTCCTCCTACTACGCAAGCAAGGCGTATGTGGTAAGAATGACCCAGGCTGTCCACGAGGAATTACGCGCGGACCACAGCCACGTTTCGCTGTCGATGCTGTGTCCGGGTCCGGTCCAGACGGAGTTCATGGACAAGGCAAGGGTGAATTTCTCCGTGCCTCCTCAGTCCAGTGAATATGTGGCGGAATACGCTGTGCGTGAGATGTTCGCAGGAAAGCTGACCATAGTTCCGTCAAATCTCCTCAAGGTGGGGATAGTGTTCGGAAAGACCGTACCGGACTGCGTCCTCGCATTCTTCGCACGGCAGATACAGAGCAGACGGGAGCGGCTGTGATATGGCGTCAGTAACGGAAGTAACGGTGCGCTACGCCGAAACCGACCGCATGGGAGTAACTCACCATGCGGTATATCCGATCTGGTTCGAGATGGCGCGCACGGATTATATCAAGAACGCGGCGATGAGCTACGCCGAGATGGAGCGGCAGGGAGTGATGATTCCCGTCACCGGGATCTCATGCAGATACCGCCTGCCCACCGGATATGACGACACCCTGGTGATAACCACAAAGATCACGCGGTTTTCCCCGGCACGGGTGGAGTTCAGCTACACCGCGGTGTTAAAGGGCGAAACGGATATCCGCTGTGAGGGCACCAGTGCGCATGCGTTCGTGGATTCGCAGACATTCCGCCCGCTCAACCTGAAAAAGGCAATGCCCGAGCTTTACGCAAGGCTGGAAGAGGAAGCTGCAAAGGATATGGCACTCTGAGGAGGGTTCGGCTGCGCCCGGACGGCTGATATTATCTGTCCACGGCGCGGCGCAGCGGTGATTACCTGTTTGCCGGACGTTCCGGCGCAGACCTTTAAGAGCCGGCATTCTGGAAACACATTGGAGAAGAAATGAAGCGATTTATAATACTTGGCGGCGTAATACTTCTGGGAGCGGCTTCGGTGCTGATGTACACGCTGTTTCCGCCCAGCCAGCAGGATATAACGGCATCCACGGAGCCTGACGGTGAGATCACTCTCACCGAAAATGAGAACGAGCCTTCCGGGAAGATCAGCTTTTCGCTGCCCTCCGGGTTCTATTCGGAGAACATCTCGGTGGAGCTTTCCGCGGATTCCGGGGATATCTACTTTACCACGGACGGCTCCGACCCGTCGGCGGAAACCGGCACGCTGTATTCCGCGCCAATAGAGATCAACGCCTCCACCGAGGTCGCCGCTTCGACGATAAAGGCGGTCGTGGTGGACGGCGACGGCAATCCCGGCGAGATATTCACCACCAGCTACGTCACCGGACAGGACGTCGATGAGCGCTTCGGGGACAATACGCTGGTATTTGTGCTGAGCACGGACCCCTATAATCTGTACGATTATGAGTACGGTATTGCGGTGCCCGGAAAGGTGTACGACGACTATGTAAAGGAACACCCGGGCGAGGAGATCCCCTACAATGCCCCGGGCAACTACTATATGACCGGCGCAGAGTGGGAACGCCCGATATATGTTGAGGTGTTCGAGAGCGGCGGAAACAAGGTCATCGACCAGGCAGCAGGCGTAAGGCTCTCCGGAGGTTACTCCAGGGTGCCGGACCAGAAATCCCTGCGGCTCATCGCACGGAAGAAATACGACCCGGACAACGGCAAATTCAAGTATGCGTTCTTTAATGGCGCGGAAACCGCCGATGGAGTCCCGGTGGCGGAATACGACCGCATAGTGCTGCGCAACGGCGCGAACGACCGTGAATTCGCCGGGGTGCGCGACGAGCTTTCGCAGAAGCTGGCGCAGGATTACGGCTACCCGGTGACCCAGCACTGCACTCCGGCGGCGGTGTTCCTCAACGGGGAATACTACGGATTTTCCTGGGTGCATGAGAACTATAATGAGGATTACCTCGCCACCTATTTCGGCGGAAACAAGGAGAACTACGAGATAATCAGCAACACCGAGGACGCTGACGAGGGCAGCGAGCGCGCTCTAGTGGACTACGCAAAGGTGCTGGAATACTACGACAGGGACCTCACGGACGACAAGACCTTCGCGGAGTTCTGCGAGCTGGTGGATATCGACAATCTCATGCAGTACTACTGCATGGAGGTGTTCATCGCAAACAAGGACTGGCCCGGAAACAACTACAAGGCATTCCGCTACTATCCGGACGAGGGCGAGGACGCCAGCGGATTCCGCGACGGTAAGTGGAGGTTCATGTTCTTCGACGCGGAGTATGCCTGGAGCCTTTACGGCGACCGCCCGAACCAGAACACGCTGCGCGACCTGCTGGACGGGAATCACATGAGCGGCGAAAGCAAGGCGCTTATCGCACTGCTGAAGCGCGACGACATGAAGCAGAAATTCGCGGCGGTCATGTCCGATCTGACGGCGTACGCGTTTGAGGAAAACCACATCAACGAAACCCTGGACGAGCTGCTTGAAATGAGCGACAATGAGCAGTTCTACGCGCTGGACCACGGGATTATCTCCACCTGGGCAAATCAGGGGACTTTTGCCGACAGCCGACAGCAGATAAGGGATTTCGCAGCAGTCCGCAAGAAGTCGGTGTTCAACAATATGTACAAGCTTTTCGAGTGGGAGAGCGACGAATACAACATATCCGTCACATGCTCCCAGGGCGCGGTGACGAAGCTGAATTCCCAGACCAAAAAGGGCAGGGGAAGCTTGTGGGGGACCTACAGCAACGCGGTGAGCGTTCCACTTTCCGTCAGCTTTACCTTCAGCAGAAAGAGATGTTTGACAGGCACACCCATCGTGTGGAGAATCGGATCGTAAGCATTTCCCAGCCGTACCTCCGCCCGATCGTCCGGGGCAAAGCAAAGACGCCGGTGGAGTTCGGCGCGAAGTATGATGTCAGCGTCGACGAGAAGGGACACGCCCGGCTTGAAAAAATATCCTTCGATGCATACAATGAATGCGGCACGCTCCAATGCGCTTCGGAACGGTATCTGGCACGGACGGGGCATTATCCCAGGCGGATCCTGGCGGATAAAATCTACAACACGGCGGAAAACCGGGAGTATTGCAGAGCGCACGGGATCCGCTTGTCGGGACGGGGACCGGGACGTCCGCCGAAACTGAGTCCGGAAGAACGCAAAACGGAGCGCAGGGACAATGTCGACCGCAATGAGGTGGAGCGGTTTTTCAGCCGGGAGAAACGAACGTGCGGAGCGGCATTGATCGTGTCGAAACTGGAGGAAACGACTTTGTCGAGCATCGCCTTGTCAGTGCTTGTCGCCAATCTTTTCGGGATCCCGTTCGGTCCATTTTTTATTATCTTTTTGCGGGATGATCAAAACATCGGCAAAAAGCACCATATCCTGAGGTTTTTCGATGACGATGACAGTTTTTCATAAATCCGGTAAATGCACACAGAGAGCCGCGCCATATAACTCAGGCATGACAAAAGTACCCCCCCCTTCCGCTGAATCTCTGCATCCACCGTAAAAATCATGCCTTATTGAGCAGACACTACATAGAAAGAACTGCAAGAAATTGCAGAGGATGGATTTTTGTCTTCGGAAGGCAAAAATGGGTTTAAAAACAACAAAACAACAAAAAAAACGTGAAATCTGGGGTTCAGTCCCTTGAATTTTACATAACAGGTGCGGACCCCAACGTACTGAGCGGCAACGGAACGCCGCTTTTCCTGCTGGCGATTCTCTCCGGCAATCCACAGATCATTGCGCAGTTTCAGACTGTTCCCATAGACCGGTCGCTGACCGACCGCCAAGGCAACACCATTCCGATCATGGCGGCGAAAAAACAGAACTGGGACATCCTGCATGAATATCTGACCGAAGAAAATAAACAGCAGCGCAACAAGGACGGCTGCAATGTGCTGTTCTATGCCTGCGCCAGCAATGCGCCGGAAGAAGAAGTGCTTTTCCTTTTGAAAAAAGGAGTCGATGCAGACAGTCCGGTTTTTTCGCAAAGTGCGCTTTATGCCGCGGTAACTCACGGCAGTACAGACGCCGCGCGGACCTTGCTGTCCCGAGGCGCGGTATCCTGGTCGGCAACGGATTCGGAAGGAAATGATGCGCTGATGCTGGCGTCACAGCAAGGCAGTCCGGAGCTGGTTCAGCTGATCCTGGATAAAATGCCGAAACTTTCCGTATTCAGAAAGAACCGGAAAAATCAGACCGCCATGGCTCTGGCGCAAGCCGGGAATCATACGGAGATTGTATCTCTGCTGCGTTCGGCAATGAAACGCCAGATGGAACAGCGCCTGACCGCTCTTGACGCCAAATCCATTCCCTGGGAACAGAAAATCCGGCAGGCGGAAGCCATGCGTCCGCAGGCTGGCGGATTCCCCGAAGTGGTCGGGCTGGTGGACGCTCATATGAAAAAGTATAACGCGGAAATTGTTCTGGAACAGACCCAGGCTTTGAATGCGGCAGTCAATGAAGCCGACGAACTCAAAGATCCGGAGATTGCTGTCCGGAAACTGAAATACGCTCTGACGAAACATCCGAGGGCGGAAGCAGCCAGCGTCAATCGCGCCAAAGACAAAATCGAGGATTTGCAGCGGCGTATAGCCGAAATCAAACGGAAAGAAGAACGTGTGGCGGCTTTGCGCAGAAAAATCGATTCAATGAGCCAGGCAGAATTGCGTGCCGAAGCATCCAATGTCATCAATAATTGGCTGAAAGATATGCAGGTGGGAAACGATACAGGAAAGTATTGGAAATACCCGGAACTGCGGGATCGGTTGTTCAGCGTCAAAAGCTGGACGATTCTGGACGGCAGCACCTGGGGCGCATACAGCAGTTCCGTCAAAATCATCATCGAGTCTTCCACCAAAGGCGGGTCCCCGATTCGGAAAGTATGGAGTGTTTCATTGACGCGTGACGAAGATGACGAAATGAAGCCGAAAGTGCTTTCGCTGTCCTCGGTGGATGATTGATGCGGTTTACTGCTGAAACAGCAGAATGCTGAATCCAGCTCCTGCTGTCAGAAGCAGCAGACAGAGAATCGCCGCACCTGCCGGGACGGCGGTCAGCAGTAACCGTTTTCGGTTCGGGCTTTCCGTCCGGAAGCCTCTGAAAGCGGCAAGACAAAGCAGTCCCTGCAGTATCAGCAGAAACGGAAGCAATTCATTGAAGAGAGTGGAAAACAAGCCGGCGATTCCATAGGCACAGACCGCGCAAAGGATTCCGGCAATCAGCGGATTGCGCCGTCGGAAATACGCCGGAAAACCGCCATGCAGCGGCCAGCCCAGAAGCAGCAGCCAGCCGTACAGCGCAAAAATTCCATATGACGCCCCGACAGTCAGAGGGTCGCTGACCAGAGTGAAGGTGTCGGCTTTGATCCAGTCCGGACGGTATTTTTCCGCATAACGGATGCCCGGTGCCGGGGCTGCGCCCACGCCGTGAACCCAGTTGTCCGCAATCATGGCACAGCCGCCGCGCCAGAGATACAGCCGGTGCAGAATGGATTTTTCTTTCACTTGAAACGAGGACGCCGCACGTTTCCCGCTGTCCGGCAGCGGAATCAGCAGCAGTAGAAACAGCAGGAGCAGACTTGCGCTTTTCAGGGAGCGGGTCAGCCAAAGAAACAGCAGCAGACCCCCCAGACAGGCAAGCCAGGCTCCTCTGGAATAGGTCATGCCGATCCCGATGAACAGACTGATGATGACTGCAAATAGCGGAACTTCGCAAAAAATCCGCAATGGTGTCCGCTGGATTTTCCGGTCTGTCCATAACAGCATTCCGCAGCAGACCAGCGCAAGCATGACAAGAAATATGCCGCAGGTGTTCGGGGAGTGGAATGCCATTTGCAGCCGTTCATTGTCCAGATAATGGTACATCCCGTGTCAGCCTCTGTTCTGTCTGATTTTGAGTACAACCACTGTTCCGATGGCAATGACCGCAATGGGCAGAGTGATGAAAATCCCGTATTCCAGCAGCCAGACCCAGAACGATTCCAGAATTCCGGCAACCCAGTCCGCCGCATTGCCGCAATATTTGCCGATCGACAGGAAAAACTGTTTGATCGAATAGACCGCTTTTCTTCCTTTGCCGGGAGCATAGCCGTAGCTGTCCAGAATGTTGGTGCCGAAATTTTCAAAATTGGTGTCGATCCGGATAGAGCCTTCCGGCTGCCGGAATTCCCGTTCATCCATTTTCATTTCCCGCGGATTCCAGCTTTCTGTCGCCAGCAGTTTGCCTTCTTGGGAATAATAGGCAAAGCCATAAAGCGCAGGTTTCTTTTCATCCGCCGCAATGGTCAGTACAATTTTTTTGAAACTAAAACGCCGGAACAGTTCTTTCTGCTGGTAAAATTCACTTTTTTTGAGCATCCACTCCTGCAGTCCGGTCGGGATCGTGCCGGCTGGATAACGCTGATCCAGAAAATTTTCCCGTTCATTGAAATATTGATTTATGTTACGTACATGGCTGAAGGGGACTTTTTCCGGTGCCGTATCGATATCCGGGTACAGCGCGGTGAACAGATAGGCGGGGCGTCCCTCAAAGTAGGTTGATTCCAAAGAATATGTGCCGGTTTGAAAACGTTCCGGAATGATCATGCCGTAGAACGCCGTAGTCCAGACAAAAAATGCTGCCGGAATGGCCAGAATTTTGTTGCCGGCAGGCCACCCGGAAGAGCTCAGCAGATTTTTGTCTTCATGCCAATACCGATAACCTATAGCTGGCGGACAAAGCTCTATTATTACTGCCTTCCTGTCGTATCCCCGGCCGATTTCTTTGCGCAGAATACCATTATGTAATTTATAACAGTAGTCAGGGAATTCACGATGATAATCTTCAACTATAATGCCAAGCCGCAGATCGGTGGTTGTCATATACGTCCAGACTTTATTGAGGATGTTCCATGCCTGTTGTGATGATATTGCCGCCGCTTGACTCGACAGCATTGAAAACAGAAAAAGTGTGAGGAAAATTCTTTTCAGAATCCTGCAATGCATATTTCACCCCTTTCAAGTTAAAATGAGGATAGATACAACATCCTTCGTTACCTTTAGCATAGTATCTGGTTTTGTCAAGTCCCGGAAAATGAAAAACCTACATTATTTCATGCAATAAAATCGTCATCGTGTTTTCGATGCTGTAAGGATGTATTTTCAGGTTCTGTATTTCCTGCGCAAGCACAGGCTGCTGTGCATAATACAAATGAAATTCTGTGTTCGGGAAACGCTTTGCCAGAGTGAGAATTTCTTCCGGCAGAACGGTGTCAAGAGCAGAATTGAACAGCACAACTTTCTGAATTTTGTTTTCAGATTGATTGAATAATTGTATCAACATTTGAACGGATGCCGCCGGAGTTTCGCCAATGAACAGAACGGGGACGGGCGACAGCTGATTTTTCAGCACATCCGACACATCCGGCGCGGCGGAAGCAAAGCGGTGCAGAAAAACCGCGTTTCCCTGGAGGGCGGCATAATAACAGAAATCTTTGTAATGAACCGGACTCATCCGGGAATCTGCGCTGTAAATGATATTCCGGACGGGCTTCTGATCCGGCGGAAAATTTATCCAATCCGGATATTTCCGGTCGATCTGGCTGACCGCCTGGTTCGGGAGCTGTGCGGCAAGCCGCTGAAAATGACAGGTTCCGTTGACGGCGTCCGCCAGAAACGCACACATCAGACGGTATGCCGTATCGCCACCCGCATGGTGTTCGAATGAACCGCGGCGCAGGAATGAGGGGGTCTGCATGGTCTGGAACGGGATTCGGTATTCTTCGGCATTGCGGAGCAGTTCGGCGGTTGAGTCCAGACCGTAACAGCCCCAGTTGTGCAGAGCCAGCATGGGGACCGTGATGTGCTGCTGGAAGCGCACGTAACGGCTGCCGCCGCACCATGCCGCCGCCGCAATTTTCCGCGGATATGCCGCCGCCATCTGCTGTGCCATGCTGCCGCCGGAGGATTCGCCGGTGATGAGCAGTTTTTCCGGATGCAGGGAAAATTCTTTTTCGAGATGCGCCTTGATGCGGAAAATCAGTTCATACCAGCCGCATTCCCGGTAAATGTAATACTTCGCATGGTCCGTGACGGACTGGGTGTCCGCTTCGATGGTGAGCGAGAAGACACTGAATCCGTATTCCGCCGGAATTTTCCGGATCCATTCCGGCAGGTCCCGGCGCAGACGCGGGGCGTCGCCGTTGAACGGCGCATAAAACACCATATGCGAGGCAGAAGACAGCGGTTTGCCGTGAGAATCAACGGGGATCAGGTAACGTATCCGGGTTCTCCGGTTCAGCGGCAGATTCACGCGCAGTTCGAAAGTTCCTTCCAGAAAATCTGCGTTCTTCACCGCATTTCCCCGGAGTGCAGGATAAAGGAACTGCGGAATGTAGAAATACCAGACCATGACTGCAATCAGCAGAAATATGACTGCGGAAAAACCGGAAAGCCAATACCGTTTGCGTCTGTTTCCAATCATTCCGTTCACCTCCGGTCATTGTCCAATGGAACGCTGCCAAATACAAAAAAGCCGCCGGGAAAACGGCGGCTGCACAATCGTTATGCCAACTGGCTGAAATAGGCGTCATGATAACGCTGGAGCTTTTCCCTTTTTTCGCCGGGACGCTGTTCCAGATAAGTTCCGCCCATGCAGAAACAGGCAAAACCGCCGGACGCCGCCGCCCATGCAGCAGCATCCGTCAGACTGAATGTGCCGGGCTTTTTCCCTTCTGCCAGCTGACCGATCAGGGATGCAGCAAATCCGCCCGCAAAATTATCACCGCAGCCGGTGGTGTCGCCGCGCTGTTCCGGATGCGCCGCCAGATCGGCATCGACCAGTGCCGAAACCGGCAGGACAGTCAGTTCCGTTTTGACAAAAACTCTGCCGTCGGACCAGACATAGAAGTCTTTTGCGCCGTGAGTGATGGCGTATGCGGAAACCCCGGATTTCGCCAGGAAGCCATGAATGCCTTCCAGCGTGGATTCGCCGGTGAGACGGACCGCTTCATCCCAGTCGACCAGCAGAAGGTCAATCAGCGGATAAGATGCGTCACCGTCGCCCATCGGCCAGCGGAGTTCGGGATGTTTCGCTTCGTTGATGAAGTCAAACACCGTGGAGACAATGGTTAAGGCTCCGTTGGCTTTGGCTTTGCGGAGCAGTTCGGACATGTGAGTGTGCAGCGAAGGAACCAGTGCCGTTGCGCCGAGCCAGACCACATCCGCCTGAAAGAAAGATTCCGGCAGCCGCTCCGGGGTGTAATTGCAGCAGGCACCGATGGTGTTGATGAAGGTGCGTTCTCCTTTGCCGTTGTGGGCGCGGGGGTCGGACAGCACATCGGAACACGGAGACGGGCCGTCCAGCGTGATGTAATGAGTGGTGTTGAGCGGTGTCTGCGCAATGACGGAACGGATGAATTTTCCGCAGTCGTCACTGCCGGTTGCACCGTAGAACGAGAATTCCACCGGTTTTTCTGCCAGAATCTGCGCCGCATTGATGGCACCGACAATGGCGGGTCCGCCGAGATTTTTCACATCCGGAGCTTTGCCGCCGGTAATGGCTTTGAGGATTCCGGCATACGGTTCGGACATGTGTTTTTCCAGTGAGTCGGCGAACACCAGCTTGCCTGGCTGAAGACCGCCGTCGCCGTCCCGCCGGGAAGCGCATTTCCGGAAAGCCGGAGCGTTGAAATCAATATCGGCATACAGAAAATCCGCAAGCGAACATCCTGCAACGGAAACTTGAATGGTTTTCATTCGGAACACCTCGTGGGGTAACGGGTTAAAGTTCACAGCCGATCATTTTCAGCTGATTGGTGCGGGAGACCATCTTCAATTCCTCTTCTGACAGCAGATTCAGCGAGCGCAGGTAATTCACGCAATCTTTCATGGAGGCGGAGGAACCGACCAGACAGCCTTTTTCCGGATTGTGGAAGAGACCGTCCGGTTCCAGAACCGCGTCATTGCCCCAGCAGTTGTAGCGTCCCGGCGGGAAGCCGGCGATGGGCGCGGCGTCGCTGGTAACAATGATCCGTTCCGCGCCTTTGACCCGGACAATGCACTTGATCAGATCCGCGGGGAGATGATGTCCGTCCGTGATGATCATGGCGGTGAGGTCATCGTTTGCCATGCCAGCCCAGATCATGTTGTTATGGCGGTTGATCAGGTTGGGACAGCCGTTGCCGAGATGGGTCAGGAGTCTGGCGCCGGCTTTGGCGGCGTTTGCCAGATCTTTGGAATCGGCGAGCTGATGTCCGCAGGAGACCGCTACGCCCTTGTCCGCCGCATGACGGATCAGCGTGTCAATGCCGGGAACCTCCGCCGCAACGGTCAGCAGTTTGACGTAATTGCCGGATTTGTCCATGATTTCGTCAAAGAATGCGCAGTCCGGTTCAATCACATATTCCGGGATATGCGCGCCGACGGCTCCCGGTTCGCGGGAAATGAACGGTCCTTCCAGATGCACGCCGGGAACCTGTTTGAGGAAACCGTGCGATTCGCAGACTCCGCGGATCACCGCCAGGTTCCGCAGATAAACTTCCTTGGAACTGGTGACGATCGTCGGCAGGAACAGTTCCGTGCCGCTGGCGAAAATGTGTTCCGCCGCCGTAAGAAACATTTCTCCGGTCAATTCCGGATCTGAAAAATCCACCCCGTAGTTGCCGTTGATCTGAAGGTCAACGTATCCGTAATCCGACATTTCGTTTACTCCTTATTTGCATCTTTCAAATATTCAGCTAATTTATCACTTCCGGCGGAAAAAGCAAGCCGGGAACCGTTACATCCTGAAAATTGCTCCGATCTTGCGTCCCAGCAGAATACCTGCCGCACCCAGAGCCGACGCCATGAACAGCATGGTCCAGACCCCGAACGCACAGGCGGTAACCGGTCCGGAACCCAGAATCTGCGACAATTCAAAAATCGCCCGTGTAATCGGGTAAAAGACCGCCTTCTGCGCCAGAATCAGGGAATCCGACACTTCCAGCATGGAAAAGCTGAAAGCAAACAAACCGCCCACCACCAGATTGGCTGTAATCAGTGGAAAAGTGATTTTCTGCAAGGTGCGGAACGGTCCCGCGCCCATGTTCCTCGCGGCGTTTTCCAGCTCTTCGGGAGTCTGTTCCAACCCCGACGAAACCGAGCGTACCACGTAGGGCAGACGCCGGATCGCGTATGCCGCCGCCAGCAGAAGCAGCGGATTGTCAACCGGATTGAACAGTTCACGCGCCCAGCTGTACTTGACCGACATGCCCAGAAAACCGAAAGCAATCACGATTCCCGGCACCGCCAGCGGGGTCATTGCCAGCAGATCCAGCAGCGAGGAAAAACGGAAACGCCAGCGTACTGCCGCCAGCGAAATCAGCAGTCCCGCCGCCAGTGCGAACAGCATAGCCAGCGAAGAATATTTCAGACTGTTGACGATACTCGGAATGACGATTTTATGCGAGAGCGCATTTTCGAAATGCACCAGGGTGAAGTGTTCCGGCAGAACCGTGCCGTACCAGTTGCGCGAGAAGGCGGTCAGAATCAGGGCAATATGCGGCAGAACCGCCAGAAACGTGACCAGCAGGAATGCACCCGGCGCAATCAGTTTCATTGCACCTTTGGCTTTTTTCCCCGGATTCGCCATAGTGCCTTTGACCGCAGCCGCTCCTTCTCCTGTCCGCAGCACCCAGCGGGAAAACAGATACATTGCCAGAGCCAGCGCCAGCATCACCACCACCAGCGTATAGGGAATCGGATTGGTTTCCAGTTCGGTCAGTCCGTTGAAAATCTGAACCGCGGTCGTGCGGGTGCAGCCGAACATCAGCGGCGTGCCGAGCTCCGTGAAACTCCAGATCAGCACAATGCTCCCACCTGCCAGTATTCCCGGTTTCAGCAGGGGCAGGGTGATGTACCGCAGCCGCCGCCAGCGCGAAGCACCCAGATTCGCCGCCGCTTCATTCATCGCCGGATCAATGTTGCCCAGAGCAGTTGCCAGATTCAGATACAGAATCGGGTACAGGTGCAATGCCATGATGAAGCAGACCGACCAGAACCGTCCGCTGCCGCCCAGAAAATCAATCCGGGAACCGCCCAGCGAAGTCAAAATGGTGTTGACAACTCCGAAATGTCCCAGAATCTGCTGAAAGCCCAGCGCACCGACAAACGGCGGCAGAATCATCGGCAGCATCATCGCCAGACTGCACAGCTGTTTGCCCGGAAATTCATACCGGTCATAAATCAGAGCCAGCGGCAGGGAAATCACAAAGACCATCGCCGTGGTGGTCAGTGCAATCAGGAACGAGTTGCGCAGACCGTCCAGATACAGCCGGTTCTCAAATACTTCCCGCAGCAGTTTCCAGTGCAGACCTTCCTCCACCACGGTGAACACCGGCAGAATCAGAAACACGGCAAAGAAAGCCAGCAGAAGCAGAAAACAGAATATTTTACACAGTTTCAACATGATTCATTTCCCCTTTCCGGCGAGTTCCGCCGCTTTCCGGTATTGCTGCCGGGCATCGTCGCTCCATTGCCGGCAGATCGCGGCGATCTCCACTTTCGAACGGCTGCGCGACACCCGGAGCTGGGATGCCGCTTCCGCCGCATCCCGATAGGCAAACGGCAGGCGGCAGAACTCCGCATACGCCTGCGGTACTTTTTCCGGTCCGCCCGCCTGAAGAATCGCTTTCCACGCTGCCCGGAGTTCGTCCTGGACATCCAGCGCCACACAGCGGATCAGCAGCCGGATCATGGAAAAATAGCGTCCGGTCCAGTCCGGCCGGTAAACAAAGGAACTGCCGGCTTCGTAAGGAAAATAGTCCGGATCCGCCCGAAACTGCCGGTATTTTTCCGCATACATGTCTTTGCGTACCGGAGAACGGCGCAGTGCATATTTGACCGGTCCGCCGGGAGTGCCGGTCTTGAAATCCAGCAGTTTCTGTCCTTCGGCGCCGATGATGAAATCCAGAAACGCATGGGCTTCCTGTTTATGAGGAGCTCCGCGCAGCAGCTGAATGGGGTCGGCGGAAACTGCCGTGCCGCCTTCCGGCGCAACATAACGGATGACCGGTTTCCCGCCGGTCTGAAATTCATTCCATTCCTGTTCGGTCAGCCCGTAGAAATCAATTGCCATGCCGAGCGCTCCTTCGCCGGCAGCCACATCTCGGGTAACTTTGCCCGCACTGTCGGTAATGGTCCGGGTGTTGGCAATGATGCGTTTGATCAGGTTTACCCCGTTTGCCCAGCCGCGGTCCAGCTGTTCCGCAGACGGTTTGGCGGCGTTGCGCGGCACGACAGCTTCGTGCATTTCCTGCTGGAGAATGATTTCAAAACATTTGTTCGCGGAACCGGATTTCGTCGGATCGGCGGCAATCACCTGATTGAAGAAAACGCCTTTGCCCAGATCCCGCCAGCGGCGCGGCGGATCGGTGAGACTGCTCAATTCGCGGAGACGGTCAACGTTGTAACAGATTCCGAACGAAGCAAGGCAGACTCCATAATACTTGCCGTCTTTTTCATAGATTTCGTCCCCGCCGAAAGAATGCGGAATGATTTCCGGACGGAAATATTCCGGATGCCGCTGCTGTAATCCGCCGTTTACCGCATAGCCGCAGCGGGCATGGCGTCCCTGGTCGAAGGTGCCGCCGCCGGCAAACAGGTCAATGCCGATGCCGACATCGGACTTCAGAAATTTTTCCCGTGCCAGCAGGGCTTCCTTCGAGGCCTTCGGGTCGCGCTGTATGTTCGGATTGTCGAACGCCGAAGCAATATCCGCATTCCACGGCGGATTGTCCGGATCGGATTCCCAGGCGTGGCGGAATTCCGCTTTGAAACGGTCGGCTATGTAGCGGACAATGTCCGAAGTGCCGCCGGGGGTACGCCAGTCGATGGCGATATCCCTGCCGAAACGTTTTTTGTAATACTCCCGGAACGCGCGTTCCAGTTCGAATTTCATCGGTTCGGAGTGAGCGGAAATAATGATCAGGGTATCGTGTCCGCTCAACAGTTCCGCCAGCGGATGTTCAGAAGTCCGCAGCAGAAACGGCAGAGCCAGCACTGCCAGCAGCAGCGCAAGGGCGAGCAGAATCCTTTTTTTCACGGTCAATCCTCCAGCAGTGAAAGATCGCGCGGCTCAACCCGGAGCAGACAGCGTTCGCCGGGAACGAATTCTTCATATGCGGAAGCCGTTACATCCAGCAGAAAACCGTCATCGGTGCGGAATTGCAGTTCGGAGCGTTCCCCCAGAAATGTGCCGGACACGAAATTCGCTTCCAGACAGTTGCAGCCTTCCGCTGTTTTTCCCTTCTGCACCGTAACGGCTTCCGGACGGATCAGCAGAGTTCTGCCCGTCATTCCGTTGGTTTCGAATGTACCGTGTGCTGTCTTGAACAGTTTGCCGTCCGCTTTCCCTTCGAGAAAATTGACGCCGCCCAGAAACGCCGCGGCGAAACGGTTGCGCGGTTTTCTGTACAGTTCAACGGGCGAACCGATCTGCTGAATGATTCCTTTGTCCAGCAGAGCGATGCGGTCGCCCATGCTGAGCGCTTCCCGGCGGTCGTGCGTAACATAGATTGCAGTCAGTGCCCGTTCTTTGCAGATACGGCTGATTTCCAGCCGCATTTCATCCCGGAGCTTGGCATCGAGATTGGAAAGCGGTTCATCCAGCAGCAGAACACGCGGGGAAACTGCCGCGGCTCGTGCCAGCGCAACCCGCTGCTGCTGTCCTCCGGAAAGAGAAGGAACCCGTCGTTCCGCATACGCTTCCATACGGACCAGTTTCAGCGCGTCCATGACTTTTTCTTTGATCTGCGCATTCGGCAGATGAGCGGCGCGCAGACCGAATGCCACATTTTCGAATACGGAAAGATGCGGCCACAGCGCGTAATTCTGAAACACCATGGCCGCCTGCCGTTTTTCCGGCGGCAGCGCCGTGATGTCCTGTCCGTCAAAACAGATCGTTCCGGAAGTCGGTTCCAGCAGTCCCGCAATCATGCGGAGCAGGGTGGATTTGCCGCACCCGGAAGGTCCGAGCAGGAAAAAAAGTTCCCCCGCTTTGATTTCCAGATTCAGCGGCAGCAGAACCGGACTGCCTTTCTGGTAGGTTTTGGATAATCCGGTGATGGTTACCAATGCAGACATAAAAAACTCCGTCAGTTCAATTGTTCAGAGAAGAAATCCGCGGACGCCGGTGAAGATCATCTGCGCGGCCATCGCCGCCAGAATCAGACCGGTCAGCTTGCTGAATATGATAATGACATGACGGCCGAGTTTCTGCTCCACCCACGATGCCGCCCACAGCATGGCGGTGAGAATGAGCAGCGCGCCCGCCACTGCCGCCAGCGAAATCAGCTGCGCCTGAATGCTTGCCGATTCCGCACCGATAACCAGAATCGCACCGATGGTTCCCGGTCCGACGGTTACCGGAATTGCCAGCGGAACCACTGCAATATTGGTGACATTCGCCAGCGGATTCCGGGAATTGCCGTCCTGCACTTTGACTTCTTTTTTATCGGTAACATTGCTGTTGACCAGTCCGACGGAAGACAGAAACAGCAATGCCCCTCCGCCGATACGGAACGCATCCAGCGTGATGGCGAAGGCATCGAAAATGTAGCGTCCGAAAAACAGCAGCACGGTGCAGATGACAAATGCCGCACTGCCCACCCGCAGGGCGAGCATTCGTTTCTGACGTGTTTCCCAGTCCTGTGTCATGGACAGAAACATGGACAGCACAAAAAACGGCGTCAGCAGAAAAATAAACTTCAGTATCTGGTTCAGAAAAAAACTCATTTTCATTCCTTTTTGTTTTATTGAGTGATTTTTTGAGACATAGAACTGGCTATCAGCTGCCGGATTCCTTCCTGAACGGTCCAGCGCGGCTGATAACCGAGCATTTCTCGCGCACGGGAGATGTCGGCAAGTGAATGAGCAATGTCGCCTGTTCTCGGTTCGGCATGAACCGCTTCCACTTCCGCTGCCGCAGGATCATCCTGCGCAATGGCAGAACGCAGCAGACTGAACAGTTCATTCAGCGTTGTGGACGCTCCGCAGGCAATATTGTAAACCTGATTGACTGCGCGGCTGTCCGCAGACAATGCCAGCAGATTGGCGGACACTACATTCTCGACAAAAGTGAAGTCCCGCGAGTTGGCTCCGTCGCCGAAAATGACCGGAGGTTCATGCTTCCGGATTGCCTGCACAAATTTCGGAATCACCGCGGCATACGCCCCGTTGGGATCCTGACGCGGACCGAACACATTGAAATAGCGCAGCCCGATCGTTTCCATCCGGTAAAGCGCGGCAAAATTGAGCGCAATCAGTTCGTCCGTGTGCTTGGTGACGGCATACGGGGAAAGCGGCATTCCTGTGCAGTCTTCGGTTTTGACCGGCGCATTGTCGCTTCCGTAAACTGATGAACTGGACGCATAAACAAAACGCCGGACGCCGGCGTCGCGGGCGGCGGTCAGCAGTCTGGCAAACCCCATGATGTTGACTTCCAGCGAGGTCAGCGGATCTTTGATGGATCGCGGAACCGAACCCAGCGCGGCTTCGTGCAGAACATAATCCACGCCTTCAACCGCACGGCGGCAGGTCGGCAGATCACGGATGTCTCCTTCAATCAGTGTGAATTTCGGATGATTCTGAAAAGATGCCAGATTTTCGCGTTTGCCGGTAGAGAAATTATCCAGAACAATAACCGTATGTCCCTGATTCAGCAAGGTTTCCGCCAGATGCGAACCAATGAATCCCGCACCGCCTGTAACCAGTATTTTTGCCGGATTCATCATCAGAGCCGTCCATCCACCAGCCCGCGGGGCAGGATTCCTTTGATGTCATACAGTACCGTGTGCGGCTGTTTCAATGCCGCCGCGTCCAGTTCAAGAAATTCCCGGTGCGCCACGGCAAGAACCACGGCATCGTACGGAATGTATGAATCCGGAGTGCGGAACGAATTCAGCTGATATTCCCGGCGGACTTCTTCCGGATCAGCCCACGGGTCGCAGATGTCTACCCGGCAGCCGAATTCCTGCAAGCCGTACGCCACATCGGCGGCACGGGAATTGCGGATGTCCGGACAGTTTTCCTTGAAGGTGATGCCCAGCTGAAGCACACGCGCACCGTAAATCTTGCGTTCCTTGCGGATCATCAGCTTGACAATTTCCGCGGCAATATATTTGCCCATGCCGTCATTGATGCGGCGTCCTGCCAGAATCACTTCCGGCAGATACCCCAGCGCCTGCGCTTTATGGGTCAGGTAATACGGATCAACTCCGATGCAGTGCCCGCCGACCAGTCCCGGTTTGAAGGGCAGAAAATTCCATTTCGTTCCCGCTGCCGCCAGCACTTCTTGCGTGTCGATTCCGATCAGATGAAAAATTTTGGCAAGTTCGTTGACAAAGGCTATGTTCAGATCACGCTGGGAGTTTTCAATGACTTTTGCCGCTTCCGCCACTTTCAGCGAACTGGCTTTGTAAGTCCCGTTCTGGAGAATGGAACGGTACAGTTCATCCACTGCTTCTGCGGCGGCGGGGGTGGAACCGGAAGTGATTTTCAGAATCCGGGTCAGCGTATGGGCTTTGTCGCCGGGATTGATGCGCTCCGGACTGTAACCGCAAAAGAAATCACGGTTGAATTTCAGCTTGCTGAATTTTTCCAGAACCGGGACACATTCCTCTTCCGTGCAGCCTGGATAGACAGTACTTTCA